>VYME01000548.1_pt1 | contig 18907 bp, 8 predicted proteins | sample 5115281 | NCBI WGS metagenome assembly VYME01 (sample SAMN12291780, study PRJNA351875) | freshwater metagenome | isolation source: freshwater lake | place: USA: Michigan, Wintergreen Lake | collected 2013-08-08
CCCGAGACCTCGCCCGCCGGCGCCGACGCCGGCACGACGGCAGGCATGCGCTGGCCGCCGATCGCCAGCGCGACCGCGAGCAGCGACGTGAGCAGGATGCAGAGGGCGCGCGGCTGTTCGCGGATGGGCATGCGGAGCGAACGAGAGGAAGAGCGCCGCAGTCTAGCTTCGGTCCTCGCCGGACCTGCACGTGGTCGCCCGCGAGCGCCGTGGCCGCGAAGTCGACCAGGGCAGGCAGTTGCTCGACGTTGTCGCGGGCGGTGCCGCCGGCCCGTTCCGCATTTTCCCGCGAATCCGCGAACACGGCCGCGGGCGCGTCGCTCGAACGGCATGTCCTCGCTCCGCGCCGCCGTGCTTCTCCCCCTCCTCTGGTCGACCGCACTCGCGCAGTGTGACCTGCTGCCGATGGCCGGGGACCCCGTGCCGCACGCCACCGGCACGGTCAACGCCATCGTCAACTGGGATCCGGACGGCGCCGGGCCGCAGGCGCAGGTCCAGGTGTTCGCCGGCAGGTTCTCGGCCGGCACGCTGACCAACGTGTCGATCGCCTTCCACGACGGCACCGCCTGGCAGCCGCTCGGCACGCCGCCCGGCGTCAGCTGCACCGCGATGACGGTGTGGAACGGCCAACTGGTCGTCGCGGCGAGCACCAACATCCTGAACTCGTCGCGGCTGTCGACGTGGAACGGCACCAGCTGGGTGCCGGTCGGCGCGTTCGGCACCGTCAGCGGCTTCGTGCGCTGCTTCGCGACGTTCCAGTCGCGGCTCGTCGCCGGCGGCAACTTCTCGGTCGTGGACGGCGTCCTGGCGCAGGACCTCGCGCAGTGGGACGGCAGCACGTGGACGGCACTCGGCACGGGCATCACCGGCGAGGTCCGCGCGCTGGCGCCGTTCGCCGGTGCGTTGCACGTCGGCGGCGCGTTCTCGGCCGCCGGTGGACTCGCGGTGTCCAACCACGCGCTGTGGAACGGCTCGCAGTGGTTCGCCGGTGCCGCGTTCAACGGCCGCATCGAGTCGTTCGCGGCGCGCCAGGCCCTCGCGATTTCGCAGACCTACCTGTTCGCCGGCGGCGAGTTCACGACGATCGGTGCGCTCGCGGCGCCGCACGTAGCCAGGCTCACGCAATCGACCAACCTGTGGAGTGCTATGGGAACGGGCATCCCCTGCACCACCGTCAACGAGCTGTTCGTGCGCACGTTCGGCGTCAGCAGCTTCGAGGTCACGGCGACCGCACTCGGCACGTCCGACGAAGTCTGGCGATGGAGCGGCACGGCGTGGAACCCCCTCGGCGCGGTGTTGGACGACAGCCCATCGGCCCAGCCGAGCGCGCTCGGCTACCTCGGCGGCTACGTGCTCGGACTCACGACCGCGACGCAGGCGGTGCGCAAGTTCGACGGCGTGCAGGCCTGGCCGCCGCTGCTCGGCCGCGGCATCGACGAACGCATCTACGACTCGTGTTCGCTGGGCAACGACACGGTGATCGTGGGCGCCTTCACGACGGTCTCCGGCGTCACCCTGAACGGCATCGCGCGCGGCAATCCCGGCGCCTGGTCGCCGCTCGGCACCGGCCTCGAAGGCGGCTTCGGCGCGTTCGCGGTGGCCACCCTGCACAACGGCGACCTCGTCGCGGGCGGCAGCTTCACTTTGGCCGGCGGCGTGCCGGCGCAGAACCTCGCGCGCTGGAACGGCACGTCGTGGTCGCAGTTCGGCGGCGGCGTCAACGACATCGTCTACGCGCTGGCGGTGATGCCGGGTGGCGACCTCGTCGCCGCGGGGCGCTTCACGGTGGCCGGCGGCCTGGCGCGGAACCGCATCGCGCGCTGGAACGGCACGACCTGGCTCGCCCTCGGCAGTGGTTCGCCGTCGCAGGTGAACGCGCTGCACGTGGCGCCGAACGGCGAACTGCTGGTCGGCGGCAACTTCACGACGATCGGCGGCGTCGCCGCGAGCCGCATCGCGCGCTGGAACGGCGCGTGGTGGGCCTTCGGCAACGGCGTCGACAACGCGGTGTGGTCGATCGCGACGACGGCGAGCGGCGAGCCGGTGATCGGCGGTGCGTTCACGTTCTCGGGCGCGACCAGCGTGCCGTACATCGCGAAGTGGAACGGCTCGGCATGGGTCTATCCGGGCTCGCCGTTCGCCTTCCGCCCGACCAGCGACGTGCTCGCGGTCGAACTGCTGCCCGACGGCGACATCGTCGCGAGCGGCGCCGAGTGGAACTACACGATCTCCATTCCGCCGATCCTGCACATCAAGGTCGCCGGCAACGTCGCGCGCCTCGACGCGAACTCGGGGGACTGGTCGGCACTCGACGTGCACGGTTCGTTCGTGCAGCACGTGCGCGTGCTGCCCGAGGGCGGCCTCGCGGTCGGAGGCCTGTTCGGCGACGACCGCGCCGCGAACTTCGCGAAGCTGCTGCCGACGTGCCCGGCCTCGGCGCTGGACCTCGGCGTCGGCTGCAACGGCCAGACGCTGACCGCCGCGACGCTGCCGTGGATCGACTCGACGTTCGTGGCGAGGGGCAGCAACCTGCCGACGACCGCGATCGTGGTGGTCGCGACGAGCCTGACGCCCATCCCGCAGGGCGTGGCCCCGCTCGGCGCGTTCTTCCCGCAGGGTCTGCCGGGCTGCGACGCGCTGGTGCTGCCCGACGTTCTCGGCGCGCTCGTCACCACGAACGGCACAGCGACGTCGTCGATCGTGCTGCCGAACACGGCACAGCTGGTCGGTGCTTCGTTCTTCCAGCAGATGGTGCCGATCGCGCTCGACGCGCAGGGTGCGTGGACGGCGGTCACCGCGACCAACGCGCTGCAGGTGACGGTCGGCAGCCTCTGAGCTCGGGCTGGCGAACCATCACTCCGCGACATCCACGCCGGCGGCGTCGAACCCTTCCCCCGGCGACCACCACGTCGCCTGCAGCCACCATGCGGGACTCGCAACCGCTCGAAATCGAGCGTCCGCGCCCCTCGAATTCGGGAACAATCGTGGCTCGAAATCGAGGATTCCGACCCTCGTCATGCGAAACGCTGGTCGGCGGCCACTTCACGACGATCGGCGGCGGCGCCGCGAGCCGCATCGCGCGCTGGAACGGCGCGTGGTGGGCGTTCGGCAGCCTCTGAGCTCGGGGCCGGCGAGGGCGGGACGGGGATCGGCTCGCGGCCGCGCCCGATCAGCCATCCGGGGCGCCATCCTTGCGGAGAGAGAATCGCTCGCAGCCTCGCGGGGGCGAAGGCAGCCGCCAAACCTGTTCCCGAGCGGCCGCAGGGTGATGTCGTCTCGGCCTCAGTCGTTCTCCATCCGTGAAGAACAGACCCCGACGGATGGAACGCAGCCACCGTCATCGCCGTTGAGCCGCGACCGCTGCGGTCGTCGGCTCCTGCTGGGCGGGCAGAGCCCGTTCCCTCACGTTCCTCAGTAGCCGAGGAACTGCTCGATGCCGTTGCTCACGACCATGCCGAAGGCGTTCCTGGTCGGATCGAACGCCGCACCTTGCGACCACAGGCGCAGACCGACGATGGCGGGAGTCGCCGGCAGCGGCAGCTGGAACAGCGCCTGGTTGGCGAGCACCGCCCCCGCCGCCGTCACGTCGACCGAGTTCAGCAGCCAGCAGCCCGGCGCCCCGACCGCGGCCAGGTTGATCGGCAGTGGGATGCCGTTGAACGACTGGTTGGACAGACCGATCGTCAACACGGCCACGCCCGGCGCGTTGACCGGACCCATCAGCCGATACAGCAGGTTCGCACCCGGCTCCGGACGCGTCGCGCACGACAAGGTCAGCAGTCCCGATCCACCGAGGCAGCCGACCCCGGTCTCCCGGTTCTCGCCGGCCTGGTTGCCGAACTGCAGGATCTCGATCTCCGCGAACTCGAGCCGGTGCTGGCCGTTGGCGGCGGCCCCCAGCGACGTGACGCGAACCGAGTCCCCGATCGTGCCGGCCGGCGGGTTCACGATGGTCGCGGCGTTGGTCGGCATCAGACCGACCGTGTGCAGGTTCTGCCCGAAGACCTCCGTCGCCCCGTCGAAGATCGACAGCCGGAAGTTGCCGCTGCCCGCCTGACCGGAGGTCACGGGCCACAGCAGGATGCGGTCGATGCCGCGCCGCGGAAGGTCGACACGGACCCACGAGCCGGGCAGGTTCTGGGTCTGGAACGCGCGGCCGTTGCCGAAGTAGCCGTTGGTGCTGCCGTCGATCAACCGCGGTGCAAAGGTCACGTTCGAGGACACCGACACGGTGCCGTGGCGGGCGACGTTCGCCTGGCGCAGAGCGCCGTAGCGGATCACCTCGACCTCGGAGAACGACAGGTAGTGGGAGGCCGAGGAGTTGATCCCGAGACCCGAGATGCGCACCCGGTCTGCCGTGACGCCGGGACCTGGGATCTGCATGCGGATCATCGCGCCGGGTGCCAGCACGCCCCCGGTGGTCAGGAAGTCCTGCGTGAACACGGTCGTCGTTCCGTTGCTCACTTCGACGCGGAAGTTCGACAGCCGGTTCTCGCAGCAATCGGCGCGGTTGAAGATCAGGATCTCGTTGACGGTCGTCGTGGCGGCCAGGGTGACCTGCCACCACTGGTTCGGCGTGTTGGCGGTGACGATCGACGAGTAGTGGAACCAGTCGCCGTCGCGGTTGCCATCGATCGCATTGCCGGGCACGTCGCCCCACCCGGACGACGCCGAGCGGGTGGCGAGACCGCCCAGGGCCACGTTGACGTCCTGGCTCGGAAGGCAGCTGAGCAGCGCAGTGCAGGACAGGAAGGTGAGAGGAAGTGCGTTCATGGCGGCGCTTGGGGAGCAAGGACGGCTTGGTCCGGTGCGGAGGGCACAGGTGGGGCGGACGACCGTCGTCGTCCCGAGAATCCCCGCCGACATCTGCTCGTGACGCGGCGGCGGCGGGAATCCGGCCTGCGGCCACTCGTCCCGCAGTCGGCCTCGAATGGCGCCGCCCCAAACCCTGCTGGGCGGCCGCCTGGGTCAGCTGGTAGCGCCCGTAGCCGGCCTTCTGCGCGGCAAACTCACGCGTGTGCGAACTCGCTTCCTGACGCACGTGCCCATCTCAGCCAAGCCATCCTTGCGGAAGCCAAGAGAGGTGCCAAAAACGCACGTCAACGGCCGCGGTTGATTGTGAACCCGAACGCGCCAATCGACAGCGCGCCGACAGGCAAGCCGTTGACGCGCGTGCGCACGGATTTACCAAGCCACGCGTGTTCGACCATCGTGAACGCCAGCGGGCCCGCGCTGCCGAGACAGCCACCACCGCGATCAAGCACCGACGCCGGACACGGAGTGCACAGGCGCGCGAAGCCGACCGACACCGCTCCGTCGATCTCGAGGAAGGCACCGAACACCGCCCATTCTCCCTGAGGCGACCACGCGGAGTTTACCTTCGCGTTGGTCTGCGCGCGGCGCATTCCTATGCTCAAGGCAATGCGACTGCTTCGCTTGAAGCAGTTCGGCCCGACGTCGGCTAGTCGATGATTTCGGTTTTCATCGGCTCTTCTCTGTCGGGAGCCTCGGACTGAGGTCGAGGCCTCGAGCGATCAGCCTGACGCTCCCACCCATCTGCCTTTCCAGCCGGGCGCACTCCTCGTTCAGCATCTCCACTAGGCCCGATAGGTTGAGCCTCGCCCCAGTATCGGGATGGCGCCATCGTTTCTTGCCCTTGGACGTCACCATCAAGCAACCAGCGCGCCGGCAATCCGGAGCCATATACTTGGTGACGAGCTGGCCCTTGATGGCGGCGCGAAGTTCCGCCGCGGAACGAGGTTTCTCACCGACCTTAAGCTCGATCACCGCTTCCTGGTCGGAGGCCACAGACACGATGCGGATGTCCGTCTCTTTCCCCTCAGCCGTGACAGCCTCTTGATTAACTTTGTAGCGCGCGTTCGAGGTATCCCGCAGGCGCAAGGCGATTACCTGCCTCATCATCGCTTCATCGACGATCAGCTCCCATGAAGCGCGTGGCGACTCGTCCCGCACAAAGTCGTCCTCAAGATCGTCTAGCCGGTCCTTCATCAGGGCGAACATGTCGTCTCGAGTCACGGGCGCAAGCTCGCGGAACTCCTCCAGCGCCGCGACCTCTTTTTCACCCAGAGCGTACGCGTCAGCCTCCTCCGCAGCGCGCTGGAGGGCAATAGCACAAATACGGTCTCTGAAATGGGCAAATAGCGGTTCATTCACCATCTCTAGTTTCGCTTCCCAGCCCGCCTGGCCTTCCGCCGCCAGAAGCGCACTGAGCACCGCGTTCCTGGCGTGCTCGGCATCGTCGCGAGCGTTCGGTGTGTACATGCCATCTCTCCGCGCCATGTCGTACTCGCGCGCCACGTGCTGGTAGGCCAGCCGCGTAAGGCGAAGAAGCAACGCAGGGGTAAACAACGGATTGGAGAGAGGCACGCCTTCATTGCCGCAATGGCGGCCGAAGAGCCTTGCAAACCAATCGATGCCAGCGCCGAACTTCGCCGGCTTGATCGGAGCCAGCGCCCTCTCCAACGCATCGACACCAGCCGGCGGATCGAGGCGCATCAGTGTTGGCAGCCACAGACGCGCGAGCGGGCCATCTGGATGCGCTGACAGCTCGGACTCGGCCAGCGCACGCACTGAAGCCCTAACCGCCGCCTCGTGATGACCGATCAGAATCGACAGAACCTGACTCAGGCGGTTGTGGTACTCCGCCTGCATTTCGGCGGTTCCGTTACGCCACGCGCCTTTGGCCAGCCATTCTTGCAGCACGGGCAGGAAACTGGCCGCCAGCGCGGGGCTGGCTCCGCGCACGTTCTGCAGCATGCTTGGATTGCTGCTCGGCGGCTCCGTGAGTTCGGCGCCAAGCTCCTGCCCTAGAACGCTTGTCAAGGCGGAGGGGTGGGCAATCCCAATCGCATCAAGCCACGCCGGGAACCCGTTTGGCTGGACGGGCACGAAGCGTAGCGCCAAGCGGGCCTCATCAGGGCTCAGTTTCGACACCCACGTTGGGTCTTCGGCCTCGGCATGGATCGCAGCCAGTCCCAACTGCCAACGGACGTCGTAGGTGTTCTTCTCCTGGTCCGGGCGTTCGCTGCGTAGCGTCGGCCTGTAGCGGCGCCAGAGATTCATAAACGCGAGGCGAATGCGATTAGCGACATCTTTGCCGAAATACCGCTCGATGAAGCGCCGGTTCCAGCCCGACTCGCGACTGTTTTCGCCGCCACGCTCCATAGCGCGCCAGAGATTCAAAGTGGTGGTATCTACCCTTTCGTCCGACAAGACGCTGTCCGGATTCGTGCCGACCTCATTCCAGAACGCCACCCAGCTAGCACGCGCCCTCGCGTCGTCATGCTCCCGCTGCCTTTGGCGCTCGGCGTCCGCGCGCTCCAACTCGGCCATTTCAGCGCTTTGCTTTCGGGGCTTCGTCAGTTCGTCGAGCACCGCCACAAGTTTGGGAAGGTCAAAGACATGGGTCTTGAGCGTGGCAGTGTGCTCTTCCCACGTTGCGTCGCCCCGCATCCGGATCAGGGCTTCGAGTGCCACGGCCCGCTGGTCGGCTGGGATAGAGCGGTCCGACACTCTCGCGGTCAGCCACGCGGCGTCCAAGGCAGGGTCCAGCACTATGGTGCCATCGTGGACGGCGACGCGGAAGTAGCGGTTGGCGGCTTCGGCTTCTGGATTGACCGACTGGAGGAACGCATCGTCTGCTAAGAACAGCGCCTCGCGGACTTTGCCAGGAGCGCTCTTGAGCATGTCGCGAAGCGTTTTCCTGCTCTCAATGCAGCTATAGTCGCGGTCCGTCAACCGGTAGGCGATGATAGCGGAGCGCAGCACTTCGGGCGTACGCACCTCGCGCTCGAACAGCCGAACGCAGCTCGACGCCAGCGCGGGGACGACGAAGTGGCGCGATGTCTGCAGGTGCGGCCACTTATGCTCATCCCAACTCTGTCCTTCCTCGACAAGCGCAGTCAGCCGCTCGCGCAGCTCTTCCAGGGTCGGGGCGTCGAGATTGACCCGATCGATTTTGCGCGAAAGATTGTACGATATGTCGCCAACAGTGCCTTTGCTCTCCGTGATGCGGCTGAGCACCTTAGCTAGCTGCTCGACTGAGAGATGGTTCGGAAACAGACTAACGACCGCCCACCTCGACAGGCTGTCCGGCCAGCTCACCGGTTCGTCTGCGAGCGAGTTGCATAGCAGCCCGAGCCGGGCGTCGCCCAGCGCAATGAGCACGCTTAATCCGCCCTGTCGTTCGTCCATCGACAGCGCGGTATCACAAGCCACTGAGTGCGCGATGTCAGCGCATTCTGCGTTGCGTCCTGTCCCGGCCAATTCGAGCAGTAGGCCGCGGACCTCCTCGTTCTCGATACCTTCGCTCCACAGCTCCACGATCTCGTCGCCCAGGTCAGGCCCAGCGAAGCGGCTGACCTGGATATGGGGAACCCGCATGCCACGCCAACTGCCGTCTCCGTAGTGCTCCACGTAGGCGCGCAAGGCCTTCTTGCGCTGGTGGAGCGTCAGCGATTCCGGATCGCCGTAGTTAAACAGCGCGCTCGGTTCGTGCTCCAACAACTCGTGGAAGATCTTGGGGTCGTCGAGCGCGACCCACGCTGCGGTCGAGAGCATAGAAGGGCGAACGACCGTGATTCCTTGCGCGGTCTCGGTGAACAGCATCCGCCGCAGCGCGCGGAACGGCATGCCCTGCGACCGCAGGTCATTGAGGCGCTGGGCGGTGAGGTACTCGATGACGGAGCGGTGATGGAACCGAACGCGACCATAGGAGGCGAACCCAAATAAAGGCCGCTCCAGCAAGGTGGCGCGCTTCTTGGCGGGCCAATCTGGAAGGATCGTAGCCGGGTCGAGTGGCTTCTCCTCCTGCGGCCCGTGCCGGTCCGCTTCAGCACTATGACGAAGGGTGAGCTTGCGGGTGAGCGCGGCGGCCAGCGCCAATCTAGAAGCCCCATTGACCGACTCGTTATACGACAGGGGCGCGGACTCCTCCTTTCGCGGCTGCAGCTTGACATTGACATTACTCGCCACTTGGTCGCGATGGGTTCGGATCCGTTTGTAGCTGCGCCAATCGGCGCATATCTCTATCAGGTCCTGGGGACGGCGCGCAAACTCTTCGGCATTGCGGCGACGAATATCTTCAAGCAACGAATCGGCGTCTGTGACACCCTCGTGCACTGCCATCATTCTCATCTGCTTGTCAGACAAGGGCAGCAGCGCCACGTTACGCCAGTCCCGCACGACTGGCGCTTCTTTCATGTCGCGCCGGTTGCCCATTGCAAGATCGGCGAACTCTTCGCCGGTGGCGGCGGTATCCGGGGGCGCCGGGATCGGAAGGATCTCCCTCATGATCTTCTGATCGATGGGAATGGGGCGCGACGTGACCACGATGTGTGCCCGCCCGAGTTGACCGCCCAGCGCCTTCGCCAGCTTCTTCAGCGCAATCTCGAAAGAGCCTAGCGTCAGGTTCAGCTCGTCGATGGAGTCGAGGAAGAAGGTCGCCACGTCCGACTGCGACGCGAGCCATGCATCGAATCGCACTACCTCTTCCGGCCCGAGGATGTCACGAACGTTGTCCTTAGCCAGCACGGCAAGTTCGAGGTAGAAGGCGGGTTCACCTGCATCCCACTTGGCCCGCCGCTGTGCCCGGCATTCGTGCGTCTTTCCGGCCCCCGCTTCGGAGACAATCAGCACGCGGGGCGACTTCAAGAGTTCGCCCCACGTCAAGCCGCCGCGGTATCCCAGGTCGCTTATCGTCGCGGCCGACTCGATGTCGAGCGGCTGTTGCTCCGGGATGTCTTGGAATGTCCGCTCGATGGGAGCAGGCTCGTCCGTTGCCATGATCGCGCCAGGATACGGCTTTGGCGTAGAGCCGCCACGCTTGGAATACGACGGGCAGAACCCGCGCCCCTCGCACGAGACCGCCACCACGTCGTCGTGCCCGCATTCGTTGCAGTGCAGACGCGCGAAGCCGTGCGCCAGAACCCCGCGCCGCAGGAACTCTTCGACTTCCAGCGCGCAGCACCGCGGCACCGACCGTTCCCCGGGTTGCACAGAGCGTACGGAAGTCCCCCATGCAGCCTGTTCCGCGCGGTACAGGACCGTCCCCTCCGGCTCGCGGCGAACTCGTCCACCTTCGCCATGGCGCACGAAGACTCAGCGGCACGAACGACACCCGCGGTGGCCGCCAAGCAGCAGTCACGCGCGATACCCGTCGAGCTGCGCACCCAGGAGCCAGCCCGCGCTAACGCGGACCCGCCGGTCACCAGTAGAGTCCCGCCCGCCCGATCAATCCCGACTTCACGAAGATCCCGTACGGCTTCACCGAGTTCCGCAAGGCCACGCTCGCCGACTGACATAAGGCCGCCGGCACCACCGCCCCGTGGCAGAGCCCCGAAGGCATCGCGCACCGCGGCGTCTACACCCCCGCCGACGCGCACACTGCGCACGCGGGCGGCCTGCCCGGCATCCCGCCGTTCCTCGGCGGCCCCTACGCGACGATGTTCGCGCAGAAGCCGTGGACCATCCGCCAGTACGCCGGCTTCTCCACCGCCGAGAAGACCAACGAGTTCTACAAGAAGGCGCTCGCCGCCGGACAGCAGGGGCTCAGCGTCGCCTTCGACCTCGCCACGCACCGCGGCTACGACAGCGATCATCCGCGCGTCGCCGGCGACGTCGGCATGGCGGGCGTCGCGATCGACTCGATCGCCGACATCCGCATCCTGTGCGCGGGCAGCGGAAGCCGGCACACGGTCCACGGTCGCCGACCCGCGCCCGAGGACCGGTTGACGCGCGAGGTGGCGCCGGGGAGCGTAGTGCCGCGCCCCGGGTGGTCCGGGGACCGAACGGCGTCTCTCCTTTCGACTTCGATTGATGCGAGCCCGTCTGCTGAGCGCGTCGATCCTGACGTTCGTCCTGGTCGCGATCGCGATGGTGTACCGCGGGCCGCGGGGTACCGGGTTGCCGGCCTTCGTGTCGCCCGAGGTGACCATGGCGCTCGGCCATGCAGAGGCTACGGCCTATGCGCGGCGCGAGCTCCCGCCGAGCCAACGCTCGCACCAACTGCCGAACGGTGAGAGCACGGTCCTGACGTTGGACGCGATCGACGCGCTCCGCGAGGCCCGCCAGGCAGTGGTCCGGCTGGCCGTGACCCATCGGGTCGGCGACTCGAGCCGGACCTCCCACGGCAGCGGTGTGCTCGTCGAGGCGGGGCGCTTCGTCCTCACCGCTGGGCACGTCGTCGCCGACGTCGCCGATCCGGCAGCGGCCGAGATCACGGTGTACCTGCCGCAACCTCTCCGGTCCGGCAGGAGTGATGCCGAGTTCTCGGCGCGCGTCGTCGACTGGCGCCATGGCGACGACGCCCAGGGTGCGATGCAAGACTGGGCGTTGCTCGAGGTCGTTGCACCGATGGTCGACATGCCGTCGGCGACCATCGCGACGGCAGCGAGCTCGAGTCTGCGGTTCTGCTACGGCTTCCCGACACAGCTCGGCCTCGACGGCGAGGGCCATGTCGTGCCCTGGCAACCGAGCCGCTGCCTCGAGCCGTTGCTCACCATCGTCGAGCCGAGCACGAACGACCCGACGAACGTGCGCATGCCACTGTTCACTCCGCTCGCCGGATGCCTGAGCCACGTTGGACAGAGCGGCGGGCCGGTGTTCGACGCGAACGGATCCGTGGTGCACGTGATCTCCGGCAACAACACCTGGTGGCACGGAGCCCAGCACCAGCACTGGATTCGCGCAGCGTCGACGCGGCGAGCCCCGGTGAATGCCAGGCTGGGGCCGACGACGGTCGGCGCGACCTCCATCAGCACATCCTTCGTCATCACCACCGCCGTCGTCCGACTGGCGGCGTGGAGTCACTTGCTTCCCGTGGTGGCCGGCGTCGAGATCACCGCACGCGCAGCCTCGAGCTTGCTGCGCCATTCCGCGGCATTCTTCGCATTGCCTTGGGCTTCGTACAGCTGCACCAGGCGCTCGATCGCCTCGGGAAGGCGAGACGCCGCCGCCGGCGGGATGGTCGACTCGCGCTCCTTCATGCCGCGGTAGCCGTCGAGCAACAGCGGCTCGGCCTCGGCATTCTTCTTCTGCCCGAGCAGAGCCGCGCCGAGCAGTGATCTCGTGTGGAACGTCCGCCATGCCTGTGGCTGGGCCTGCTCGCGAATCGTCAGGCACTCGCGCAGCAGCGCCTCGGCTTCGCCCCACTGCTCGAGCCTGAGCAGCGGGAGGCCGATCGACGCGAGCTGGTCAGCCAGTTGGGTGCTGTCCTTGGGAGCCGTGGCGCGGGTCGATTCGAGCCAAGCTCGGAACAAGGGGACGGCCTCCGTGGCCTTGCCCGTTTCGCTGTAGAGCTCGGCAAGGGCGCGCATGGACTCGAGCACCTGGGGGTGTCCAGCGGGGAATGCCGTGCTTCGGATCTCGAGCGCTTCGCGGCAGAGCGGCTCTGCCTCGGCGGGTCTCCCAAGAGCTCGAAGTAGCTTCGCGTGGTTGCTCAGCACGACGGCGAGGTGCGGATGACCGACGGGGAACGCAGCCCGGAAGATCGCCAGCGCTTCGCGAGAGAGCGGCTCGGCCTCACCGAGCTTGCCCATGGCGCGCAGCAGGCCCGCGAGGTTGTTCAGTGCGTCGGCGATGTTCGGGTGGCCGGAGGGTTTGGCCGCGCGGTGGAGCGTCAGCGCCTCGCGGAACAGCGGCTCTGCCTCGGCGAGCCTGTTCTGGGCCTGCAGGGACAACGCGAGTTCGCTCGCGGTGCCGGCGATCTTCGCGTCGCCAGCGGGGAGGGCCACGCGTTCGATCGCCAGCGCTTCGCGAAGAAGTGGCTCGGCGTCGACGAACTTCTTCTGGGCCCGCAGGAGTCGCCCCAGGCCGTTCAGGGCGTGGGCGATGTCCTTGTGCCCGGCGGGGAGGGATGCGCGGCTGGCATCCAGCGCTTCGCGGAAGAGCGGCTCGGCCTCGGCGAACTTGCCTTGGTCTTCGAGAAGCACCGCGAGGCTGTCCAGGCTGCTTCGGCGGTCGGGGTGTCCGGCGGAAAGGCGCGCACTGCGGATCGCCAGCGCTTCGCGGTGGAGTGGCTCGGCTTCGGCGAACCTGTGCTGCGCGTGCAGGAACCCGGCGAGATTGTGCAGGCCACTGGCGATCTCCGGATGCCCAGCAGGGTGGCCCGCGCGGTAGATCGCCAGGGCCTCGCGAAACAGCGGTTCGGCGTCGGCGAGCTTGTCCTGGAACGCCAGGGCCACTGCGAGACCGCTCAGGCTCTTGGCGAGCACGACATGCCCGGCGGGGAAGGCCGCCTGTTCGATCGCGAGCGCTTCGCGTTGGACCGACTCGGCCTCGGCGTACCTGTGCTGAGCCGACAACAGGTTGGCGAGCTGGTTCAAGGCGGCAGCAAGCTGTGGGAGCCCGGCGGGAACGGCCGCGCGGCGCAGTTCCACCGCTTCGCGAAAGAGCGTCTCGGCCTCGTCGAGCTCGTCCTGGTCCTTCAATACCACCGCGAGGTTGTGCAGGCCGGTGGCGATGTTCGGGTGGCCGGCAGGGAGGGCCGCGCGGAAGATCGCCAGCGACTTCCTCAGGTGCGGCTCCGCGTCGTCGTAGCGGGCCAGCCCGCGAAGCGTCAGGCCGATCGTGTTTCGAACCCCCGCCTCCACCAGCGGCTGGTCCTCGAGGGAGGCACCGTCCAGCAGCTTGGCCGCCGCCTCCATCACCTGCACCACCGTCACCTTGTCGCCGAGCAACTTCTGTGGGTCGGCGGCGGCGAGCATCTCGGTCTGGAACCGGGCGATCGCCTCGGCGATGGCGGCCTGCTGCCTGGCTTCGGCTTCTTGCGCTCTCGCTTCCGTCGCCGACTTCTCGGCTGCGGCTCCGCGTTCCATCGCGATCTGCGCCTGCGTCTCGGCCTCGTTCTTCGAAGCTTCGGCGAGCCGGCGTTGCTCGGATTCGGACGAGCGCGCCTGCTCCGCGACGATGCGCTGCTCGTGTGCGACCTTGGCCTGCCACGCGAAGCCGACGATGCCGAGCAGCAGTGCTGCTGCCACCGCGCCGACCGCGAGCACCTGCACCCTGTTGCGCCGCACGAACTTGCTCAGCCGGTAGCCGGCACTCGGTGCCCCCGCCGTCACTGGCTCGTCGGCCAGGTGCCGCTTGATGTCGGCTGCCAGGCCGTTCGCGGTCTCGTACCGACGCGATCGGTCCTTCTCCAGGCACTTCATCACGATCCAGTCGAGGTCGCCGCGCAGCAGCGAACGCAACTTCTTCTGGTCGACCTGGCGCTGCATCGCGGTGCGCGTGCCGGTGTCGCCCAGCGAAGAGATGCGCGTGCTCGGCTTGTGCGGTTCGACCTCGCGGATCGTGCGCATCATCTCGGCGAAGCCCTGCGCCAACAGATCCTTGATGTCGAACGGCGTCGTGCCGGTCAGCAGTTCGTAGAGCAGCACGCCGAGGCTGTAGATGTCCGAGCGCGTGTCGATGTCGAGGCCGCTCATCTCGGCCTGCTCGGGCGACATGTAGGCCGGCGTGCCGACCATCTGGCGGTGCTCGGTGAACAGCGTCTTCGTCGTCAGCTCGCTGTTGGTCGCTTTCGCGATGCCGAAGTCGATCACCTTGCACACCGGCACCCCATCGTGCAGCGTGACCAGCACGTTCGACGGCTTGATGTCGCGGTGGATGATGCCCTTCTGGTGCGCGTGCTGGATCGCGTGGCACACCGCCGTGAACAGCTCCAGCCGCGACTTCGTGTCGACCTTGGCCTGGTCGCAGTACTCGAGGATCGGGATGCCCTTGATGTACTCCATCACGAAGTACGGCCGCCCCGCGTCCGTCGTGCCCGCATCGAACACCTTGGCGATATGAGGGTGGTCCATCATCGCCAGCGCCTGGCGCTCGGCTTCGAAGCGGGCGATCACCTGCTTGCTGTCCATGCCGAGCTTGATGATCTTCAGCGCCACGCGGCGCTTCACCGGCTCGCGCTGCTCGGCCATCCAGATCGTGCCCATGCCGCCTTCGCCGATCTGCTCGAGCAGCTTGTAGCGGCCGATCGAGGCGCCCGGCTGCTCCGACGACGGGCCGCCATCGGGCGCCTTGCGCGCGACCCCGTCCACCGTCGGCGAAGCCATGAACTGCCCCGCCTCAGCGTCGGCCCGCAGCAGGGCTCCCACCTCCGTGCGCAGCCTCGCGTTGCCATGGCACGCGCGGTCCAGCGCCGCGGCACGGTCCGCCGCGGGGAGTTCGGCGATCTGCAGGAACAGGCGGCGCACCAGCAACTTGTCGGCGTCGGTCATGATCCGTCACGGGTCGGGGCGCAGGTCGCGATAGAGCGCGGCCCGCGCGTAGGTCCACAGCCGCGCCGCCGTGCGTGGCGACAGCCCCATGGCTGCCGCTGCCTCGTCGACGCTCAGGCCCGCGTAGAACCGCAGCCGAACCATGGCTGCGGCTTCCGGGTCCTGCTGCGAGAAGCGCCCGAGCGCTTCGTCGACTGCCAGGATTTGTTCGGCCCCGGCCCCGGCCAGGCTGGCGAGGTCGGGGCACTCCTCCAAGCGGACGTGCTGGCCGCCGCGGCGACCGCGGGCGCGGGCGTGGTCGATCAGGATGCGGCGCATGGCCTCGGCGGCCGCGGCATAGAAGTGGCCGCGGTTGGCCCAGGGCACCTCGCGCGGCCCGACCAGCCGCAGGTAGGCCTCGTGCACCAGCGCCGTCGCCGACAGCGTGTGGTCCGGGCGTTCGCGTCGCAGGTCGGCCTCGGCGGTCCGTCGCAGCTGTTCGTAGACGAGCGGCAGCAGTTCGTTCGCCGCCGACTTGTCGCCGTCGGCGGCGGCGCTCATCAAGCGGGTCACGGCATCCGGTTCGGGAGGGCTGGGCACTGCCGGAGGTTAGCCGTCGACCGGCTCGGCTCCAGGCTGACGCGGTTCTGCACCAGCACCGCTCCAGTCACGCCCGATCGCCCACCGAGCCGTTAGAACGCGCCGAGCGTCAACACCAGCGCGTTGGTGCTGGTGGCGGCCGTGATGTTGCCGAAGGCGTCGGTCTCCAGCGCCACGATCTGTTGGTGAAGCAACCGATTCGCGAGCGCCACCGTGTTGGGCAGCGACAGGGTCGTCGTCAGTGTGCCGGCGCCGGTGACATGAGCGTCGAGCAAATCGGGGCTGGCCAGCAACAAGCAGCCGGTCGCGCTCTGCGGCAGGATCGCAGCCAACGGTGTCACCGAGGCCGTGAAACCATGCACGCGGACCGCAAGTCCGTTGCTCGGCAGGCCCGTAGACGTCGACGTGAACGTCGCGCCAAGCCATGGCGGCGCCGCAGCGATCAGCACGTTGGCGCCGCCGCTGCCGACACAGCCAGTACCGGCGACAGCGACGGTGGCCGGACACGGCGTGACCACGCGCGACCAACTCGTCGCAAGCTGACCTCCGACCACGGAGAAGTCACCGGCGGCGAACAGGGTTCCGTTCGCCGTCATCGCCAGCGACGCCACCCGGCCATTGGTGGCAGGCAGGGGCAACCAGCTGCTGCCATTCCATCGCGCCCAACGATCCGCGGGCAGACCACCAGCCAGCGTGAACTCACCACCGACCAGCAAGTCGCCGTTCGGTGCACTCGCAAGGGCCAGCACGGTGCCGTTGACGCCGCTACCGAACGGGAACCAGGAAGTGCCATCCCAACGCGCAACCCGATTGGCTGAGACACCGCCAATCACCGAGAACTCGCCGCCGGCGACCAGCTCGCCGTTCGGCAACCGCGCAAGGGCGTGGATCTCGGCATTCGACGGGCCACCGACGGGCAACCACGTGCTGCCATCCCAGCGGTGCACTCCAGGACCAACGCCCCCCGAAACGCCGCCCGCCGCGGCAACCAGGTCCCCGTTCGGCAGGTTGAAGAAGGACCGCACATGGCCCAGAGGGGTCCCCATCGGCAGCCATTGCCACTGGCTGACATCCAATCGCCGCACCGTGGTGTCGAAGCTCGCCACCAAATCCCCGTTCGGCAATGCAGCCAGCGCCGACGGAGTCCCACCGCTGGCACCTGGGAAGGAAGGGATCTGCGACCAGGAGCTGCCGTTCCAGCGTTGGACCCCAGGGCCAGAGAACGGCGGGTATGTGTGGATGCCGACGACCACATCGCCGTTGGGCATGCGGGTCATGCAGGCCACGGGGCCACCGAGGGCCGCGAACGGCGCCCAGGCACTGCCCGTCCAGCGCGCAACGGTAGGTCGAAAGGAGTATTGGGGGCCGCCGACATCGAAGTCGCCAGCGGCATAGACATCACCATTTTCGTCGGCGGCCACCGCCTTCAACTTGGCCGCTCCCGGCATCGCGATCAGCGGCCCCCAGCCGGTTCCGCCCGGGGTCGCTCGAGCAAGCCCGGTGGCGGGCCTTCCCAAGGCACCGCCGTTGCCATCGACGTACGTGAACGAACCGGCCGCAATCAGATCTCCGTTCGGCAGCTCGTCGAAGGCCAGAGCGTATCGATTGGTATAACTGAGATGCGAGACGAAGGAGCCGCTGAGATAGGAGATCCGTCCCAATGAACCGAAGAGCCAAGCCTGCCCGATGAGGACGATGCTGCCGACGAGCCGCAGCGAATGGACTTCGTACCCGCCACCCAATCCAGACCAGGTGTTCGTCGCGGCCGACCATTGCGCAAGGTAAGAGGTCCCACTCCCCGCCGAACGGAACGAGCCACCGGCGATCACATCGCCGCCTGGCATCGCGACCAGCGCTGCGACTCGGGCGCCAAGACCAGACTGCAGCGACGCGCCGAGCGGCAACCACGTGACACCATTCCAGCGCGCCACGGGACAGCCATGGACCCCACCGGAGAAGACCGATTCGCCAGCTGCCACGACTTCACCACTCGGCAGCACCGCGAGCGCGTTCACATCGACACCGATCCCGGCACCAAGTGGCGACCAGGCGGAGCCATCCCAGCGGGCGACACCGCTGGCCGGCACGCCTCCCGCCGCCATGAATGCGCCGCCAGCGACGACATCGCCATTCGGCAGCGCGGCGAGCACGCGCACCTCACCATTGCAGCCCGCGCCGAGCGGCGACCACGCGGAGCCGTTCCACTGCGCGATGTTGCTGGCGGCGACACCACCCACCGCCGAGAAGGCGCCGGCCGCGATCAGGATGCCGTTGCCCAGCGACACCAAGGCCCGCACCTCACCGTTGGTGCCGCCCAACGGGGTGACTGCACCCGTCGCCGGGTCCCATGCCGCCAGGTCGTCGATCCGCTGCGCGCCGACCACCGCGAACTGCCCGCCGAACACCAACTGGGGCGAAGCCGGGCCCGGGCCGTCTGGATCGTGCATCGCCGTCGCATGGACGGTGCCATCGACGCCCGGCACCCCACCCGATGGCACAGCGGACAGCGCACATTGGGCAACGGCGGACGGCGTCGCACCCGCCACCGACACGACCCATGCGAACGACGCGAACAATGCGGCAGATGGACGGTTCATGCAGATTCCGATGGCGAGTGTGCTTGCCCCGCCTCTGAGCGGGAGGAGCATACCGGGCGCATCCTGCGAACAAGATGGCCGGTTGCCACCCCCGCCAGGCTCAAGAGCGCGACTGGGGCCGACAGCGCGATCAGCGTAGGCACCCGGTACGGCAGCGACAGCACCCACGGCCGCACCGACACTTGCGGGATCACCGCATCGCAAAGCCACGCCGCCGTATCCACCATGCGCGCCGCCCCGCACGACGGGCCATGTCGTGCCCTGGCAACCGAGCCGCTGCCTCGAGCCGTTGCTCACCATCGTCGAGCCGAGCGCGAACGACCCGACAAACGTGCGCATGCCACTGTTCCCTCCGCTCGCCGGATGCCTGACCCACGGTGGACAGAGCGGCGGGCCGGTGTTCGACGCGAACGGATCCGTGGTGCACGTGATCTCCGGCAACAACACCTGGTGGCACGGAGCCCAGCACCAGCACTGGATTCGCGCAGCGTC
>VYME01000306.1_pt1 | contig 18804 bp, 12 predicted proteins | sample 5115281 | NCBI WGS metagenome assembly VYME01 (sample SAMN12291780, study PRJNA351875) | freshwater metagenome | isolation source: freshwater lake | place: USA: Michigan, Wintergreen Lake | collected 2013-08-08
CGCGAACGTGCGGACACATCGGCACCGGTGGCGCGGCAAGCGGTCGCTGCGGCGGCGGCGGCGACGAAGGGCGACGAGCCTGAGCCGACGCCGACCGAGCTGTGGGGCCGCGTCGTCGACGCTGCCACCGCGCAGCCGATCGCTGCGGCCGAGGTCGAACTGCTGCATCGGCCGGCCGACGAGTTCTGGAACCTCGACCTGCAGTACGGCGAACAAGTCGCGTCGCTCGCGCGCGTGCGCACCGATGCCGAGGGTGCGTTCCGCTTCGACGTCGAACGCGCGCGTCCGCATCGCCTGCGCGTCACCGCCGGCGGCTATGCGACGAAGACCGTGCTCGGCCGCACCGGCGGCAGCGTCGTCGTCGTCGAACTGGCGCGTGGCGCGTCGTTGCACGGCGTCGTCACCGCGGGTGGCAAGCCGCTCGTCGACGCGGAGGTGCGCTTCGCGGTGCGCGGCACCGACCTCGACTTCGCCGTCGGCCGCACCGATGGCGGCGGCGCGTTCCGATTCACCGACCTGCCTGCCGCACAAGGGTTCGTGCAGGTGCGCTCCCGCGACTTCGAAGAGGCGTGGCGCGAGCTCGAGCTGGTGGCGGGTCGCCAGCACGACGTGGCCATCGAATTGGCGGTCGGGCAGGCGCTCGTCGGCAAGGTCGTCGACGACACCACCGGCATCCCGATCGTCGATGCCGAGGTCAGCGACTCCTGGGTTGGCAAGCGCGTCGTGCGCAGCGATGGCGACGGCCGCTTCCGGTTGGGCGGTCTGCGCGATCAGGGCTTCCTGATGCTGCACGTGCACGCCCAGGGCTACGCCCACTGGTCGCAGAACGTCGCCGGCACGCTCGCCGACGAACGCGTCGTGCGCTTGCGCCGCGGTGGCGAAGTCACCGGGCGCCTCGTCGATGCTGCGGGCGCCCGGATCGCCGACGCTTACGTCGCAGTTGCGAGCGAGGTCGAGGAAGCGCCGGGAATGCGCGGCAACGACTGGCTGCGGGCGCCGGTCGGGCCCGACGGGCGCTTCCTGGCGCTCGGCCTGCGGCCCGAACTGCACTACTCGCTGCTGGTGCGTTCGCCGGGTCGCGGCGCGCGCGTCTACGTGCTGCCGCGCCCGCTCGCGTCGGGCGAACGCCACGACGTCGGCGACGTCGTGCTGCGCGCCGCGGGTGGCATCGAAGGCGTCGTCGTCGACGAACGCGGCAAACCGTGGCCCGGCGCGTCGGTGTCGGTGCGCGGCAGCAACGACGACGTGCAGGCATGGGCCGCGGCGGCGCAGACGGAGCCGCCGACGCAGTTCCTCGACCGCAGCGTGACCTGCGACAGCCGCGGCCGCTTCCGCATCCACGGCCTCGCCGCCGGCAGGTTCGCGCTGTCGGCGCGAATGTCCGGCCGCCAGGAAGGCGAGAGCAAACGCGTCGCCGTCGTCGACGGCCAGATCCGCGAAGAGGTTCGCCTCGTGCTCGTGCGCGGGCTGTCGCTGCGCGGCGTGGTCCGCCGCGCCGACGGCGTGCCCCTCGATGCGACGCAGCTCGGCGAGCTCTGGCTGCAGGTGGGCGAGGCGATCGGGGGCGTGCGCAACGCCAAGATCGAAGCGTCGGGCACGTTCACGGTGCTCGGCCTGCGCGCTGGCACCTGCACGGTGTCGGCGCTGCGCACGCCGAAGGGCTGGTCGCTGGCACCGCAGCGCGTGCAGGCCGGGGCTGAAGACGTGCAGCTGGTGCTCGAAGCGTGCGGCTACGTCGCCGGCCAGGTCGTCGATGGCGAAGGCAAGCCGCTGCGCGCCGGGGTGTCGGTGTTCGCCGAGGGCGCGAGCGGCGCCCTGATCCACCAGACCGACGCCGACGGGCGCTTTCGCATCGAGGTGCCGCCGTCGTTCGTCGGCCGGGTGTCGGTGCACGTGCCCACGAACCCGCTCGCGAACGTCGGCGCCGACAACGTGCGCGCCGGCACCGAGGACCTGCGCCTGGTGGTGCCGACGGCGAACACGGGCGCGTCCGGCCGCTGACCGTGCCAGCGGCGCGAGGGTGCGATGGCGCCGGCTGCTGGTGGTGAACGTCGGCGCGACGCTGGCGGCAGCAGCACGTTCCAGATCACGCTGCGCAACGACGGCAGCTTCCGGCTGGCGTGGGGCAACCTGACGAACGTCGCGCACGACGTGCTGGTCGGCTTCGCGCAGGGCTTCGGCAACGTCGACCCGGGACCGCGCGACCTGAGTGCAGGAAGCGTCGGCTTCTCGGCGCAGGCAGCGACGTTGACGCCCGCGCTCAACGTACTCGGCTTCGCGACGTCCAATGGCATGGCGATCACGCTGGGCCACTGACGCCGTCGCCGGCGTCGCGTGTGGCTGCAGGATCTCCTCGCGGCGATGACTTTCGCCGTGGTCCGGCGTTGGGCGATGGCCCGTCGTCACTCGCACCACGTTCGTACCCGAGGCCTCGGTGGGCGTTGGGCGCATTGCCAGGCGCCGAGCTCGTGCGCAGACTCGCGCGACCCCGTCCACAAGGAAGGAACCCATGCGCGCCACTCTCGTCGCGGCGACCGTCTTCGCCGTTCTCTCCACCGGCCTCGTTGCACAAGGTGCCCTGCAGGCACCGTGCTTCGAGCCGCAGTTCGGCACCAACCTCGGCCTCGGCGACGACGCCGTCGCGCTCGCGCAACCGCTCGGCTTCCCGTTCCCCGTGCCCGGCGGCACGACGACGACGACGACGACGACGATCGGTGTCAGCAGCAACGGCTTCGTCTGGCTCGACAACAGCTTCGACTCGGGCTGCTGCGACGGCAACGAGACCAAGTTCCTGGCGCGCGGCCCGCGCATCGCAGCGCTGTGGACCGACCTCGATCCGGGCACGTCCGGCGCGGTGTGGTTCAACACGTTCCCGGCCACCGGCACGCTGCCGGCGCGCGCGGTGATCACCTGGGACCAGGTTCCGGTGTTCCAGCTGGCGAACGCGATGACGTTCCAGCTGCAGCTGTTCGCCGACGGCTCGGTGCTGATGTTCTTCGACCCGAACACGCAGTTCTTCGGCAGCTCACCGCTGACCGGCATCACCGCGGGCAACGGCGCCGTGTCGAACTTCATCGACATCCTCGGCACGGCCACGCAGCCGCACGACAGCGGCACGCTGCCGTCGGCCTACGACCTCAACTTCGGCTTCTTCGACCTGTCCGGCGCCGGCTGGACGTTCGTGCCGAACGGCCAGGGTGGCTACGTCGTCACGCAGGCCGGCAACTGCTCGTTCGCGTCGGCGACCTCGTTCGGCATCGGCTGCCCGAAGCCGGCGACGTTCTACGAACTGTTCCAGCTGCCGTCGGCGATCGACCTGTCGAACACTGCGCTCGAGTTCCTGCCGACCGGCACCGGCGGCTACGTGTGCACGCCGCTGCCCGGCTTCTTCACCGGCTTCACCAGCGCCCTGACGCTCGGCGACGACACGACCAGCGGCGCCCTGACCCTGCCGTTCCCGTTCAACTACCCGGGTGGCAGTACGACGGCGATCGAGGTTTCGAGCAACGGCTTCATCTGGCTGCAGCCGCAGGGGCCCTTCGGCAACTCGCGCTGCTGCAATGGCGATGAGAACCAGTTCGTCATCGATCCGGCGAGCATCGCGGTGCTGTGGCAGGACCTGTATCCGCCGGGCGCCCAGGGTGGCGGCGGCGTGTTCTTCGACGTCGTCGGCACCACCGAGGTGCACATCACGTGGTCGGACGTGCCGGAGTTCCTCAATCAGGGCCTCAACACCTGCCAGATCACGCTGCGTTCGGACGGCTCGTTCCGCTTGTCGTACGGCGCCGTCGCCAACCTCACGCACGACGTGCTGGCTGGCTTCTCGCAAGGCGGCGGCATCACGGTGCCGGGTTCGATCGACCTCGGCCAGGGCACGTTCGCGACCGGCGCGGGCGGCACGCCGCTGCGCCTCGCGTCGCAGCTCGGCTCGCGACCGCAGCTGGGCACGACGTTCACCATGGACGTCGATCAGATCACGCAGGGCTCGGCGCTCGGCATCATGGTCTTCGGCGTGACCAGCATCCCCGTCGGCATCGACCTGACCGGCATCGGCATGGACGGATGCTCGCTCTACGCGACGCTCGACACGCTGGTGCCGTTCGGACTGACCGGCGCCGTGACGTCGTACGGGTTCGCGGTGCCGAACTCGTCGACGCTGTCCGGTGTCACCTTCGCCGCGCAGGCCGCGACGCTGACGCCGGGGTCGACGCCGCTGAACCTGCTGTCGTCGAACGGCCTCGAGCTGCTGCTCGGCTACTGACGAACGCGTCGGCGCCCGGAGACCTCCGTCTCCCTGCTCAGAGCAGTGCTGCCGCGCGCTGGCGTTCGCTGTCGAACGTGAACGTCGCCAGCAGCCGCTGCTTCGTCGTGGCGTCGAGGCTGCGCCAGCGGCTGGCCATCGCCTCGACGGCGCCGCGGCGGTCGCTGTCGAAGCTGAACTGCTTCAGCAGCTGCACGGCGACCTGACCGTCGGCAGGACCGACGAGCCGCGGCGCAAGCCGCTGCACGCACTGCAGCCGCGTGCCGTCGAACAGGCACAAGCGCGCGATCGCCAGCAGGTGCTCGTCGGACAGCTGCACACCGCCGTTGGCACCGAGCGAGGCAACGGCCGCCTGCTTGCCGCTGTCGAACGTGAACGTCGCCACCGCCGCACCGGTCTGCTCGGGCGTCAGCATCCTGAGGTGCTGGGCCAGCAGCGCGAACGCGCGTTCGCGGCCGTCGTCGAAGGCGAACGCGCGCAGCACGGTCAGCAGCTGTTCCCCGCCGATCGGCTTTCCGCGCGCGACCAGGGCCGCCAGCACGGCGACACGGTCGTCGTCGAACGCCAGCTGCGCGAAGGCGGCGAGGGACGCGGTGCCGTCGAGGCGGCCGCTCATCGCCAGCATCGAGAGGAACGGGGCCGTCGCCGGTGAGCCGTGCATGCCGGCGAGGATCTCGACCAGCGCCGCATCGCTGCCGTCGTCGAGATCGGGCCCGAACCGGTCGAGCACACCCGCGAGCTGCTTCTCGGGGTGGTCGAGGCCGAGCCCGGGCAGGAACCGCTGGCAATACTCGCGCAGCACCTCGTCGCTCTGCGTGTGGCCGATCAGCTGGCCGAACTCGCGCCGCGTCACCGCCTCCAGCTTCGGCAGGCCGAGCGACAGCAGCTCGTCGGTTGGAGCGGCGTGCGTCCCGCGACCGCGCGCGGGCCAGACGATCGGATGGGCTTGGTCGCCGAGCAGGCGCTGGCGCGAACTGGTCATTGCCGCCGCGAGCAGGGCGAGGCGCGCGCCGCTGACCCGGTCGCGGCCGCGCAGGGCGGCGAGCAGGCGTTCGCGATGGGCCTCGGTGTCCGGGATCGCGACCGTCGCCAGTGCTTCGCGCGCGCCCTCCGGATCGGGCGTGGTCAGCAGCGCTTCGGGCTCGGGGAACACCTCGTCGAAGGTGCGCGGCGCGCTGCTGCAGGCAGCAGCGGTGAGTGCCAGGGCGAGGGCGACGATGGGACGCGAGAACGGGAGCGGCGAGCGCATGGGGCGGGTGGCGAGCGTAGCAGCGCGTTCTTCGACTGGCAGGGGCGCCCGTTCGCTACGCTGCGCACGCCCGGAGGTCCTCCTTGCCGTTCCATGCCCGCAACCTCGTCCGCGCCGCGCTGGCGCTGTCCCTGCCGTTCGTGCTGTTCACCGCGTGCGCGTCGTCGCGACCGATGACGCCGCCACCCGTGCAATGGGCGCTCGCCATCCACGGCGGTGCCGGCGTGCTGTCGCGCAACACGCCGCCGGAGAAGGTCAAGGAATACGAAGACGCGCTGGCGCGCGCGCTGCAGCTCGGCCGCGACCGCCTCGCCGCCGGCGACAGCGCGCTCGACGTCTGCGAAGCGGTGGTGCGCGTGCTCGAGGACGACCCGCACTTCAATGCCGGCGTCGGTGCGGTGTTCAACGAGAAGGGCGAGCACGAGCTCGACGCGTCGATCATGGACGGCCCGACGCTGCAGTGTGGTGCCGTCGCCGGCGTGCGCACGGTGAAGAACCCGGTGTCGCTGGCGCGCCTGGTGATGACGAAGACGAAGCACGTGCTGCTGATGGGCGACGGCGCCGAACAGTTCGCGACGCTGCAGAACGTCGAGCGCGTGCCGAACACGCACTTCGACACCGAGCACCGCCGCAAGATCCTCGACGAGGTGCTGCAGGAACGTGCGCGCACCGGCCGCCTCGACGGCCCGGCGCAGCAGGCGGGCGCCTACGGCACCGTCGGCTGCGTTGCGCGCGATCGGCAGGGTCGCCTTGCCGCGGCGACGAGCACCGGCGGCATGACCGGCAAGCGCTGGGGCCGCGTCGGCGACACGCCGGTGATCGGCGCTGGCAACTGGGCCGACGGCACCGTCGCCGTCAGCTGCACCGGCACCGGCGAGCAGTTCATCCGCCACGCGGTCGCGCACTCGATCACGGCCCGCATGCAGCTGGCGCGCGAGACGCTGGCGCAGGCGACCGACGCGCTGGTGCGCCGCACGTTGCAGGAAGGCGACGGCGGGCTGATCGCCGTCGACAAGCACGGCAACCTCAGCGCGCCGTTCAACAGCGAGGGCATGTACCGCGGCCTTGCCGACAGCAACGGGCGCTTCACCATCCGCATCTTCGAGGACTGACGTGCATCGTTCTTCGTGCGTGCTGCTGCTCGTCGCACTCGCGGCCTGCCACATCTCGCGAACGTCGTCCAACGCCTCGAACTGGCACGAAGCCGCGCAGGAGCGCGCGCTCGCCGCCGCGAACGGCCGCCTGCTGCTGGTCGGCGGCGGCCTCGACGACGACACCCGCTCCGTCTACGAGCTGCTGCTCGGCGCGCCGGCCGGGCAGTCGCCGCACGTCGTCGTCGCCACCGCGGCGACCGGCCCCGAAGACGTCGAAGCCACCGACAAGAGCGAAGCGCTGCGCGCGTGGTCGCCGACCACCAAGGTCTCGGTCGTGCGCCGCGCGACGTCGACCGCCGACACGGTCGCCACGCTGCAGACGGCGACGTCGGTGTTCTTCACCGGCGGCGACCAGAAGCGCATCACCGAGCGCTATCGGCCGAGTGGCGCACCGACGCCCGAGTCAGCGGCGCTGCTGGCGGTGCTCGCGCGCGGCGGCCTCGTCGGCGGCGGCAGTGCTGGTTGCGCGATGATGGGCGAGCAGATGCTGCTCGGCGGTCGTTCGGCGCAGGCGCTCGGCGTGCCGGACACGTCGGGCGACGGCCAGCCGGCGCCGGTCGGGCCGCGCCTTGGTTGGGGCATGGGGTTCTTGCCCGGCGTGCTGACCGACTCGCACTTCTTCGAACGCGACCGGATCGGCCGCCTCGCCGCGGCGCTGCACCAAGGGCCCGATCGCCTCGGCCTCGGTGTCGGCGAAGACGCCGCGGTGCTGGTCGAGTTGGCGAGCCGCACGCTGGTCGGCGTCACCGCCAGTGAATCGCTGTTCGTCGACGGCACGTTCGCGCAGCGCGAGGGCTCGGTGCTGTTCGGGCTGCGGGCGCGTTTGCTCGGCCAGGGCGAACGGCTCGCGATCGCGCCGCTCGGCGACGCGGCTCCGCCGCGATTGCCCGGCGCGCCAGGGCGCCAGGTGCCGGTGGTGGAGCCGGGCCAGAACCGCCAGCTCGCGTCGTGGCGCCTGTTCCGCCACGCGATGGTGCCGGGCAGCGGCGTGCACGAACTGCGCTGCGATGGCTTCACCGTGCGCGCGATGCCGGCGGGCGATGGCTGCGTCGTGTTCGAACTGGTGGTCGCGACGCGCTGACCGTGATGCTGCGGTGCCGTCGCGGCGATCCCGCGGTCGCTCAACGATCGTCGTCGCCGCCTCGGCGCGGTGCGGTCGGCGTGGCGCCCGCTGCTGGCAGGCTGGTGGCGTGCGCGGCAGCAGCACCGTGCCGGTAGACCAGTTCGCCGCCTGCGCGACCAACGTCGTAGCCAAGCCAGAGCACGCCACCGGCGGCGGCGGTCGTGGCGATCATGCCGAAGGCCACGGCGCGCCGGTGGCGATGCAGCAGCAGCGGCGACAGCGTGAGCAGCAGCACGGCCGCCGCCGACCAGGTGAAGCGTTCCGCCGCTTCTTCGTGGGCCTCGAGGGCCGACTCGGGAACGCGGCCTTCGACCCGCTCTTCGTCGTCCTCGCCGGAGCGCATGGCGAGCACGCTGGAGCCCACCAGGATCAGCTGGGCGCCGACGGCCAGCAGCCAGGAACGCAGGGGCAGCCAACCGCGCAGGATGGCGAGCGCCAGCACGCCGCTGAACAGCGGCATCAGGATGGCGAGGGCGATCGGGAGATGAACGAGCTTGGGATGCAGCAGATCCATGGGTACCTCGGGAATGGGTGGAGCGGTCAACGACCATGTCGGCCGAACATCGCAGCGACGCACGCCCCACGTCCGTGATAGGGTCGATGCCATATGGACTTGCAGTCGCCGTCTGCGCCGGATGCAGGATCCGAGCGGGCCCTGTTCTCGGCCATGCTCGTGCTGTTCGTGCTGGTCGCCTTTCTGGCCATCGCCGACCTGTTGGCCGATTCCGGGGACGGCACGTCGCTTGGCCATTTGTTGACGGAAGGCGCGATCGTGCTGGTCGGCGGGATCGGCATCGCACTCGCTGCGTGGCAGACGCGGCAGCTGCGTGCGGCGGAGCGCCTCGCAGTGGCCGAAGTGCGCAAGCTCGACGAACGGCTGGTGGCGACGCGCGCCCAGGCCGAACAATGGCGCCGCGAGACACGCGAACTGCGGGCCGGTCTCGGCCTCGCGATCGAGAAGCAGCTCGACGCCTGGGGGCTGACGAAGGCCGAGAAGGAGATCGCGCTGCTGCTGCTGAAGGGGCTCAGCCACAAGCAGGTCGCGGCCGCGCGCGGCGTCGGCGAGACCACCGTGCGGCAGCAGTCGCGCGCCATCTACCAGAAGGCGGGGGTCGACGGTCGACACGATCTGGCTGCGTTCTTCCTCGAGGGACTGCTGGCCCCGACGACGGACGACAGCTCGGGCGGTTGACTGCGGGCGTCGCTATGGTCTCGGCGCCGATGGATCCGACCGACTCGCCCTGCAGGCCCTCGCCATGACCGACGCTGCGCCGCGTCGCCTCGTCCTCGTCGCCGTGACCGCGGTGCTGCTCGCCGTCGCCGTGCGGGTCGCGTGGCTCGGCGACGACGCCTACATCACGCTGCGCACGGTCGAGAACTGGTGCAGCGGGCTCGGCCTGCGTTGGAACCTCGTCGACCGCGTGCAGACGTTCACGCACCCGCTGTGGATGCTGCTGCTCGCCGCCGGGCGCGCGCTGACCGGCGAGGTCTACTTCACGACGCTCGGCATCTCGCTCGCGTTGTCGACCGCCGCGATCGTGCTGCTGCTGCGCCGCGCCGCGCGGCCGACGGCGATGCTGGCGATCGGTCTGCTGCTGCTCGGCACGCGAGCGTTCACCGACTACACGACGTCGGGCCTCGAGACGCCGTTGACCTACGTGCTGCTGCTCGCGTTCGCCGGCGTCGTGCTCGACGAACGCGCGGCGAACGAGTTGCCGGCGGGCGAGCGCTTCGGCAAGGCGGCGCTGCTGGCGGCGCTGCTGGCGACGAACCGCATGGACCTCGCCCTCGTGTGTGCTCCGGCACTGCTGGCGATGGTGCCGGCGGTCGGTGCTCGCACGGCGCTGCGCCGCGCGCTCGTCGGCGGTGCGCCGTTCTTCGCGTGGCTGCTGTTCGCGGCGATCTGGTTCGGCAGCCCGTTCCCGGTGACCGCGCACGCGAAGGCGTTCGGCGTCGGCATCCCTGCCCTCGAGCTGGCGCAGCAAGGCCTGCGCTACGCGACGTTCGCGCTCGGCGACGATCCGGTGCTGCTGCCGGCGATCGTACTCGGCCTCGCCACCGGCCTGCGCGGTCCGGGGCGCTGGCTCGCGGTTGGCGCACTGCTCTACTGCGGCTACGTGGTCAAGGTCGGCGGTGACTTCATGGCTGGCCGCTTCTTCCTGCCGCCGTACGTCGTTGCACTCGCGATCCTGGCACCGGCGCTGGCGAAGCGGCCGCAGCGTTCGTGCGCGGTCGCGATCGGCGCTTTGCTGCTGGCGGCACTCGGCGGTGTGCCGCAGTGGCTGCGCAGTCCGGCGCTCGACACGCCGCCGAGCGAAGCGCAGATCGAAGCGCAGCACGGCATCGTCGACGAACGGCGCGTCTACTACCCGGTGCTCGGCCTGTTCAGCCCGACGCGACAGATCCCGGTCGCCGGCGCGCTCGAAGCGATCGCGTTCCCCGAAGGCCGCAGCGCGCGCTGGCTCCTGGTGAACGGCGCCGTCGGCATTCCCGGCTACCAGACGAGTCCGCGCGGCCACCTGCTCGATCCGCTGCTGTGCGATCCGCTGCTGACGCGTTTGCCGGCGCGCGATCCGGCGCACTGGCGCATCGGCCACGTGCTGCGGCGCGTGCCCGAGGGCTACTACGAGACGGTGATGACCGGCGAGAACCGGCTGCATCACCCAGGCCTGCGCCGCTACTACGACGCGCTGCGCACGCTGACGCAGGCGCCGGTGTTCGACGGCGAACGGCTGGCGACGCTGCTGCGCATGGCGGTGGGCTCGTACGACGCCGACTTCCGCGCCTTCGTCGACGAGCAGTATCGCCATCCGCCGCGGTTGCCGGTGGCGGCAGCGGAGTTGACGACCGTCGCCCCGCTCGGCGCCTTCTGGTTCGACGTGCCGACGGCGCGTGTGGTCTACGACGGAGGCCTCGCGATCGCGCTCGGCGGCGCGCGTCGCGAACGCACGGTGCAGTTGCAGGTCGCCGGCCACTTCGTCGGCTACCGGCTGCGCTTCGTGCGCAACGACGCGGTCGTCGGCGAGGCGATGGGCGTGCCGGAGCCGCTGGCGGGCGTCGGCGACCTGCGCGCGCTCGCCGGCATGCACGAGCAGCGCTTCGCGGTGCCCGGCGAAGTGGTCGACTACGACACGCTGTGGGTCGACTTCGTCGAACGGCCGGGTTCCGAACGCGCGGTCGGCCCAGCGGCGATCGGTGCGCTGCGGCTGCTGCCCTGACGGCGTTCGGCCTTGGTCGCGCTAGCATGCGCGCCGTGCGAAGTGCTCGTCGATGGCTCTGGCTGGCGGGAATCGGGCTCGCGCTCGCTGCCTGGTGGTGGGCGAGTGCGCCGCTCGCTGCACCCCTGCCGGTGGCTGCCGGCAGCGGGAACGTGCCGACGGTGGTCGAGCCCGAGGTGGCGGACCCAGCGCTCGAACGCGTGATGGCGCCCGAGGTGGAATCGGCACCGGCTCCCACCGAACGCGCGGACGAACTCGCGCGCGGTGGCACGGTGCGCGTCGTCGATGCGCTCGGCGTGGTCGTCGAAGGGGCCGAGGTGCAGTGGTCGCGCGGTGGCGAGAACGAACCGTTCGCGCGCGGCAAGACGGGCGCCGACGGCATGTGCAGGTTCGCCGGCCGCGAACGCGAGCTCTGGGTGCGTGCGCACGACCCAACGATCGGCACCAGCGTGCTGGTGCAAGCGCTGCGCGGCGACGCCGTGCTGGTGCTGCCGCTGCTGCGGCCGGTCTGGGTGCGCGGCCGTGTCGAACTGCGCGAGCCGCGGGTCGGCGCACTGGTCGTCGACGTGAGCGGCGAACTGCGCGTGCAGCGCGCCGAGGTCGGTGTGGTGGCACCGACGATGCCGGTCGAGGTCGCGGACGACGGCACGTTCGGGTTCGAGGCGGCGGCGGGAGCGACGCTGAAGCTGTCGGCGCGCGACGGGCGGGGCGCGCGGGTGCCCGAGCAGAAGGAAGTGGTCGTCGACGGACTCGAGATCGTGCTGGCCTCGCCGGATCTCTACGAAGTGCACGGCGTCGTGCTCGACGATCATGGTGCGCCGGTCGTGGGCCAGGACGTGCCGGCGTTCGGAGGTTGGAGTTCGGGGGCCAAGCCCATTCCGTTCGTGTCCGTCGGGGAGCAGACGTTCGCCGTCCGCGCCGACGGTTCGTTCGTCGCGACCACCGCCAGGTCGCCCACGCGCGCCCATGCCTGGTTGGGGAGCCGCACGTCGCCGACCGTCGACATCACGTTCCTGCCGGGTCAGTGGCGCCAGAACGTGGTGCTGCAGTTGTCTGCGATGAGGGAGACGCGAGGGCGGGTCGTGGGCGCCGATGGCACTCCGGGTGCCGGTCGAAGCGTGAAGGCCGTGCGGCCCGGTGTCATGGCGATGCCCTACATCACCGAGGCGGACGCCGACGGTCGATTCGCGTTCGAGTTGCCGAGCGGCGTGCGCTGGAGCTTGTCGAGTGGCGGCAGTTCGGTGGAGGTGGTGGCGGGCCAGGAGGACGTGGTGGTCGTCTGGGGCGAGCCGGAGAGCTGGTCTGCGACCGGTGTGCGTCTCCAGATCGTCGGCGCGAACGGACGCGACGCCGGGTTCCCGTGGTGCGAGTGGTGGCGCCTGCAGGACGACACGATCGTGCGCGAACTGGTGCAGCTGCGCGTCGTCGACGGCCAGAAGTGGCTCGACGAGCCGCGCCACGCGCCGTGGACGTTCGTCGTGCACGACGGCCCTGCCGCCGCGCACCACCAGTTCGTCGCTGGAGCTCCGCCGAGCGAACTGCGGCTCGAGCTGCAGCCGCCGGCGTCGCTCGACGTCGCCGTGCAGCGTGCCGGCAAGCCGCTGCGCGGCCTCGACGTGCTGGTCGAACCGTGCGGTCCGAGCGAACGCGCGGTCGGCGACGGCAAAGGCGTGTTCCGGGTGTCGTACGTCACCGCCGGCCCCGCGTTCGTGCGCGTGCGACGCGGCGCCGAAGTGCTCGCATCGCGCGCCGTCGAGCTCGTGCCGGGGCAGCGCACGGCGCTCACGATCGAGGTGCCGTGACGATCGGAACGTGCTAGAGAAGGCGTTCGCGCTGCAGCGGCCGTCGACAGGGCGAACCTGAGGTTGGCCACGAGCGCCGCTCGTCATGGCCTACCATCCATCCCTTCTCGTCGCGAGCCTCGCGCTCGTTCTCTCCACCGCGATCGCGCGGGCCCAGGATGCCCCTCGCCCGCCGGTCGCCAAGCAGGTGCCGCACGTCCAGGAGTGGCACGGCGCCCGCTTCGAAGATCCCTACTTCTGGCTGCGCGCCAAGGACAGCCCCGAGGTGCGTGCCCATCTCGCGGCGGAGAACGCCTACACCGCGGCGATGACGGCGGGGCAGAAGCCGTTCGAGGAGACGCTGTACCAGGAGTTCGTCGGTCGCGTGCAGCTGACCGACCTCGGCGTGCCGACGCGGGTGCGCGGCTACTGCTACTACAACCGCACCGTCGAGGGGCTGCAGTATGCGATCGCGTGCCGCAAGCCGGCGAAGGCGGACGGCACGATCGACGAGGCGGCCCCGGAGCAGGTGCTGCTCGATGCCAATGCGATGGGCAAGGATCTCGCGTACTTCGACATCGGTGGCAGCGAAGTCAGCGACGACGACCAGTGGCTCGCCTACTCGACCGACACCACCGGCTTCCGGCAATACGTGCTGCACGTCAAGGACCTGCGCACGGGGGCCGTGCAGAACGACCTGGCGGAGCGGGTGACGTCGTTCGAGTGGGCGGCCGACGGCAAGACACTGTTCTTCACCACCGAGGATCCGGTGACGAAGCGCAGCGACACGCTGTGGCGCCTGCCGCTCGGCAAGCCGCCCGAGAAGATCCATGTCGAGGCCGACGAGATGTTCCGGATCGGGGTCTCGCGCACCCGCGACCGCAAGTGGCTGCTGCTGGGCATCGGCAGCACGGACACCGCGGAGTGGCGCGTGCTGCCTGCCGATGTGCCGGGCGGCGAATGGCGGTCGGTGCTGCCGCGCCAGAAGGGACATCGCTACCAGGTCGACCACCGCGAAGGCTCGTGGTACGTCACCAGCGACCTCGGCGCGGTGAACTTCCGCGTCGTGCAGGTGCCGGTCGGCAAGCCCGAACTCGCCAGCGGCAAGGAGATCGTGCCGCACCGCGGCGACGTGCAGGTGGAGTCGTTCGACGTCTACGCGACGCATGCCGTGGTGACGGAGAAGGCCGCGGCGCTGACGCGCTTCCGCGTGCTCGACTTCGCCACCGGGGCGTGGCGCGAGCTGACGTTCCCCGAACCCGTCTATGCCGCGTTCGGCGGCGGCACGCCGGAGTTCACGTCGACGACGTTCCGCATCGGCTACCAGTCGATGGTCACGCCTTCGTGCGTCTACGACGTCGTGCTCGCGACCGGGGAGCGACTGCTGCGCAAGCAGACCGTGGTGAAGGGCTACGACCCCGCGAAGTACCGCAGCGAACGGCTGTGGGCGAAGGCGCGCGATGGCGTGCAGGTGCCGATCTCGATCGTCAGCAAGGAGGGGCACCCGCGCGACGGCAGTCGGCCGCTGTGGCTCTACGCCTATGGCAGCTACGGCTTCGGCATGCCGGCGACGTTCGACGCCAACCGCATCAGCCTGCTGGACCGCGGTGTCGCGTTCGCCATCGCACACATCCGCGGCGGCGACGAGATGGGGCAGCAGTGGCACAAGGACGGCATGCTGATGAAGAAGAAGAACACCTTCTTCGACTTCATCGACTGCGCCGAGCACCTGATCGCCACGAAGTGGACGTGCGCCGAGAAGCTGGCGATCGAAGGCGGCAGCGCCGGCGGCCTGCTGATGGGTGCGGTGACCAACCTGCGGCCCGACCTGTTCGCCGCGGTGCACTCCGCGGTGCCTTTCGTCGACGTGATGAACACGATGATGGACGCGAGCCTGCCGCTGACCGTCGGGGAGTACCTCGAGTGGGGCGACCCGAACGACAAGGCGGCCTTCGACTACATGCGGTCCTACAGCCCCTATGACAACCTCGAGCCGCGCCAGTACCCGGCGATCCTGGTGACCACGAGCTTCAACGACTCGCAGGTCATGTACTGGGAGCCGGCGAAGTACGTGGCCAAGCTGCGCACGGTGAAGCGCGGCGACAAGGAGCTGCTGTTCCGCTGCAAGCTGGAGGCTGCAGGCCACGGTGGGGCTTCGGGCCGCTACGACCGCTGGCGGGACGAGGCGTTCGAGATGGCGTGGATGCTGCGCCAGGTCGGCGTCACGAAGTAGCGAACGCCGTCACTGCCGGCGGAACGGCAACGGCGCGCTGCGCGGCATCGTCGCCGGATCTTCGACAGCGTTGGTCGGCACGCGGCGCAGCACGAACGACAGGTCGACGCCGACTGGCAGCAGTCCCCAGGCCGGCGCCGGCAGCTCGGCGCGTTCGCCGGTCAGCACGAGGCCGTCGCCGCCCCATTCGTGGCTGGCGAGCCAGACGCGGCCAGTGCCGTCGTACGCGTACAGCGAGTAGCGCGTGCCGGCAGGAGCGCCGTCGTTGCGCCAGTGCAGCACTGGCGGCGTCGTCGCCGGCGACGTTGGCAGCGGTTCGTGCCACGTGATCGTCGTCGGCACGTCGGCGGGAACGTGCACGATGCCGCCGGTCAGCGCGCGGTGGTTCGCGGGCGCCGGTGCGAGCTGCGGATCGAACGCGGGGCGAAACCAAGCGAAGAAGACGAGGCCCGCGGTACCGATCGGCAGGGCCAGCAACCAGCGTCGCCAGCGTGCGCGCGGGGCGAGGCGAACGAGGCCGGCGGCGAGCAGCACTGCCGCTGGACCGATCGCCGGGAACAAGAGGCGCGCCTGCGGCTGCGGCGCCGTCCAGTTGAACTTCGCGGCGCCGGCGAAGACGAGCAGCAGCGCCAGCAGCAGCAGCCACGGCGCGCGCGGTGCGCAGGGGGCATCGCCGCGGCGTTCGTGCGTTCGCAGCGCGAGCAGAAGGCCGAGCAGGGCGATGGCGGTGACGGCGATGCCGATGCCGACCAGCAGGGCATGCGGCCGCAGGCTGAACCAGCCGAAGCACCCGAGCAGCGAGACGAAGATGTCGGGCAGGAACGTGCCGGACCACCAGGCCCAGCGCAGTTCCGACGGGATCGGCTGGAACGCCAGGTCGTGTACGGCGAGCGCCAGCGGGTCGCCGTAGAGCTGCGCGTTGCGCACGAACCACCAGCCGCTGATCGCGGCGGCGATCGCGAGCGCCAAGAGGCCGCTGCGCACGACCGCGGCGGCGGCGCCGTTCCGTCGCTGCCGCACGAGCACGACGACGAACACGACGCCGGCAAGCGGCAGCAGGAACAGCGTCGTCAGCTTGGTCAGCAGCGACAGTCCGAGCAGCGTGCCGAGCCACGCACCGCGGCCCAGTCGCACGGAGTCCGCTTGCAGCACGCGCACCAGCGCCAACGTCGTCGCCGTGGCGAGCGTCGTCGCCAGCACGTCGTTGTTCAGCACGCCGTGCAGGAACGAGAACATCGGCAGGCACGCGACCAGCAGCGCCGCGAGATCGGCGATCCGCGGCTGCGTCGGGCACAGCGCACGGCCGAGGCGATGCACGCAGAGCAGCGTGAGCGCGCCGAGCAGCACCGAGACTCGGCGCAGGATCTGCAGCGTGATGTCGCCCTGCCCGGAGCCGTGCAGGTACTTCAGGTGCCGCGACGGCTGCTCGGGCACGCCGAACGCCGGGTTGATGCGCGGACCGAACACCGTGTCGTCGCGTCCGCTCGCGACCAGCGCCGCGCCGAGCAGCGCGTAGTACAGCGGCGGATGGTGGGCGAGCGCCGCACCGTCGGTCTGCGGCAGCCCGCGCGCCGCGACGAGTGCTGGCGCCAGCGGCAGGCTGCGCGCGTTGCCGACGTGCCATGCGTACGCGTAGTGGTCGCTCTCGTCCGGCCCTTCGAAGCTAGGCGTCTTGAGCGCGTAGCCGAGTGCCAGCACCACGTGGCACAACAAGGCGAGCCAGAGCAACGACCGCGGCATGGGCGCGCACTCTACGGCCGGTGCGAACGGGCGCACGTTCGGCGCATCGGCACCGCGCCTTGCTCGCCCTTCGCCGGCTCCTTAGCGTGCCCGCCCATGACCGAGGCCTCGTCACCGTCGTCGACGCGTCCGAAATCCTCTCCGTGGATTCCGGACCTGCTGTTCGCCGTCGTCGTCGGGGCTCTCTGCTATGCCATCTCGTGCCTCATCGTGGCACCGGCAGCCGAGGCGGTGACGTTCGGCGCCGAGTGGCAGAAGATGTCGACGGCCCCGTTCGAGCTGCTCGGGCAGTTTCCACAGCGCATCCTCGGCCCGCTGTTGGCGAACGTGCTCGGCATGGGCGGCGACCTGTTCGTGCCGTTCGTGCGCGGACTCGCAGTGCTGCTGTTGACCACCGTGTGCTTCTTCGCGCGGCGGCGCGGGGCGCAGCACGTCGATGCGGCGCTGATCGCGTTGGCCGTGAGCGTGACGGCGGCGATCCAGATGTACAAGCAGCACTGGGTCGGTTTCGTCGATCCGCTGTGCTACTCGCTGTTCTTCGCGATGTGGTTGGCGGAACGGCGGCCCGCGGTGTTCTGGGCGCTCTACTTCTGCAACCTGACGAATCACGAGCTGGCGGCGTTCCTGCTGCCTTGGGCCTGGTTCGTGCGCCGGCGGATCGACGGCAACTGGCGAGCCGACGCGATCGGCGCTGGCGCTGCGTTGGCCCTCTACGCGGCCTTCTACATGTGGGTGAAGGCGAACGCGCCGGCGCAGGCCTACAGCTACGAGTACTTCAAGGATCACCCGCTGTTCCCTGGCGGCACCTTCGTCGTGGTGTCGCTCGCCTTGGCCCACTGGGTCGTCGCGTTCGGGCCCGTGCTGGCCGTCGTCGCCTGGCACTTCCACACTCGCGGTGGTCGCGGCGAGCGCTTCCATCTGGGCTGGGTGCTGCTCGGCATCGCCGTGATCTTCTGCATCGCGTTCGACTGGGCCCGACACGCCAACCTGATCGTGTTGCCGTTCGTGCTCGCGTCGATCCGGTTCCTGGCGTCGGGCCAGCGAACGATCTATGTCGCCCTGGTGCTGCTCGGTGCCGGGTTGATGGCATGGATTCCGCCATGGACGGCGTCGTCCTGGCCGATCGCTGTCATGGCCGACATCAAGCTCTGGGTCGAGACCGGCGTCGTGGTCATCGTGAATGGCGACTACTTCCCCGGAACGCTCGAGTCGGCCACCCAGCGCTGGCTGCCGCGGGTGGCTCTGCTGCTCGGCAGCGTGCTCGCCATCGGTGCAGCGATCTGGGCCACCGGCTTCGCGCTTGCGCGCTGGCGGAAGAGTGCCCCGGGCGTCGCAGGCTGAGATCGAGACGCCGAGCCCCGCACGCAGCTCGGCTCGTTATCATCCGCGCCCTTCGCGCGCCTTCCCGGCAGCGCCAAAGCCAAGCCAACCAACTCCATGTTCCTTCGCACCACCCTCGTCGTCCTGTGCGCCGCCGCCGCGGCCAGCGCGCAAGTCTCGATGACCCTCCTCGGCACGCTCGACGTGTCGCCCGCCACCACCGCCGGCAGTCCTTCGTACATCGGCAACAACCCGACCGCGATCGCCTGGAACGGCACCGACCTGTTCGTCGGTGGGCTCAACGCCTCGGGTCTGGTCGCCAACACGGCGATCGTCAAGGTCAGCACGCCGCTGACGACGCCGGTGTTCGGCACCGCGTTCGGCGTGCTGTCGACGCCGAACTCGCGCGGCTACACCGGCCTCGCCGTCCAAGGCAACGTGCTCGCCGCGTCGTGGGACGATGGCGCGGTGTCGCCGAACGGCATCACCGCGTGGGACCTGAACGGCGCACCGCTGTGGGCGCGCTCGACGCGCGGCAGCAGCGGCGTCGCGTTCGATCCGGGCTTCTTCGGCGCGCCGGCGGCCAGCGGCGTCGGCTGGACGACGTTCGGCTCGGGCCGTCGCGCCCTGCAGGACACCGTCAGCGGTGCGAACATCTACGACGGCACCAACGGCATGATCATCCTGGGGCCGGCGCCCGACAACGGCACCACGTGGCGCGACAT
>VYME01000320.1_pt1 | contig 18792 bp, 15 predicted proteins | sample 5115281 | NCBI WGS metagenome assembly VYME01 (sample SAMN12291780, study PRJNA351875) | freshwater metagenome | isolation source: freshwater lake | place: USA: Michigan, Wintergreen Lake | collected 2013-08-08
AGGATGGCACCTGCGCGAGCATCTGCAACCCGTCACCGGAGGCGAGCAGGGCGCCCACGAGCAACGAGAGCGGGATGATGCGCAGGCAGTGGTTCCGCGCGAGCCACGCGACCAGGAACCCGCTGAAGCCCGCGCCGCCGGCGATGTCCGACTGCAGCCGCCCCTGGATCGACGCGGTCTCGGCGATGCCGGCCAGTCCGGCGAGCGCACCGCCCAGCGCCATCACGATGAGTGCGTTGCGTTGGAAGTCGAGACCCGCGACGAGGCCCGCGCGCGGATTGCTCCGCAACACGTCCAGCACGAGCCCCCAGCGCGTACGCGTCAGGACGAGATGCAGCACGACGGCGAGCGCGATCCCGATGAGCAGCCCCGCGTGCACGCGACTGTCGAGGAGGGCCGGCAGCTTTGCCGCCGCAGGGAACTCGGCAGTGGCCGGCCAGCCCTGGCTCGTCGGACTCTTCCACGGCCCGTATACGAGCCACGTCACGAGCAGCGCCGCAATGTAGTTGCCCGGACACCAGGGACCACGCCATCCCGCCGAGTGCGCCGGTGACGAGCATCAGCGGCAAGACTGTCCATCCCGGCGACGGCAGCATCGAGAGCACCGTTCCCGTCCCCGCGATGGCACCCGCGTAGAACTGGCCTTCCGCGCCCACGGAGATGAGGCCGACCCGTGCCGGCAGCGCCGTGGCGAGTGCGCAGAGCAGGATCGGCGTGGCACGCACCAGCGATTCGCCGATCGCGTAGCCGTCGCCGACCGCGGCCTCCAGCACAAGCATGATCATCGTGAACGGGTTGCGCCCGATCACGGCGAAGAACGCGGCGGCGAGCGCGACGAACGCAGCTGCTGCGAGGATCGGACGTCCGAGCGGACCGGCCAGCGTGCGGACCCGCGTCATCGCGGTGTCGGTCATGCGGCCTCCGCATCGACGTGACCCGTCATCCACGCACCGATCTGCTGGCGATGCTTCTGATCCGCGGGCACCACACCCGCGATGCGCCCGCGATGCAGGACCGCGATCCGGTGGGCGTGCCGCAGCAGGTCGTCGAGGTCCTCCGAGATCCACAGCACTGCGCTGCCGGCCCGCGCCAGCGCGAAGAGCTGCTGGTACAGGAACGCGCTCGCGGCGAGATCGAGCCCCATGGTCGGATGGCTCGCCACCACCAGGGCCGGTGCGCCGCCCAGTTCCCGCGCCGCGACGAGCTTCTGCAGGTTTCCGCCCGACAGGCGACCGGCCGCCATGACCGGGTCCGGTGGGCGCACGTCGAAGCGTGTGAGCAGCGCCACGGCGTCGGCCTCCATGCGGCGCCGGTCGGGGACGGCGGGCAGCGTGTCGAGGCGATCGAGGTGAAGGTTGAGTGCAAGCGACAGATCGGGTGCCACGGCGTTGCGGATCGGCTGCTCGGGGATGTAGGCGACGCGGCCGGCGCGATGTGCACGCACCCGCGGCGCGAAGAGCGTCTCGCCGTCGACGATGACCTCGCCCGCATCCGGTGCCAGTACACCCGCGCACGCGTCGGCGAGCACATCCTGTCCGTGCCCCGACACGCCCGCGATGCCGAGCACCTCGCCGCGTGCGATCCGGAGATCGACGCCATCGATCCGGCTGCCCGGTCCGTGCGCGGACAACTCGCGGATCCATACGCGCGTCGGCGCGTCTGGAGCCAGCGGTGCCGTCGTCGGCGCGGCGAGATCCCGGTCGCCGACCATCGACCGGAGCAGATCCGCTGCATCGAGATCGCGCGCCCGGCCGGACGCCACGACCCGGCCGCGCCGCATCACCATCACGCGATCGGCGCACGCTGCCACGTCGGCAAGCTTGTGCGTGATGAGGACGACGGCGAGCCCGCGGTCGGCGAAGCTCCGGATGAGGGACCACAGGCGCCTCGCCTCGTCGTCGCCAAGGACCGCGGTGGGCTCGTCGAGGATGAGCAGCCGCGGATCCTGCTGCAGCGCCTTCGCGAGTTCCACGAGCTGCATCTGGCCCACGCTGAGAGATGACACGCGGGCATCCACGGGGATGTCCGGCGCGATCGCCGCGAGCGGTGCCAGCCCTGCCGTGGCCCGGCGCGCACCGCGCCCGGTGAACCACGGCGTCGAGGCATGCGCGAGCGCGAGGTTTTCGCGGACGGTGAACGCCGGGATCACGCTGAACTGCTGGAAGACCATCCCGATGCCGCACGCCATCGCATCGCGCGGGGAGTCGATGCGCGTCGGCACGCCGTCGATCGTGATCTCCCCGGCGTCCGGGCGGTGGACTCCGTACAACAGCTTCATCAACGTGCTCTTGCCCGCGCCGTTCTCCCCGAGAAGCGCAAGCACCTCGCCGCCCGACACGTCGAGATCCACACCGTCGACGGCGGTGAGGCCGCCGAAGCGCTTGACGATGTTGTGGAGTTGGAGGCGCATGGTGTCGAGGGGCAGGTCTCGACCCCATGCTAGGGACCGGCGGGTGTGTCCGGTATCGCGTCCTCCGTGGATCCGCGGTCACGCCGTCCGTGAGGGCGGGGTGGTGGAATCCGTGAGGGGCGCCGTGCGGCGTGCGCTCACGGCGCCGTCAGGCATCCCCCTCGAAGGCCTGGAAGGCGAGCCGCGACAGTTCGGCACCGGTGGTGACGGCGAACTTGCGCTTGATCGCGGCACGGTGGGCTTCGATCGTGTTGACGCTGCGATGCAGCTCGCGCGCGATCTCGCCGGTCTTCAGGCCCCGGCCGATGAGCCGGAAGACTTCCAACTCGCGGTCGGTGAGCAGCGTGAGGTCCGTGCCCTGCCGCGCCGCCGTGGCCGGGGCGTCCGCGATACGGGACAGCAGACGCTGGCGCATGCGCTCCGACAGCCAGATCTCGCCGTCGCGGATCTGGCGGAGCGCGGCGAGGATCTGTCGCGTGGCCTCCTGCTTCATCACATAGCCACGGGCACCGGCCCGCAACACGCGCTCGGCGTACAGCGTCTCGTCGTGCATCGACATCACGAGCGTGCGGACCGTCGGATGCTTCGTGCGAAGCGTCTTCAAAAGCTCGATGCCGGACAACCCCGCGAGAGAGAGGTCGACGACCGCGAGGTCGATCCGATGCTTCTCCAACTGTTCCAACGCTTCGGCGGCACTGCCTGCCTCGGCGCACACCTCGAAGCCCGGTTCGTGCTGCACCAGCTCGGCGATGCCGTGCCGGAGGATGGGATGGTCGTCGACGACGAGGACGCGGCTGTCAGGCATGGACGATCTCCTCGGCGTGGTGCTCGGCGGAGGCGGCCAGCGGGACGGTCAGGCGCACCGTGAGTCCGGCACCCGCCGTGCTCTCCAGGGCGAGGGATGCACCGATCACGCGCGCCCGGTGGCGCATGATCCGCAGGCCGAGGCCGTCACCGCCGGACCGTGCGCCGTCGAGCCCGCGGCCATCGTCCGAGACGGCCAGGCGGAGCAGGCCGTCGGTCCGCGCCAGCTCGATCAGCACGTGCCGCGCGCCGCTGTGCTTCACCGCGTTGGTCACCGCCTCCTGGGCGATGCGGTAGAGGTTGATGGCGGCGGCGCTGTCATGCACGGGCACGGGGTCGGCGCAGTGGAAGTGACAGTCGATCCCGAACACGTCGCGGACGGTGGCCGCCAGGTTTTCCAGGGCCGCCATCAGTCCCTCGGCATCGAGGTCGACCGGCGCGAGTCCGCGCGCGAGCTGCCTGGCCTGCGACACCGCTGCGCTCACGAGCCGCTCGATCCGCGCGGCGTCCGCCGTCTCCGGGATCGCAAGTGCCGACAGCTTCCGAGCAAGGACCTCCGCGAGGAACGCGACGGCCGTGAGCTGCTGACCGAGGCCGTCGTGGAGTTCCTGACCGATCCGCATCTGCTCGTGTTCCGCGACCTCGATGATGGCGTGCTCCAGGCGTCGGCGTTCGGCGATCTCGGCTTCCAGCTCGGCGTTCGTCGCCGCGAGTTCGCGTGTGCGTTCGCGAACGCGCATCTCGAGATCGTGGCGCGCGGCACGCAGGGCCGAGGCCGCCTGCGTGCGCTCGGTGATGTCGATGCCCGTAAGGATGACGTGCGAGAGCTGTCGCCGCCCCGCGCGGAGCGCCGTGTTCGACCACGAGATCAGCAGCGGATCGCCGTGGCGTCGCGGCAGGCCGGCGTCGTAGCGCACCCGCTGCGACAGCCCCAGGCGCAGCATCTCGAGATGACCCTCCACCTTGTCGCGTTCGTGCGGGGCGACGAAGAGTTCCGAGAAGCGGCGTCCGCGCACCTCGTCGGCGGTGAAGCCCGTCAGCCCCTCGAAGGCGCGGTTCGCGCGGAGCACGGATCCGTCTCGGTCGAGCACGGCCACCAGCGCGCCCTGCACGTCGAGAATCGCGGAGACGAAGTCGCGCTGCGCCGCCAGATCCGCTTCGGCGCGATGACGTTCCGCACGCGATGCAGCGAGCAACAGGCTGGTCACCGTGATCACGTTCGCGAAGACCCACCATCGCACGAGGCTGTCGAAGCCGGTGGCCTCGACGAACGGACCGCGGCCGTCCACCGTGCCCCAGACCGCGGCGATCGACACGACGAGCGTGACGGCCGTGGCACCGCGCAGACCGAATCGCAGGGCGGCCCACACCGCGAGCGGGAAGAGCGCAAGGGCCGCAGGGTAGTAGCCGGAGCGGATGAGGCCGAGACCCCCGAACACGGCCTCGCAAACGACGAGGAGGGTGACGAGCAGCAGCCCGGCCTCCGCGGCCACGGCGGGCGCGTGTCGACTGGGGCGCCATCCGGTCCAGGCAAGCAGCAACGGGCCGAACACGATGACGCCGGTGGCATCCCCCATCACCCACTGCATGAACACGGTGCCGAAGAGTGCGGGATCGAACGTGCCGGAGAGCGCCAGGCTGGTCGGACCGAAGAGGGCGCTCAGCAGCGCCCCGCCGCTACCGACCACGAGGAGTGCGAGCACGTCTCTCGCGCGGTCGAGCCCCGGATGGAAGCCGCAGAACCGCACGAGCAGCGCGGCAACCGCCAGCGTCTCGACGATGTTGCCGACGGAGATGCCGAGCACCGCCGCGAGCGGGGCGCCCGTGCCGGCGTTGCCGATGAGATCACCCAGCACGATGCCGGGCCAGAGTCGCCATCCGAACCGCAACACGACGAAGAGCGCAATACCCGACGGCGGCCAGATCAGCGTGACGTTGCTCGCGGTGCTGGAGTAGTTGAGCCCGATCTGCGCGGTGAGGCCGTAGACGAGCGCGAAGAGCGCGATCTGCCAGGAGAGCCGTCGGAAGTCGTGGTTCTCAGCGTGGGTGGACGTCGGTGGCAGGGGCAATGCGGATGGGATCACGGAAGCTCCTCGCCGCGGGTGTGGCCCCGCGTTCGCACGAGGTGTGTGGTGCACGGGGCGTTCCAGGGAGGGACGGCCATTGGGCTCAGATGGCGCAGGAGCGAGATCGAAGCTCCGCCCGGCGAATGTCTGCACAATCGCGGGCGTCTGGGGCGCGCGGCGCACCGGGATGGCGCGTCACGACGTAAGGGACTTGCGGCGGAAGTTCAGCCACCGGACACGACCGGAGCGACGGTGCTTGTAGCAAGGGCCCGTGGCCCCGAAAGCGGCAATTGTCTTGGAAGCGCTTCAACCGGAACAGACGCATTCGCGGCCATGGGCTGCTCCTACAAGAGCCGTCGCTTCGATCGCGGCCGGTAGATGCGCCACGAACTGTAGGAGCGGCCCATGGCCGCGAAAGCGGTGAATGCACGGAAGCGCTTCGCCCGGACCGCACTTCTTGCAGCCTCTACGCTTGCTTGGCGGCAGCCCCTCAATACGTCTCGAGATGCAACCTTCCCTCGCGAGCCCACGTCTCCGCCAGCGACTCCCACGCGAATCCCGCTCCGCTTGCGATGTCACGGAGCGCAGCAAGCACGCCCTCTTCCATGCTCTTCAGCCCGCACACATAGATGAACGTATCCGGGTCCGAGAGCAGCGGCGCCAGTGAGGCCGACGACTCGCGCATGAGGTCCTGCACGTAGCGCTTCGGTTCGCCGGGTGTGCGCGAGAACGCCAGGTGGATGTCGATGAAGTCCTTCGGCAGCTTGGTGAGCGGGCCGAAGTACGGCAGTTCGTCGGCGGTGCGGGCGCCGAAGAACAATGTCAGCCGGCCGTCGCCGAAGCGTTCGCGGTGGCGGCGGCGGTATTCCGTCATCGCGCGCATCGGTGCGGAGCCGGTCCCCGTGCAGATCATCACGAGGTGCGTCCCCGGATGGTTCGGCATCAGGAACGACGCGCCGAACGGACCGATCACCTGCACGGTGTCGCCCTTCTTCACGTCGCAGAGGTAGTTGGAACACACGCCGTGTACGGGCTGGCCGTCGTGATCGGCCGTGACGCGCTTCACGGTGAGCGACACGTTGTTGTAGCCGGGCCGCTCGCCGTCGCGCGGGCTCGCGATCGAATACTGGCGGGCGTGGTGCGGGCGCCCCTGCGCATCGGTGCCGGGCGGGATGATGCCGATCGACTGGCCTTCGAGCACGGGGAACGGCAGCGTTCCGAAGTCGAGCACGATGTGGCGCGTGTCGCTGCCGGAGTGCTCGCCCGTCACGCGGAAGTTGCCCATCACCGTGGCGGTGACAGGCGCGCTCGGGCGGTAGAGGTTGGTGTACGGATGCGCTGCCGACCACGGCGGCACGGTGGCACCGCGAACAGGTGTCGGCGTGATCGGCGTCGATGGAACCGGCGCCGGCGCTGCGCTCGCCGTCTCGATGGCTGGTGCAGGTGTGGCCGCAGCACCAGCGTCCGCGGGAGGCAACACTTGCTCCGCCGGCAACTCGTCCCATCCGAGTTGCGCCTCGACCGAATAAGCATCTACGCGCAGCACCGTGCGCCAGTTGTCGATCGCGCCGGTGGGGCAGGGCGGCACGCAGGCGTTGCACCCGTTGCAGACGTCCGGCTTCACGACGTAGTTGCGGCTGTCGTGCGTGACGGCGTCGATGGGGCACGCCTCCTCGCACGTGTTGCACCGGATGCAGATCTCCGGGTCGATGACGTGCTGGCGGAGGGCGTCCGCGCGCCCGGCGTCGGTGGCGTTCACGGAAGCCTCAGTTGAACCGGATGTACTCGAAGTCGATCGGCTGGCGGTTGATGCCCACCATCGGCGGCGCGATCCACCCGGCGTACTTGCCCTGCTCCACGACGCGGCCCATCAGCGACGCGACGAACGCGCGGTCCTCGACGCTCGGCAGCCACGCGGTTTCGTTGGCGTTCCATTCGGCTTCCGAGACCACTCGACCATCGGGTGAGACGCGCACGCCGGCGAGCGTGCCGATGCGGCGGTTGAAGGCCTTGTGCGGGACCGTGAGCCGATGCGGCAGGCCAGCCTTGGTGATCACCTTGTTCCAGCGCTCGACGCCGGCCACGGAGTCGCGGATGAAGTCGTCGCGCAGGACTTCGTTCAGCGCGTTCAGCATCGGGACTTCCTTCTCGACGAGCTTGCCGTCCTGCACTTCGAGGACGCGATACATGCCGCCACGCAGCACGTGGTCGTCGTCGCGCTTGCCTTCCTCGAAGCGGCCCTTCAAGCCGGCGCTGTAGAAGATGGCGGCATTCGACGACTGGTCGGCGCCGAAGAGATCGATGGTCACGCTGTAGTGGAAGTTGAGATAGCGCTGGATCGTCGGCAGGTCGATCGCGCCGGCCGCACGCACGAGCGCGGGGTCGTCGGTTTTCAGTTCGTTCATCACCTCGCACGTGCGCTGGATCGCGCGCGAGACGCCGGACTCGCCTACGAACATGTGGTGCGCTTCCTCGGTGAGCATGAACTTCGTCGTGCGTGCGAGCGGATCGAAGCCGGACTCCGCTAGCGCGCAGAGCTGGAACTTGCCGTCGCGGTCGGTGAAGTACGTGAACATGAAGAAGGCGAGCCAGTCGGGCGTGCGCTCGTTGAATGCGCCGAGGATGCGGGGGTTGTCCTCGTCGCCGGAGCGACGCTCCAGCAACGCCTCGGCCTCCTCGCGGCCGTCGCGGCCGAAGTGGCGATGCAGCAGGTACACCATGGCCCACAGATGCCGGCCTTCCTCGACGTTCACCTGGAAGAGATTGCGCAGGTCGTACATCGACGGCGCGGTGAGGCCGAGGTGGCGCTGCTGCTCCACCGATGCGGGCTCGGTGTCGCCCTGGGTCACGATGATGCGGCGCAGGTTGGCGCGATGCTCCCCGGGGACGTCCTGCCACACCTCCTCGCCCTTGTGGTCGCCGAAGTGGATGCGGCGGCCTTCCTCGCGCTGGTTGAGGAAGATGCCCCAGCGGTACTCGGGCATCTTCACGTAATCGAATTGCGCCCAGCCTGCCGGGTCGACGCTCGTCGCGGTGCGGAGGTAGACGTCGAAGCCGTGGGAGCCGTCGGGCCCCATGTCCTGCCACCACGCGAGGTAGTTGGGCTGCCAGTGCTCGAGCGCACGCTGCAGCGACTTGTCCTCCGACAGGTTCACGTTGTTGGGGATCTTCTGGCTGTAGTCGATGCCGTTCATGGGGTGCTCCGGTGCGGCGCGCGCCGCGGATGGGGGTGTTCGGTGCCGCGGCTCAGACGCGGCTCAGATGCGGTTCCAGTCGAAGGCCGTCTTCTCGCCCTTGCCGTAGACCTTCAGCGCGCCCTTCTCGCCGACGGCGTTAGGGCGGATGAAGATCCAGTTCTGCCAAGCGGACAGGCGCCCGAAGACGCGCGTCTCCATCGTCTCGCCTTCGCCGAAGCGGAGGTTGGCTTCCATGCCCGTGAGGGCGTCCGGCGACAGCGACGCGCGCTCCTCGATGGCCACGCGGATCTCGTCGTCCCAGTCGAGCGAATCGGGGGTCATTGTGACGAGCCCGAGCGTCTGCGCCTCGGAGGCTTCTAGCGGCTGGCCGGCGATCGCGTGCACGGCCTCGATCGGTTCCCGCTCGTCATGGAAGCGGCGCGCGATGCGCGACTTGCCGTGGATCATCGGATACCAGCCGAAGTTTGCTTCGGTGGGCGTGATTCGCGGCGCCGCCTCGGGACTGTCGGGCGTGTCGAGCATGTACGAGCGGTCGGCCGCGAGCGCCAGTTCGAGCAGCGTGCCCGCGAAGCACGAGCCCTGTTCGATCAGCGCGAAGAGCGTCCGCGACGACACGTCGAGCCGGGCAAGCGTGCGGCGAAGCATCCCGCGGGTCTCGCGCACGAACCAGTGATCGGCGTGCGCGGCCATTACGTCGTCCATGGCCGTCACCGCGCCGGCGTCGCCTTCGGTGCGCAGCAACCAGATGCCGATGGCCGTCTCGTTCGTGCGCATGTGGAGGATGGCGTCGTCGAGTTCGCGCGCCATGGCGAGCGGCCACCACGACGCGCCGCCCGCCTCGATACCGGCGATGTCGCGCGGCTGTGCCTCGGCGGGTGCCTTGACCGTGAAGGTGGCGGTGCGGTGCGTGCGATCGATCTCGACGGTGACGTGGCGATAGCGGCAGCCGGCGTCGTCGATCGTCCGTTCCAGCGGCACGAGGGCCACGCCCTTCGCGCCGGCCGGTCGGTCGCTCTTCGCTGCGAGAGCGGTGGCGCGTTCGCGCACCGTGGCAACGAAGTTCGCGGGCTTCGCGATGGCGTCCACGAGGCGCCACTCGACCGCGCGCTGACCGCGCACGCCTTCGGTGGTCGTGCAGAAGACGTCCGCGAGGTCGTGACGCACGTGGCGCTTGTCGATGATGCGGGTGAGGCCGCCGGTGCCGGGCAGCACGCCCAGCAGTGGCACTTCGGGCAGCGAGACGGCCGACGAGCGATCGTCCACGAGCAGGATCTCGTCGCACGCCAACGCCATCTCGTAGCCGCCGCCTGCGCACGCGCCGTTCAGCGCCGCGAGAAACTTCAGGCCCGAGTGGCGGCTCGCGTCCTCGATGCCGTTGCGCGTCTCGTTCGTGAACTTGCAGAAGTTGACCTTCCACGCGTGCGACGAGAGGCCGAGCATGAAGATGTTGGCGCCCGAGCAGAAGATGCGGTCCTTCGCGCTCGTCACCACCACGGTGCGCACCTCCGGATGTTCGAAGCGGATGCGCTGCAGGGCGTCGTGCAGTTCGATGTCGACGCCGAGGTCGTACGAGTTCAGCTTGAGCTTGTAGCCGGGGCGCAGGCCGGCGTCCTCCGCGACATCCATCGCCAGCGAAGCGATCGCGCCGTCGAAGGCGAGTTTCCAGTGGCGGTAGCGCGACGGGTCGGTCTGGTAGTCCACGCGGACTTCGGTGGTCATCGGGGGAGGCTCCGGGGCTCGTTCTCGACAGTCGTGCGCGATCGCGCAGCCTGCCGTCAGGGAAAATGCAAGATAGTGCACGTTCCGGGTGCCGTCAAGGCCGGCGTGGCACCGGGGGGCGTCAGGCCACCGGGGATCTCGTCATCCGGGCCTCGTGCACAGCAGCCTTCAGGGTGTCGAAGGCCTCCTGCAGCGACTGCCCGCCGGTGTCGACCGCGATGTCCGCCTTCGCGTAGAAGTCGGCCCGGCCGGCGAGGATGCGCTTCAGGTCATCCATCGCCTCGCGGCGGCCCGCCATCGGCCGCGTGTCGCCCTGCGCGACGACGCGTCCCATGTGCTCCTCCGGGGACGCACGCAGCCACACGGTGAAGCAGCGACCCAGCAGCAGTCCGAACGTGGCCGGTTCCGACACGATGCCGCCGGGTGTGGCGATCACGGCCTCGGGCAGTGTGTCGAGGATCTCTTCGAGCGCGCGGCGTTCGTAGCGGCGATACGCGTTCGCGCCGTACAGCGCATGGATCTCCGCGACGCTGCAGCCGGCGATGCGCGCCACCTCGCGGTTCAACTCGATGAATGGGCGACCGAGCGCGTCGGCCAGCATCCGGCCCAGCGTCGACTTGCCGGCGCCCCGCAGCCCGACGAGGGCGATTCGGTCCAGGCGGTCGGCCGCGCCACGGTGTGCGCCGAAGAGTTCGGTCAGGTGCACGCGGGCGCGACGGAGGTCGGCCTCATCGCGGCCATCGAGCACGTCCCGGATGAGGAGCCATTCGGGCGACGAGGTCGACACGTCGCCCAGGAGTGCGGCAAGCGGGCACTGCAGTGCCGAGGCGACCTGCTGGAGGATCAGGATCGACGCGTTGCCGGTACCGGATTCGAGATTGGCGAGATGGCGTTCGGAGATCCCGGCCTCCGCGGCCAGTGCCTTCCGGGTGAGGCCTCGACGTGCGCGGATGGCGCGTACGCGCTCGGCGAGGGTGCCGAGAAGCGATGCGTCAGGCGCCGCAGCGGGTTTGGAGCGAGGGCGAGTGGACATGCATTATTGTGCATGTTCTCGCGGTGGCGGGAAAGGTGTTGATCGGTGCGGAGAGAGGCAGGGCCTCGAAGATCCGCGATCGCGCGTGGTCGGCGGCGCCATTTCTCGCAATCACCGCATCGGGCTGAAGCCCGACCCACGTTCAGTCGAGATACTCGAACACCTGCACCACCTTCTTCACGCCCGAGACGCTCGATGCCAGTTCGCCAGCAGCCTTCGCCTCGGCGCGCTTCACGATGCCCATCAGATACACGATGCCGGCTTCCGACACGACCTTCACGTGGTTCGCCTGGAAGCGTGATCCGTCGATGAATCGCGTCTTCACGCGGGTGGTGGTGTACGTGTCACCGCTGCGCTGCGTGAGCGTCGAGACGTTCCCCACGACCAACTCGTTCACGACGAAGCGCACGCCCGGGACGGCAGCGGCGATGCCGCCGATCTCCGCCTTTGCGGCGGCCGTGGCCACTTCACCCGTGAGGAGGACGACCTTGTTGTAGCTGGTGGCGTTGACGTGCGTGTTGTCCTTGAACTTCTCGCTCACCCGGTTCCCGACCTTGAGTTCGATGCCTTCGTCGTCGAGGTAGGTGCCGCTCGTGCGGCGGTCCTCGGCGATCAGCGCGCCCGTTCCCGCGGCGGCGCCGGCGGCGAAGAGCGGGAGGCAGCCCTGGAGGGACACGGTTGTGGTGGCCAGCGCCAGCAGGGACACGCACAGGGAAGGGGTGACGATACTCGACAGGTTTCGCATCACTGGACTCCGAATAGTTGTACGTCGATGGCGTCGCACAGGCAGTGCAGGCAGAGCAGATGCACCTCCTGGATGCGCGCCGTCACGGAAGAGGGGACGCAGATGTTCACGTCGTCGGGCCCCAGCATGGCGGCCATCTTCCCGCCGTCGCGGCCCGTGAGGGCCACCACGGTCATGCCCTTCTCGTGGGCGGCGCTGATGGCTTCGACCACGTTGGGCGAATTGCCGCTCGTGGAAATCGCGAGGAGGACGTCGTTCGAGTGACCCAGCGCGCGGATCTGCTTGGAGAAGACCTGCACGTAGGCGTAGTCGTTCGCGATGGAGGTGATCGTGGACGCGTCGGTGGTGAGGGCCATCGCGGCGAGGCCGGGGCGTTCCATCTCGAAGCGGTTCAGCAGTTCGGCGGAGAAGTGCTGTGCATCAGCTGCCGACCCGCCGTTGCCGCACGAGAGGATCTTGCCCTCGTTCATCAGGCACTGGACCATGCGCTCGGCACCGCGCTGGAGGGGGGCGGCGAGAACCTCGACGGCCTGAACCTTGAGTTCGGCGCTGTCGTGGAAATGCTGGCTGATGCGGGACAGGAGATCCATGAACGCTCCGTAAAAATGGCGCCGGATTATGGCACAGGGGTATCGGCGGACCGCCCCCGCATCCGGCCCGTGTGACCGATGCGGGACCCGCGGGTTCCTGCGCGTGGCGTGAGCACTTCGCTACCCGCCGAACGCATCGCGGATCCACTCGATCTGCCCGGCACCGTCCAGCAGCACGGCGTCGAACCGGCAGGGGACTTCGCGGCCGAGGCCAGCCAGATACAGGCGCGCGGTGGCGAGCAGTTTGTCCCGCTTGGTGGCAGTGATGCTGGCCCCCGCACCTCCGAACGCGCCGCTCGACCGCTTGCGGACTTCGACGAACACGAGCACCGGTCCGTCGCGCACGACGAGGTCGATCTCGCCGAACCGACTGCGGTAATTGCGAGTCTCGAGCCGGCAACCGCGGGCCGTGAGCCACGCAAGTGCGGCATCCTCGGCGTCGCGGCCTCCGGAGTTCAACGGATCACCGGAGGCTGACCCCGTCGACCACGCGCGCAGCGCCTTGCACGAACTGCACGGGCAGCGGCTCTCGCACGAACACCCGTGCGAGCCCGGGTGTCAGCAGGCCGGTCACGCCGTCGACCGGCGACAGGCTGCTGAAGCTCTCGGCGAGCAGGCCCTGCGCAAGGCGCCAGGCGTCGATTCCGATCGCGTAGAAGCGCTCCTGATCGAAGGTCCCGAAGACCCCGGTGAGCCGCGGATACGTCATCACCGCCGGATGGTCGGGCAGGACCATCCATGGCATGTCGAGAAAGATGATCCCGTTCAGATCGTGCTGGCCGAGCACCGTGCTCTCGGCCGAGTTGATCTGCGACGTGGCGTAGGCGGCGACCGACTTGCCGAGATACGGCCGGATCTGCCTCGCGCGCTGCCCGTCCAGCGCCAGAAAGATCGCGTCGACCTGGTTCGTTGCCAGGCTGTCGCGGATGCGCTTCAGCTTGCCCTGATCGGTGGTGTAGGCGTGCTGGTCGACGATGAGGCGGCCCGACCGCGTCCACTCGTCCATGAACGCCTGGGATGTGCGCTTCGCGAGCGTGTTGTCGCCCGTGATGACGATCGCGCGCCGCTTGCCCTGGGAGTGCGCCACCCGCGCGATCTGCCGGGCTTCCGCCTCGATCTGCACGCCGAAGGCGTACATGCTGTCGGGCAGGATGACCTCGCTGTCGGGCACCGAGAGCCCGAGCGTGGGCACCGTCACCGCGTTGCTCTTCGCGATGGCCTGGACGGCATTCTTGGTGAGAGGGCCGATCACGAACTGCGCGCCGGAGCGCAGGGCGCGGTCGTAGATGTCGACGATGTTCTTCGCGACGTCGTTCGTCGGGTAGACGACGATGGGGAGGGTCTTCTCGGGGTCGGCGGTGGCCGCCGCCGCCGCGATGCCGCGCTTCACGGCGTCTGCGAGCTTGCCGAAGGCGGGTGATTCGAGGGGCAGCAGCACCGCGATGTGCGGTCTTTCCTCGTTCTGTGGGGGCGGGGCCGTCGGGGCCGCCTGTGCCGGCTGGGAAGCAGACGGCGCGTCGGTCTTCTCGACCGCTTCGCCGCCCTCGGTCTGGGCCCTGACGCCGATGGCGAGGGCCGCAAGGGCGCCGTATAGTACGGCGACACACAGCAGCAGGACGCGAAGCCGTTGCATTCGGAACCCTTTCACGCGGAGGCGGGCACATTATATGTGGTGGCCACTCCCATCGGTAATCTGCGAGACCTCACGTTTCGCGCCCTGGATGTGCTGCGCGCGGTCGACATGATCGCGGCCGAGGACACCCGGCACTCGCGCCATCTGCTCGATCATTTCGGCATCGACGCGCGCCTCGTCGCCGTCCACGAACACAACGAGCGGGCTTCCGGCGACAAGGTCGTGCAGTGGCTCGCCGAACCGCGCAGCGTGGCGCTCGTCACCGACGCGGGTACACCCGGCGTGAGCGACCCCGGCGCCCTCGTGGTGGCCGCGGTGCTCGCCGCGGGGCACCGCGTCGTGCCGATCCCCGGGGCGAGTGCGGTGACCACCGCCCTGTCCGCAGCGGGCGCGGCGGGCGACGGATTCCGCTTCGCCGGGTTCCTGCCCGTCAAGCAGGAGGCGCGGCGCCGCGCGCTGCGCGCGCTCGCCGACGAGTCCGTTCCTGTCGTGCTCTACGAGGCCCCGCACCGCATCCGCGAGTGCGTCGATGATCTCGTGCACGCGCTGGGTCCGGCGCGCCGCATCACGTTCTGTCGCGAACTCACGAAGCTCTTCGAGACCGTGAAGGTGTGCCTGGCCGGCGACGCGGGGGCGTGGCTCGATGCCGATCCCAACCGCCTGCGTGGCGAGTTCGTGGTGGTGGTGCATCCCGCACCCGCCGCGCCGGCCGACGCCGCTTCCGTGGACGCCCGCCGCGTCATCGATGTCCTGGCCCGCGCGCTGCCACCCTCGCAGGCCGCCCGCCTCGCGGCCGAGATCACGGGCGCGAAGCGCGGCGATCTCTACCGCCTGGCCCTGCTGGCCAGACCTGACACCGCCGATGTCGAATCCGACGACGCCGACGGCCACACCGACGAGACCCACGAGACGGACGCATGAGCAATCCCATCGACAGCATCACCCTCACCCGCCCCGATGACTGGCACCTGCACTTGCGCGACGGCCCCGAGATGGCCGCCGTCCTCCCCGACACCGCGCGCCGGTTCGCCCGCGCGATCGTCATGCCCAACCTGAAGCCGCCGGTCACCACGGTGGCGGCGGCGCGGGCGTATCGCGATCGCATCCTCGCGGTGCTGCCGAGGGGCCTTGCGTTCGAACCGCTGATGACGCTCTACCTCACGGATGCCACGCCAGGCTCCGAGATGCGTCTTGCGCGCGAGAGCGGCTTCGTCCATGGCGTGAAGTTGTATCCCGCCGGGGCCACCACCAACTCGGCGTCCGGCGTGACGGATCTGCGCAAGTGCGCTGCCGCGCTCGACGCCATGCAGGAGGTCGGGCTGCCGCTCCTGCTGCACGGGGAGGTCACCGATCAGGCGGTGGACGTTTTCGACCGTGAACGCGTGTTCGTGGAGAACACACTGGCCGGGCTGGTCCGCGACTATCCGCGCTTGAAGCTCGTCCTCGAGCACATCACCACGCGCGAGGCGGCGGAGTTCGTGGCGGCCGCGGGCCCGCAGGTCGCTGCGACGATCACCGCGCATCATCTGCTCCTGAACCGCAATGCGCTCTTCCAGGGCGGCGTGCGGCCGCATCACTACTGCCTGCCGATCCTGAAGCGTGAAGTGCATCGCGAGGCCCTCGTCCGGGCCGCGACGTCCGGCAATGCGAAGTTCTTCCTCGGGACCGACAGTGCGCCGCACGCACGACACACGAAAGAGACCGACTGCGGCTGCGCGGGCGTGTACACGGCGAACGCCGGCATCGAGCTGTATGCCGAGGCGTTCGATCAGGTGGGCGCCCTCGATCGCCTGGAAGGGTTCGCGAGCGTCCATGGCCCCGCCTTCTACGGCCTGCCGCGCAATACCGGAACGATCACGCTGAAGCGCACGCCGATGGCGGTGCCCGGCGAGGTGCCTTACGGCGAACACACGCTGGTGCCGATGCGCGCGGGCGGCACCGTGGCGTGGTCACTTGTCTGACACCCCGGTGACCACGGGCCCCGCGGCGACGGGGCCTGGTCAGGGCAGCCTCGTGCGGTACGCGTGGCTGTCGGTGGCGGCGGCACTGGCCACCATCGCGCTGAAGACGATCGCGTGGCGCATCACCGGGTCCGTCGGATTGCTGTCCGACGCGCTGGAGTCCCTGGTGAATCTTGTCGCCGCGCTGATGGCGCTGTGGATGATCACGCTGTCCGAGCGGCCGCCCGACGAGGAGCACGCGTACGGCTACACGAAGGCCGAGTACTTCTCGAGCGGCTTCGAGGGGGCGTTGATCTTCGTGGCGGCGGGGGCCATCGTGTGGACGGCATTGCCGCGACTCCTGGCGCCCCAGCCGCTGGAGCAGGTGGGGCTGGGTCTCGCGATCTCGGTGGTCGCATCGCTGGTGAACCTCGGTGTCGCGTGGGTGCTCTTGCGCACCGCGCGGGCACGCCGGTCGATCACGCTCGAGGCCGATGCACACCATCTGATGACCGACGTCTGGACGTCCGCCGGCGTCGTGGCCGGCGTGCTCGCGGTGGGACTCACCGGATGGGATCGCCTGGACCCGCTCATCGCGATCGGCGTCGCGCTGAACATCCTCTGGACCGGCTACGGCCTCATGCGCCGTTCGGTGCAAGGCCTGCTCGATCGCGCGGTGGTGCCCGCCGCCCGCGACGCCATCCGGAAGGTGCTCGCCATCTACGAGGCGGACGGCATCGCCTTCCACGCGCTGCGTACCCGGCAGGCGGCCGGGCGCTCGTTCGTGTCGGTCCATGTGCTCGTCCCGGGCGAGTGGACGGTGCAGCGAGGGCACGACCTCGCGGAGCGCATCGAGGGCGACATCCGCGCCGCTGTTGCCGGGGCGTGGGTGATCACGCACCTCGAGCCGGCCGAGGATCCGGTGTCGCTGGCGGACGAAGCGCTCGATCGGTAGCGCTGAGGGGCTAGGGATTAGGGGCTAGGTTCGAACTGCAGGGACTAGGGACTAGGGACTAGGGGCTAGGGTCACCACTGGTTTGCGATCGCGGCGGCGGATGCGAGCAGATGTACTCATGCGCAGGGCGGCAACACATCGTCGGTTTTCCCTAGCCCCTAGCCCCCAGCCCCTAGTCCCTCGCGACTGGGAACCAGGAGCTACGCCACCATCTTCACTTCACGCTGCGGGAACGGGATCACGATGCCGCGATCGCGGAAGCGCGTGAGGATCGCCTCGTTCAGTTCGCCCAGCACGCGCCCGTAATCGGGGACGCTGACCCACGGACGCACGGCGATGTTGACGGAGGAGTCGGCCAGCACGGTCACCTGCAGCTCCGGTTCGGGGTCCTGCAGGACCCGCGGATTCGCGCCGAGCATCTCGCGCAGCACCGCCTTCGCGGTGTCGACATTGGTGTCGTACGCCACCCCCACCACGACTTCCACCTGCCGCACGCGGCCGTAGTTGTGGAGGATCTCGCCCACGATCTTGCGGTTCGGCACGACCACATGCGACAGGTCGCGATGCGTCAGCACGGTGCTGAAGAGCGAGATGTTCTCGACCTTGCCTTCCACGCCGACGATCGAGATGTACTCGCCGACGCGGAAGGGGCGCGTGAAGATGATCGTGAGGCCGGCGACGATGTTCGACAGCACGCCCTGCATGGCGAGGGCGATGCCGGCACCGGCGACGCCGAGGCCGGCGATCAGCGGCAGCAGTTCCACGCCGAGGTTCTGCAGCGCCATGATGAGGAACATCCCGAACACGAGCACCCGCACGACGCGCACGAGCAACTGCCGCACGGGTGGCTCGAGGTCGAAGCGCGAGAGGCCGCGGAGCATCATCCTCGCGACCCAGCGCCCGACGAACCCGCCGAGCACCATGATGAGGATGGCCACCAGCGCCTTGGGTCCGAACCGGATCGCGAGGTCGGTGAGGGCGGCATGCCAGTCGATCAGTTTGTCGAGATGTTCGTCCATGGTCGTTCCGGGGCTTGGTGGGTGTTCGTTGGCGGGCCATGCCCGCGAAAGCGATGCGGCGCCGGCGCGCCGCTCCGTGTCAATCCAGCATCAGGGAGGTCATGCCGTCCGCGAGTTTCGGTTCGAACCACGTGGACTTGGGTGGCATCACCTGGCCGGCGTCGGCGACCGCCATGAGGTCCGCGAGTTGCGTCGGGTGCATCGAGAACGCCGCGGCCATCTCACCGCTCGCCACGCGCTTCTCGAGCTCCGGCAGGCCGCGGATGCCGCCCACGAAATCGATGCGCGGATCGCGCCGCGGATCCCGGATGTCGAGCAGCGGTTCCAGCGCGTAGGTCGCGAGCAGGCTCACATCGAGGCGGGCGACCGGATCGTCGATCGGCACCCGCCCGGCGCGCAGGCGCAACCGGAACCAGCGCCCGCCCGCGAGATGCAGACCGAACTCGCCGGGCTGGGCGGGCGCGACCGCGGTCGCCGCGGGCAGCACTTCGAAATCGTTCTCCAGCGCCGCGAGGAAGCCCTCGGCCGTGAAGCGCCCGAGATCGCGGACCACGCGGTTGTACGGGAGGATGCGCATCTCGTGGTGCGGAAACGCCACGGTGAGGAAGTGTTGCGACGGAGCATCGGGGCCATCCCCGGCCCGCCGCCGCGCCGCCGCGACGCGCGAGGCCGCCGCGGACC
>VYME01000308.1_pt1 | contig 18760 bp, 20 predicted proteins | sample 5115281 | NCBI WGS metagenome assembly VYME01 (sample SAMN12291780, study PRJNA351875) | freshwater metagenome | isolation source: freshwater lake | place: USA: Michigan, Wintergreen Lake | collected 2013-08-08
CCGGCAGGCCGGGTGCCACGGCCGCACCGGCCCCGCCGGGCCCGCCGCCGTTGGTCGCGTCGAGATCGATCACGTCGCGCAGCAGCATCTTGCCGTCGACCAGCGCATCGCGCCAATGCACGACCGCGCGCATCGTCAGCGGGCTTTCGCACAGCGCCGAGATCATCTTCTCGCGGCCGGCTTCGATGCGCTTGGCGATGGCGATTTCGCCTTCGCGGCTCAGCAATTCGATCGAACCCATTTCGCGCAGATACATGCGCACGGGATCGTCGGTGCGGCCGATCGAATCCGCGTCGATATTGCCGCGCGGGCTGGCTTCTTCCTCTTCCTCGTCGCTTTCCTCGCCGCCGACCTTGGCGGGGACCGGCGCCTTCTGGTTGGCCGCGACGGGCTCGGCCCCTTCGACGGCTTCGGCGCCTTCTTCGGCGGCGGGCGCTTCGCCCGCATCGTCGTCGGCGTCTTCGCTTTCGACGACGTTCACGCCCTGCTCGGACAGCAGCGCCAGCGTGTCTTCGATCTGCTCCGACGAAACCTGGTCGGGCGGCAGCACGGCGTTGATCTCGTCGTAAGTGACGTAGCCGCGCTCGCGCCCGCGGGCGAGCATCTTCTTGACGGCGGCGGCGGTGACATCGAGGAGCGGCGCGTCGGGGGCCTCGTCGCGCGGGGAAACGGCGGCGGGGACGGGCTTAACCTTGGACGTCATCTGGCTTCGACCTCGGGGCGGATCATTTTCCGCCGAATGAACATCGCGCTGCGCGTCACGTCGCGTCGCGTCACGTAGCACCGTACGCATCGTCTTCGTCGCCGCCGCCTTGCGCGTTCAAATCGCGCAAGATCGCGGTCAGCGCATCGACCCGCGCCAGCAATTCCGGCTCCGGGGCGTCGGCGACCGCGCGCGCGGCTTCACGAAGCTCTTCTTCGATCCGCGGGCGCGCCAGCAACGACAAGACGGAGCGAAAGCCCGCCCGCGCTTCGTCTTGCGACGCCGCCGGACCGGCAAAAGCCCCGTGTTCGTAAGAGCTTGGCTTCGTCAGCGATGCCGCTTCCTCGGCCAAACCCATGCCGGATAAGTGGGCGATCACGCCCTGCGAGTCAAGCGGAGACTGGGCGGCGGCCGCCTCGTGCGCGCAATCCAGCAATGCCGCGCGCAGCCGCGCCGCCGCAGGGTCCGAAAACCCAATCTCGGCAAAGGCTTCGGCATTTTCCCAAAGCAGCTCCGGGTGGTTCAGCACGGCGGCCAAAAGCAGCTTCTGGGCGCGCCGTCCGAGAATATCCGGGTTGCCGGCGGTCCGCAGACCGAAATCGCGCGGGCCGGCCGCGTCGCGCCACCGCCCCTTGCCCGGCGATCGGGGCGCATTCGAGTACGCCAAGCGCGGGCGCACCGGTTCCGGGCGGCCGAGGCGGCGCAGACGGACCCAAATCCACTCGTTCTCGTAGGCTTTTTGGACCGTCTTGTCGGCGATCCGCGCAAGCCGCGCGCGCAGGGCCGCGTCGAGCGTCGCGCGCCGGTCGGGCGTATCGACCGGGCCTTTGGCGATCTCGCTTTCCCAAACCACGTCGTCGATGCCCTTGGTGCGCTCGAGCAAGCGTTCGAACGCGGCGCCACCGTCGCGCTTGATGAGCGAGTCGGGATCGTCCTCCGCCGGCAATACGGCGAAGCGCAAGGCGCGGCCGGGCTTGAGCAAAGGCAGCGCCGTCTCGGCCGCTTTCAGCGCGGCGCGCTGGCCGGCGGCGTCGCCGTCGAGGCATACGACCGGCTCGGGATGGATGCGCCACAGCGCTTCCATCTGCTCCTCGGTCAGCGCGGTGCCGAGCGGCGCGACCGCGCCTTCGAACCCGGCCTGATGGAGCGCGATCACGTCCATATAGCCTTCGGCGACCAGCGCGCGCGCCTTGCGCTCGCCCACGCCCAGGCGCGCCTTGTCGAGCGCGTAGAGATTGCCGCGCTTGTGGAACAGCGGCGTGTCGCGGCTGTTGAGATATTTGGGTTTGGAATCGTCCATCACGCGCCCGCCGAAGGCGATGACGCGCCCGCGCCGGTCGGTGATCGGGAACATGACCCGGTTGCGGAAGAAGTCGAACGGCTCGGGCCGGTCCTCGGGCTTCGCGATCAAGCCCGCTTCGAGCAGCATCGGCTCGTCGAAGCCTTTGAGCTTCAGCGCCGCAGCGAGATTGCGCCAGCCCTCGGGCGCATAGCCCAGCCGGAACCGCTCGATCGTGTCGTCGGACAGGCCGCGCGCGTGCAGATAGGCCAGCGCCGCGCGGCCTTCGGGCGCGCGCAGCTTTTCCTGATACCAGACGCAAGCGGCTTCGACCGCGTCGCCCAGCGTCTTCGCGCGCTCGGCCTTTTCGCGCTCGGCCGGGCCCATGCGCGGCACGTCGAGCCCCGCCTCGCCCGCCAATTTCTCGATCGCCTCGGGAAACGACAGATGATCGGCGCGCATCGTGAAGCCGATCACGTCGCCATGCGCGCCGCAGCCGAAGCAATGGAAGAATTGCTTGTCGTCGTTGACGTAGAAGGACGGCGTCTTCTCGTTATGGAACGGACAGCACGCTTTGTATTCGCGCCCGGCTTTGACGAGGCGCGCGCGCCGGCCGACGACGCTGGACAGCGTCAACCTCGCGCGCAGCTCCTCGAGAAAAGCCGGGGGAAACGCCATGGCCGCGAACGCCCTTCAAAATCGGAGCGCCGCTTTTATCCCCATGATTCACAAGGCGTTAAGCGGCGATCGAGGGGCGAATGTAGGGCCGTCGCGCGGGCCGATCAACCGCCCAGCAGGCGTTTGACGGTCGCCGAGGCGAGGCCCAGATCCATCTGGCCGGTGAACTTCGCCTTCATGGCCCCCATCACCTTGCCCATGTCCTTGATCGACGAAGCCCCGGCCGCGGCGATTTCGGCCTTGGCGGCCGCTTCGATCGCGGCGGCGTCGAGCTGCTTGGGCAGGAAGGTTTCGAGCACGGCGATTTCCGCCTGCTCCTTCGCCACCAGCTCCGGCCGCCCGCCCTTCTCGTACATGGCGATCGAATCGCGGCGCGAGGCGATCAGCTTTTGGATCGCGCCCTGCAATTCCGCATCGGGAATGCCGTCGGCGTTGCCGAGCGCGCGCGCTTCGATGTCGCGCTTCTTCATCTCGGCGATCGCCATGCGTATCGCGTCGGTGCGCAGCTGATCCTTGGCCTTCATCGACTCTTTCAAAGCGTCGGTGAGCTGGGCGCGAAGCGACATGGGTTTACTCCGTCTAGGGAAAATCAGGCGGACGCGAGACCGAACGCGGTCTTGCGCAGAACTTCGTCGGCGCGATTCCACACCGCGTCCCGCCAAGCCGCGTCGGCCGGCGCGAAGGCGTCGCGCATTTGCGTCTTGATGCGCCGGCTGTCCTCGCCCGCGATATCGCCGTGCAGATGCAGCCAATTGTCGGCGCGGATCGCGTCGAGCACGTCGGGTACGGGAAGCGTGCCGTACTCCAGCGCCACATGCGAGAATTCGGCGTGCGCGAGGAACCGCGCGAAGCCTTCGCCGTTGGTGCCGTGCAAAGGCGGCGAGGTCGACGTGCCCATTTCGGGCGACGTCAGATCCGCGCCGTACCAGGCTTGCGAGAGCTTGCTGCCCGGATGCGCGGGCGGCAGGCCGCAGATGATCTCGCCATAGCCGCGGGGTCCTAGCCCGGTATGGAAATCGACGATGCCGATGCGCTTGGCCATGCGCAGCCAATCGGCGAATACGGTACGGATCACGCGATGCGACCAGGTCGGCGCATGGCCGCCGAAGAACACGCCGTCGGGATGCGAATACTGGCCCGAGGAGATCGCGCCTTGGAGCGCGAAATCGCCGTGGCGCTTGGCGAAATCGGCGAGGATCGCGGCACTCGCCTTGCGCGAGGCATCGTTCCATTCGCGCGGGCAGATCGCGTGGGCGAGGCGTTCGTAGGCCGGGTTCTCGGGGTAGGGCCGGATATGGTCGACGAAGTTGCGGTTGAGGTCGACATTGTCCTCGTTGACCCGGCGCAGCCAGGCGAAACCGTGCGGATTGGCCGCGTGCAGATGGAGCTGCGCCACGTCCGGCGGAATTTCGCGCCACGCCCCGGTCGCGTACCACGCGGTTTGCGCGCCCGAGCCGCAGAACCCTTCGATGCCGTGCGTGGCCGAAATCGTCACCAGCACGCGGTCGGCGACCATCGGGCCCGACCACACCGCGTCGCAAAAAAGCTGTTCGCCCCGAGGGCCGCGCAACGGGTTCTGGAAGGCGCGATAGCGCGTCGCATGGGGTTTCGACGCGGCGAGGAATTTCTCCCGCGCGCCGGTGTAATCCCGGGCGAAATGCATGTCGGCGGACATATTCCCTTCTTAGACCTTCGGCGGCCTTAAAATGCAAGTTTACAGCCGCCCGGCGCGCGCGCATGATTTCGTCCATGCGTATCGCGGAGCGTTTGGCGGCGATGCTGGACCTCGGTAGGGCCTTGGCCCTCGCCGCGCTGCTCATCTTTGCGGCCGCGCCGGCCGGGGCGTCGCAGGATGCCCGCCTCGATCCTCTGTTCGAGAAGCTGAAAGCCGCCGCCGACGCGCGCGAGGCGCAAATCTACGAAAACGCGATCTGGCGCGTCTGGCTCGAACCGGAGGACGGCGCGATCAACTCGCTCATGCGATTGGGCCTCGACGCGCAGAATCGCGGCGACATGTTCGGCGCCTTCGCGGTCTACGACGCCATCACCGGCCTGAAGCCCGACTACGCCGAAGGCTGGAACCGCAGGGCGACCGTGCTGTTCTTGCTCGACCGGCTGGAAGAGTCGCGCAAGGACGCCGAGAAGACCCTCGAATTGGAGCCGCGCCATTTCGGCGCGCTGTCGGGCCTCGGCCTGATCGCGATGCGCCAGAACCAGCCGGACAAGGCGCTGGAAGTCCTGGAAAAGGCGCTCGCGCTCAATCCGCATATGACGAACGTGCGCGGCCATGTCGAGCAGTTGCGTAAAAAGGCGCGCGACGGCGCGATCTAGTAACTTCCCGCGGACGTAGAGCGAAACGCCGGAAACGATTTCATTCGGAGACGAAGCCCATGTTGATCCGTCGCCCCCGCGGCTGGGAAATTCCCGAACGCGACGCCACCCCCGAAGCCTTGTGGACGCGCCGGCGCGCCTTGGGCGCCGGACTGGGGGCCATCGCCGGCGGCACGCTGGGCGGCCGGATGGCGGCCGCGCAGCAAGATCCGTCGGCAGGGCTGTATCCGGTGACGCGCAACATGCGCTACCGCGTCGACCGCGAATTGTCGGCCGAGAACGACGCGACGACGTTCAACAATTTCTACGAATTCGGCACCTCGAAAACGATCTGGCGTGCGGCGGAAAAACTGCCGATCCGCCCTTGGCAGGTGCGTATCGACGGCTTGGTCGAACAGCCGCGGACGGTCGATTTCGACGACATCTTGAAAGCGATGGCGCTGGAGGAACGCGTCTATCGCTTCCGCTGCGTCGAGGCCTGGGCGATGACCGTGCCGTGGTCGGGTTTCGCGCTGAAGCAATTCGTCGAATGGTGCAAGCCGACTTCGAGCGCCAAATACGTCGTCATGCAGACCTTCCAGAATCCGTCGGTCGCCAGCGGCCAGCGCGCCAGCTGGTATCCCTGGCCCTATACGGAAGGCTTGACGATCGACGAGGCGACCAACGAGCTTGCCTTCATCGCCACCGGACTTTACGGCAAGCCGATCCCGCGCCAGAACGGGGCGCCCTTGCGCTTGGTCGCGCCGTGGAAATATGGCTTCAAGGGCGTCAAATCGATCGTGCGTTTCAATTTCACGGATCAGCGCCCGAAGACGTTCTGGGAACAGCTCCAGGCCAGCGAATACGGGTTCTGGGCCAACGTGAACCCGCGCGTCGCCCATCCGCGCTGGAGCCAGGCGAGCGAGGAATTGATCGGCACGGGCAAGCGCGTGCCCACGCAGCTTTTCAACGGTTACGGCGATTACGTGGCCGACCTCTACACCAATCGCCAGAACGAGCGTCTTTGGGCGTAACACGTTGAGAATCCGGCGGGGCGGGCGTATATCCGGGCCATGCCGGACTCCTCCTCCGCCCGCCCGGAAACGGCGCGGCGCGCCCTTCCGATCGAGACCTTCGACAACCGCACGGGCGGCGACGCGCTGTTCCGCGCGGTCGGCCATCCTTTGGCGGTCGCGCCCGCGCGCAAGCTCGCGGCCGATTTGACCGCCAACGGGCCGGTCGCGATTTACGATCCGTTCGGCGCCTGGGCGGCCGTGTCCGCCTTGCAGGATTTTTCGTCGATCCGAATCGCCGGACTCTACGGCCAGAACCACGCGCATATCGGGCGCGACGTCGCGGGGCTGACCGTCCAGCCGGTTTCGCGCATCGGCGCGTCCGGCGCCAAAACGATCTTCGTCGCGGCGTTCGACGCCGACATGCTGATCGCCCAGATCAAGCCGTGGCTGCCCGAAGGTGTTGCGGTCGCCACACTCGACGCGATGCGCATTCCCGACACGCTGATCACCGACATGAAACGCTATCTGTCGACCTTCAACTTCGTCACGAATCTCGTGCTGTTCGTCGACGAACCCAAGCGCCACACGCGCATGGTCAGCGCCAATTATTGGGCGGGCTACGGCGCCAAGAACGTGCGCGCCTGGTTCCGCCTGTTCGACGCCGACGGCAAGGAACTGGCGACATGGGACGAGGCCCTCGCGCCGGGCGTGTCGGCCTTCACGGTCGATAGCCGCGAGGTCCGCCGGCGCTTCGGCCTGGGCGATTTCGTCGGTCAATTGTTCATCCATATGATCGACGTGACCGGCCACGACGTTCTGAAATACGCGCTGGATTTCTGGGGGCCGGACGAAATCACCTGTACCCACGACGCCAATCCGTGGCCCGCCGATTACTACGCCGGCATTCCAGCACCAAGGCCCGGCGAGCGCGTGCGCGTTTGGGTTCAGAACGCGCATTCCTGCCCGATCCCGGCGGAGGGCGTGAAGTTTTCGCGAATGGGAACCGATGCGTGGGTGCCGATGACGGCGCCGATTCCAGGCTTCGGTATGCGCGCGATCGATATGGGCGAATTGCTGCCCTCGCTCGCCTGGCCGCAACAGATCGAAATGGATGCGGGCAAGTTCGTCGTGCGGCCGCGCTACGAAGTCGAGGTCGCCGGCAAGCGGCATGTGGCGCACGCCAATGTCGAACGCGGCGATCTGAAGCCCGATGCGGATATCGCGAAACTGGGCGCCGATTTCGGCAAGGGCTTCATTCTGCCCGCCCCGATCCTGCCGCTCGCCGATTTCACGGGTGTCGCGCTGCCCACGCCGATGGCGCGCGGCCAAGCGACGCTGCCGTTGATCGCGCGCTTCTACGACAAGGACGGCGCGCTGGCGCGCGAGGAATTTCTCGGCAATCTTTCGCGCGACCATGCGCGCGAAGTGAAGCTCGACGCGGCGCTTGCGGGCGGCTACGGCCATGTCGAACTGTCCTACGATTTCCGCGACGGCGGCGCGGGCGACGGCTGGATTCACGCGATCTTCCGCTACGCGCGCAAGTCGGGCGCCGCGCACGCCGCCGAGACGAGCTTCGGCAGCCATATCTTCAACACCGCGCTCGTGTTCAAGAACGAGCCGCAATCCTATATCGGCCGCCCGCCGGGACTGACGACGCGGCTGTTCTTGAGTCTTGGCGTCGACGCGCAAGACGCCTTCTGCCATCTGATCTATCCGGCCTCGACGCCGTGGCGCGAAACATCCGAGACGGCGCTGGAACTCCACGACGCCGCCGGCGCGAAGATCGCGGAATCGTCGCTGGCGATCCCGTGTTCGGGTTCGCGCCTTTGGCGCGTGTCCGAACATTTCGCCAAGACCGACATCGCCAAAGCATCGGGCGGCGGCTATGTGCTGATCCGCGACCGCAGCTGCCGCCTGTTCGGCTATCACGGCTTGGCCGAACCCGACGGGCGCTTCAGCCTCGACCATATGTTCGGGTTCTAGTGAAGCTTCTTTTCCTCTCGCACCAAGGCGATTTGGGCGGGGCGACCTCGGCGATGGTCGAAGGGATCGAAGCGCTGGTCGCGCGCGGCCACACGGCCGAAGTATGGATGCCCGACCACGGCACGATGATCGATCGGCTCGAAGCGCTGGGCGTTCGCGCCCGCGTGATCACGATGCCGCTCTGGGCGAGCACGAAAGGCCGCAAAGCCTGGCGCTTGCGCTGGCGCACCTGGCGCGCGACGGCGCCGCTCGCCGCCGCGATGCGCGACGTCAAACCGGATATCGTCGTCACCAACACGATGGCGCTCGGCGCGGGCGCGCTCGCCGCCGAACGCGCCGGCCTCAAACACGTCTGGTGGATTCACGAATTCGGCCGCGAGGATCACGGGCTGGAATTCGCCTGGGGCGATTCGCGGACGGCGAAGATCATGACCCGCACGACGGCGCTCGCCATCGTCAATTCGGAGGCGGTCGCGGCGAAGTACGCGCGTTTCCTGCCGCGCGAAAAGATCGTGCGCGTCTATTACCGGATCGAACCCACGCCGACGGCGGAAGTCCCCGATCTCGCGCCCGGCGGCGCTTTCCATCTCGTTCTGCCCGGATCGCTAAATCCGCAAAAGGGGCAAGGCGACGCGATCGAAGCGCTGACGATCCTGGCGCGCGACGGCAGAAGCCCGCATCTTCATTTCTTCGGCGAGGGCGCGGAAGGCTACGCCGCGCGCCTGCGCGCCGCCGCGCGCGACGGCGGCGTCGAATCGCGGACGCATTTTCACGGCCATGTGCGCGATCTGGGGGCGCGCCTGGCGAAAGCCGATGCCGTGCTGGTCACCTCGCGCAACGAGGCATTCGGCCGCGTCACGGTCGAAGCGTTGCGCGCGCAGGTCCCGGTGATCGCCAGCGACGCCGGCGGCACGCGCGAACTGATCGACGACGGCAAGTCGGGCCTGCTCTATCCGCCCGGCGACGGCGCCGCACTTGCGCGCCAAATCGCGCGGGTCATGGACGATGCCGCGTTCGCGCGAAAGCTCGCGGCGGCGGGTGCGGCCTGGGCGGCGCCGCGCTTCGGTGCCGCCGAATTCGCCGACAATCTCGAAGCGGCGTTGAAGCGCGCCTAGACGGGGACGAGCCCGTGCCGCGTCTGCAGCGCGGCGGCGAGGCCGAAGCTCTCCTCGTAGGCTTCGCTGGCGAGCGACATCGGATCGGGGAACGGCAAACGCAGATCGGCCCAGGCCTGGCCGTCGGTGATGTCGAGCTCGCCGCCGAATTTTCGCGCGATGCGGCGCATCGGCCCGTTGTCGAGCAGGCACACCATCCGCAAACGCCGCAGCATCCGGTTGCGCGCCAGCACGATCGTCCGGCGCAAAAGCTCGCTGCCCAAGCCTTCGTCGCGCCGTCCGGGCGCCACAGCGACGGCGAATTCGCCCTCGCGCGAAAAGTCGCCGGGTCCGGGCAGATGTAGTTCGGCCGTGCCGATCAGATTGGCGCTGTCGAAGCAGCCGATGATCGCCGCCCGGCGCCAGTCGATGCCGGCGACGTAGGCGCGGATCGCCTGATCGGAAGCCGGTCCTGAGAATCGCGATCGCCGATCGCGCGAATCCAGCGCGATCAAGTGCGCGGTCAGCGCCTCGGCGTCGAAGGAATGTAAACGTCGGAAGTAACGCATTTTTCGCCCGGCTCCCTCGCCAAACAATGGGAATCGGACGTTTCGCTCCACCGGCGGGGGATGACCGCGGCGCCCATGTTCGAAGACGGGTCGCCCGAATCCGGTCACGCATCCGGTGCCGGCACTATCCGCCTACCCCAGATGAGGGTCAAATGACTTTTGTGCAATGCAGCAAATACGGTTAACTCGGGAATAGAACCGGCGCATCGGCGAAAGCGAGCTCGTGGCGCGCGCGCCATTCGGGCTTCACGTAATTGACGATGATCGATTTGCGGACCCCATCGATCTTGCGCTTTTCGAAGCCGTGCCAGGTGTCGTCGCCGGGCACGAAAATCAGCCCACGCCCCGAGCCGAACGGGGCCGCCCCCAGATGGCGCTTCTCGGCGTCGTAGATATCCGTGCCCATCGCCGGATCGCCGCCGAGATAGACCAGCATGGTGAAAAGCTTGGCGCCAATATCGGTGTGCGGCTCCAGCCAGAACCCGTCGCGATCCTGGCAGTACTCGATTCGCAGGCTCGCGCCCGCCAAGGACGCGCCGGTCGCCTCGGCCAGCATCGCCACCGTCTCGGGCGCTTGGAAAGTTTGCGCGACCGCTTGGCAAGTGCCGTCCCACAAATCGCCGGGGGCGAAAAAGCGGCGGCTGGAGTTATGGGTCTCGCGCCGCCCTTGCGTGTCGCCGATTTGGGCCGGTGCCGCGGGCAATTCAGCGATCGCGCTCAGCGTTTCGTCGGGCAACGCGTCGGTCAGAAGCCAATGACGAAAAGGCGTTTCGCGGATGCGCGCGGAGGCGAGGCTGGCCGCGAAGGCGTCGGCGATTTGCATGGTCATGCGGCCTCCGCGCCGCCGGACAGAAGACGCTTGGCGAAGGCCGAGGCGCGATGGCGCGCGATTTCCCACGCGGCGCCGTCGCGCAAAACGCCGGTTGCCAGGAAGTAAGCGAAAGGGTCGCGGCGCAACGGGGCGGCGCGCAGAGCGTCGAGAGCGATGAATGCCATCGGGACGAATGCCTCGCGAGAACGACCCGGGTTTCATGCCCGCCCGGCACCTCTACGACCTTGATCCAGCGCAATTTCGGGCCGCGGCGCGACGCCGTGTCGCGGAACGGGTGTGGCGAAAAAAAAACGCCCGGTGCCAAGGCACCGGGCGAGTTGAACAGGGAGGCTTCACGTCTGGGAGACGTAGGGTTCAGAGAACCCCGCCCGCTCCGGAGAGAGGGCCCTTCGGCAAGGGCGCTGGTTGCGCCGCAACACCGACACCCTCAACATAGGGACTAAACTGCTTGAAAAAATGGCAAAAATGGCATGGAAGGGCTGCGCCCATCGCATGCCCATCTAAACCATTCGTCAACTTAGCGTTTTTAGGTGTTCGAGGGTGAAGATCGGTAGTGATTTTCGCCGCAACGCACAACGAACAACCGGATACCGCCTATAGCGTAACCGGTCAGAATTGGGACTCCGCGACTTTCTGGACCAAGTAATCGCGGAACACGGCGATGCGCTTGGAACTGCGAAGTTCTTCCGGATAGACGAAGTAAGCCTCGTAGGTCGGGCCTTCGAGCTCCGGCAGGATGCGGACCGCCTTCTCCGACTGGTTGGCCATGTAATCGGGGAAACCGGCGATACCGATACCGCTTTCGACCGCGCGCAACAAGCCATAGACGTTGTTCACGCGCAGGGTCGGCTTGCGCTTGCGCCCGCCCGTCGTGCCCGCCTCCAACAGCCAGTTAACGTCCGGAAAGGGCGGGTTCGGGTCGTCGCCGTAGACGATCAGCCGATGCTTGTCGAGATCGGTCGCCGTTTTGGGCATGCCGTGGCGGTCGATATAGGCTTGGCTGGCATAGGCGTGCACATGCACCGACAGAAGATGGCGCTGGATGAGATCGCCTTGGCGGGGCGGATGCATGCGGATCGCGCAATCGGCCTCGCGCATGCCGAGATCGAGTTCGCGATCGTCGAGCTTCATCTCGACCTGAACGTCCTTGTACTGGTCGAGGAACTCGCCCAAACGCGGTGCCAGCCACACCGAGCCAAACGCCACCGTCGCAGTGACGCGCAACAGGCCCGTCGGCTTTTCCTTTGTCTCAGCGAGCTGGGTTTCGACCATCGCGAGCTTGGCGAACACCTCGCGCACGGCGTTGTACAGCAGCTCGCCCTGCTCGGTGAGGATGAGGCCCCGCGCATGGCGGTGGAACAGCGGCGCCGATACCGAGTCTTCGAGACCCGAAATCTGCCGGCTGACCGCCGATTGCGATAGGTTCAGCTTGTCGCCGGCATGGGTGAACGACCCCGCCTCGGCGACCGCGTGAAACACCCTTAGTTTGTCCCAATCCATCGGAACGTCGCTCCCTGCCCTTCCGCCTTATTGCGCGGCCGCGAGATGGGCGCCTTCCTCGTGGGCGAGGAATTTCTCGGCCTCCAAGGCCGCCATGCAACCCATCCCCGCGGCGGTCACCGCCTGGCGGAAGATTTTGTCCTTCACGTCGCCCGCGGCGAACACGCCGGGCACGTCGGTCGCGGTGGAGTCGGGCTTCGTCAGCAGATAGCCCTCCGCATCCATCGCGAGCTTGCCTTTGAACAGCGATGTCGCCGGCACATGGCCGATCGCCACGAACAATCCGTCGACCGCGATCGACGACGCGGCGCCCGTCAAGGTGTCCTTCAGCTTCAAGCCGGTCACGGTCGCGGCCCCGCCGGGGATCGGCGAATCCTCGCCCACGATCTCCTCGACCACCGCGTTCCAAACGATCTCGATTTTCGGATTCTTCAGCAGGCGCGCCTGCATCATCTTTTCCGCGCGCAAGCTGTCGCGGCGATGGATCAGCGTCACCTTGCTGGCGTGATTGGTGAGGTAGAGCGCTTCTTCGGCCGCCGTGTTGCCGCCGCCGACGACCGCGACCTTCTTGCCGCGGAAGAAGAAGCCGTCGCAGGTGGCGCAGGCCGAAACGCCGCCGCCGCGGAATCTCTCTTCGCTCGCGATGCCGAGCCAACGCGCCTGGGCGCCCGTGCAGATCACGACCGTGTCGGCGATGTAGCTATCGCCCGAATCGCCCTTCGCCACGAACGGGCGCTTCGAAAGGTCGATATCGACGATCAGATCCTCCAGGATCAGCGTGCCGATATGCTCGCACTGCTTGTACATCTGTTCCATCAGCCACGGGCCTTGGATGGCCTTTTCGAAGCCGGGGAAATTCTCGACATCGGTGGTGATCGACAACTGGCCGCCCGGCTGCATGCCGCGCACCAGAATCGGCGCCAGATTGGCGCGCGTCGCATAGATCGCGGCGGTGTAACCGGCAGGGCCAGACCCGATGATCAGGACCTTGGTGCGATGGGTCTGGGGCATGGACTCGGTCTCCGCTATGCGTAGTACGCAACCCTATCAGGCATGTTTGCGCGCGCCTAGCGGGTCCAAAAGAATTTTGAATCCTTATCCCCAGCCAAATCGGCGTTTGATTTCAAGGGCAGCGCGTTCGGTATCGCGGGGCGGATCGTAAGTCCAAACATCCAGTCGGCCTTCGAAGGCGCGGGTCCGGCCTTGACGGCGCATTTCCGATTGGAAGGCGGCGATCCGCCCGGACTTGCCGTCCAAATCGGCAACCAGGACCGGCTTGCCGGTCGACAGCGCCTCGCTGGTCATCGATACCGAATCCTCGGTCACGACCAGCGCATCCGACAGGGCCAGAATGCCGAGATAGGGGTTCGCCCCGCCCGCCTCGGTGTCGTAGGCGAAGCCCCCGAGTTCGCGCACGGTGCGCACCAGTTTCGCGCGCGCATTCGCATCGGTCCGGCGCGAGGTCGTCAGCGCCAAGCCCACGCCCGAGGCGGCGAGCTTTCGTATGTTGTCGTCGATGCGCGCCACCGCTTCGTCGGAGAAGCGATAGCGTCGCAATCCGTTGGAGCCGCCAAGAACGATACCGGCGAGCGGACGCTTGATCGGTGCGAACGTCGCGCGCCATTCCTCGGCGCCGGCGCTGAGCTTTTCCGCCGTCACGTAATGCAGCGCCGCTTGCGTTTCGATGACGTTGGCGCCCTTCAAACCGTCATGCCATGGCGAAATCACGGCATCGAGCCATTCGGGCGGCACGGCCGGTTTTTGCACATGGATGGCGACGACCTTGCCGCCCGAGCGGCGCTTCATCGCGACCCCGATCGGCGCGCAGCGCGAGCCCAGCGTGATCGCAACATCCGGCCACGGCGGATCGACGCGCGGGCTGTCCGCCGCCAGCATGTCGAACGGATTGCCCGCAAGCAGGCGCTCCGGCATCCAGCGATACGGCCAGCGGAACTTCACGTCTTTGAATTCGTAGGTCAGGCCCAACGCCTCGGCGAGGCCCCGGCACTGGGCCTTCATGCCGACTTGGCCGGGGCTGATGATCCAGGCGGTACGCGAGCGGTTGGTCATGGCCTGCGGTGCCTACCCCCCGCCCGGGCTTCGCGCAATTTTTTTACACAGGGCTAGGCGCGTGGCCCGGCGATTGCTAACATTATTTCAATAACCCTGCTTATCGGACAGTAATTATGCGCGGTCACAAGCTCGACGACGTCGACCACCAAATCCTCCATGACCTCCAGGAGGACGGGCGGATGACCAATGTCGACCTCGCCAAGCGCGCGGGCATCTCGGCCCCGCCCTGCCTGCGCCGGGTGCGCGTGCTAGAGGAAGCTAAAATCATCCGCGGCTACCACGCGGAAATCGATCCGCACGCGCTGGGCTATGGCGTGACGGTGTTCGCCTCGGTGTCGCTGAAAAGCCAAGCCGAGGCAGATCTGCGCGCCTTTCACGAACTGATCAATTCCTGGCCGATGGTCCGCGAATGCCACATGCTGACCGGCGAGACCGACTTTCTGCTGAAAGTCGTCGCGGCCGATTGGGACGCTTACGAGAAATTCCTGACCACGCAATTGACCGCCGCGCCCAACGTCTCGACCGTCAAATCGGCGCTGACGATCAAGACGACCAAGCACATGCCCGGCGTGCCGATCGAGATCAAAGCGAAGCGCTAAGCCGCGTCAAGCGTCGCGGCGAACCCAGGGAATACGCGCGACCGGCACGCCTTCTTCGGCGAGTTCGCGGGCCTGTTCGTCGCTCGTTTCGCCGTAGATGTTCTTGTGCTCGCGCTCGCCGTAATGCATCGCGCGCGCCTGTTCGGCGAAGTCGCCGCCGACATTCTCGAAATTCTTTTCGACATGCTCGCGCAATTTGGCGAGCTCCTTGTGGAGTTCGGCGGCCTTCGCCGTCGCCGGGTCGGGGCCGATCGCGGCTTGCATGGGCATTTCGCTCGCGACCGCCTCGGCAGGGACGGCAACGCGCTTGCGGGACTTTTTGGTTCCGGCCAGGCGCGGCGCCATTAGCGCCTTTTCGATTTTCACGTCGCCGCAAATGGGGCATTCGACCAGGCCGCGCTTGGCCTGGCGGTCGAACGACGCGCCGTCCTTGAACCAGCTCTGAAACCGGTGTTTCTTGCGGCACTGCAAGTCGAAAACGATCATGACGGTTATTTGGCGCCCGCACGCCGGAAATGCAAGAGAGGGAAAATGAACCCCCATCATGCTTTGCAGCAGGTTTCGCCCTGGGTGGAGGCCCATGCGGGGCTCGTGGCCCCAGGCGGCACGATTCTCGACCTTGCCGCCGGCGGCGGGCGTCATTCGCGCTATTTCGCTTGGCACGGCCGTAAAGTCGTCGCGGTCGACAAGGACGTGTCCGCACTCGTCCATTTGCCCGGCGTAACCGCCGTTCAGGCCGATCTGGAGGATGGGTCGCCCTGGCCGCTGCAAGGCCAGATCTTCGATGCGGCGGTGGTGACCAATTATCTCCACCGGCCGCTGTTCCCGGATCTGTTCGCGGCGATCCGGGCGGGCGGGATTTTGATCTACGAGACCTTCGCGCGCGGCAACGAAGCTTACGGCAAGCCCGACAATCCCGATTTTCTGCTCGACCCCAACGAATTGATCGCGCGCACGCTGAACCAATTCGTGATCGTCGCGTTCGAGGATCGCTATGTCGACGCTCCCAAACCCGCGATCGTCCAGCGCCTAGCGGCGATGAAGATCTAGAGCCTTACGGCGGGGGAACTTGGGCGGCGATCATCACGCGGTTCCACGCGTTGATGAGACCGACGGCGTAGCCGAGCTGGGCGATCTCCGCCTCGCTCAACGCCGCGCGCGCGGCCTGGTAAGCGTCGTCGGGCACGCCGCCTTCCGACACGCGGGTCAGCGTTTCCGACCACGCGATCGCCGCGCGCTCGCGCGCGTCGAAATCGGGCACGTCGCGCCATGCCGCGAGCAGGTCGAGCTTGCGCTGCGAAATCCCGGCTTTGCGCGAATTGGCGAGGTGCAAGGCCAGGCAGAAGGCGCAGCCATTGATCTGCGAGGCGCGGATCTGGGCGAGTTCGATCAACGCGATGTCCAGACCGCTGGCCTTCAAAGCCGCACCGGCCTTCAGCATCGCGTCGTAAACGTCCGGCGCAAGAGCTTTGGGATCGAAGCGCTTTTCCATGACCGCCCTCAAATGCCGTTATAGGCGCGGAACCACTCGACGAAGCGCGGCACGCCCACGTCGATCGTCGTTTTCGGCTCGAAGCCCAAATCGCGGCGCGAGGCTTCGATATCGGCGAAGCTTTCGCGCACGTCGCCGGGCTGCATCGGCTGCTTGTCGAGGATCGCTTTGTGGTTCGTCGCGCGTTCGATCAGCTCGACGAAGCGCATCAGCGGTTCGGAGCGGTGATTTCCAAGATTGTAGACGCGATGCGCCGCCTTCTTGTCGCCCGCGACCGGCGGGCGATCCAGGGCCGCGATCACGCCCGCGACGATATCCTCGACGAAGGTGAAATCGCGCCGCATCTCGCCGCCGTTGAACAGCGGGATGGGTTTGCCTTCCAGAATCGCCTTGGTGAAGATCCACAGCGACATGTCGGGCCGGCCCCAGGGGCCGTAGACGGTGAAGAAGCGCAAACCCGTAGCCGGCACGGCGAACAAATGCGAATAGGCGTGGCTGACAAGCTCGTTCGCTGCCTTCGTCGCGGCGTAGAGCGAGACGGGCTTGTCGATCTTGTCCTCGACCGAGAAGGGCAGTTTCTCGTTGCCGCCATAGACCGACGAGGACGAGGCGTAGACGAGATGCTTGATGTCGCCGCGCCGGCGGCACGCCTCGATGACGTTGAAATGGCCGATGATATTGGTCCGGATATAGACCTCCGGGTGCGTGAGCGAGTAGCGCACGCCCGCTTGCGCGGCCAGATGCGCGACGCGGTCGATCGATCTGTCGGCGAGCACGCCGGCGAACACGCCGTCGTCCGCCAGATCGCCGCGCACCATGCGGAAGCGCGGGTTTTTGCCGAGCTCCGCCGCGCGCGCCTCCTTCAAACGCACGTCGTAGTAGGGATCGAAATTGTCGAAGCCCACCACGTCTTCGCCGCGCGCCAACAGCGCTTTGGACAAGTGGAAGCCGATGAACCCGGCGGCTCCGGTCACGAGAACGGTCATGGGCCCGTTTTCTATGGCCTCGCGCGCGCGAAAGCAACGGCGCAAACTGCGCCGACGAACGCCAAAATGACATGCGCCGGACGCGGCACCAATTCGGGATCGAAATTGGCCGCGAAGACCATGCCGAACGGGGCGCCGAGCTTGACGGCGATGAACGCCGCCTCGGCCATCGGGACCAGCAACGCCGCCGCGATTCCCAGCGCCAGCGTGACGGCCCAGCCCGCCCGGCCATAGGCTTTGGCGACGCGCCAGGCCATCGCCCAGACGTACAGCCCCGCCACGATCTGCGTCTCGATCGCGTCCAGGCGCGCTTGCAGGAAGAAATGGACGATCGCCAGCACGCCCAGCGGATAGGCGAGCTTGTGCAGCCGCCGCCAGTTTTTGCCGCCCAGACGTTTGACCATACCGTCCGTCGAGGTCGCGGCGAGCGCCACAAGGCCCAGCAACGCGACGAAGCCGATGGTCAGATAGATGCGCAAGGCGATTTCCGACACGACGGTCGCAAGGGCGAAGCCCTGGCTTGCGACATACATCGTGAAATGCAGCGCGAGATAGGCGAACGCCCCCACGCCCAGCATGCGGCGCACCAGCATGGCCGTCGGCCAATGCCAAAGCGATCGCAACGGCGACACGGCGAGCGACAGCATGAAAAGGCGCAAGCCCATCGTGCCGAGTTCGCGCGTCGCCGCCTTCAGGGGCTGCGCGCCGAGCTGGCCGGTCGCCAGCGCATAGGCGACCCATAAGCCCGGCACGAACAGCGCGATGAAGACGAACAGCTTTAGCGGAACGGTCTTTCCCGTCCGGTCGGCCCAAGGGAATCGCATGTCCGGGACCTTAGCTCGGATCGATGCCCGCTTGCCGCAACCGCGTCTCGAGATCGGCGACGCGCGCGCGCAGACCCGTCACCAGCTCGGCCACGTCCTCGGCCGGCAGCAATTGGGGGATATGCTGCGGGCAGTTCGTGTCCCACGCCTCGAGTTCGATCGCGGTCGCGCGCTGCGCCGCCGCCGGATAGTTGGGGTCCGTCAGCCGGTCGAGCAACGCCTGATCGTCCGACACGACCCGCGCGCGGCCCCAGATTTTCACCCGGCGGCGATGGGCATAGTCGGGCACGAACACCAGCACGCGGTCGTTCTCGGCGAGATTGCCTTGCGAGATGAATTGCCGATTGCCCGAGAACTCGGCGAAGCCGAGATGCTTTTCGTCGAGCGGCTTCAAGAACCCTGCCGGGCCGCCGCGATGCTGCATATAGGGTCGCCCGTCGGCGGAAGCCGAGGCGATGTAGAACGACCGCGTCTGCGCGAGGAACGCCGCCAGATCGGGCGTCACCGTATCGCGCCCGCCCTTCGCCTGCTGGCGGGCATAGGATTCCGCCGACCCGTCTTCCGCCTGGAAACGCCGGACCGAGTCCGTGAAAGCCAGTTCGCCGTAATGCCGTCCCATCTTTCCCTCCGTCCTCGGCCGCCGGAGGCGGTCGCTCTCGAAACATGGGCGTATCCCGGCTGATTCGAAATCGATAATATCGAAACTTATCATCTTGACTTTAGCACGAATGACCGATCGTCTCGCCGAACTCGAGCTCTTCGCCGCCCTCGCCGCGCGCGGGGCGCTCGCCCCCGCCGCCCGCGAACTGGGCCTTGGCCCCG
>VYME01000453.1_pt1 | contig 18718 bp, 14 predicted proteins | sample 5115281 | NCBI WGS metagenome assembly VYME01 (sample SAMN12291780, study PRJNA351875) | freshwater metagenome | isolation source: freshwater lake | place: USA: Michigan, Wintergreen Lake | collected 2013-08-08
GGCGGTCCCGCCCGCCGCGACGGCCCCGGTGCGCCAGCGGGCCAACGTCCCGGTGGCCGCCACCGTGGGCATGACCGTCAGCCACGACGTGACGCAGGGCGGCACCACGTTCAGCGGCGGCACCGCGCCTGTCACCTACACCGCGCGGTTCCTGACCGACGCCAACGGGCTTTCGCTGGTTGAGACGCGTCTGGTTGGCGTCCCGCCGCAGCCGGGGGTGATTCGCGCGGCCATCGAGGTGCGCGATGCGCAGGGGCGCACGGCCACGGATACCATGGTGGTGGTGGCTTTGGCGGCAGGACTCACCTCACCCAGCCTCCCGACCACGGCGCTGGCGTATGCCGACGCGCGACTGACACTGCCGGCGCACATCCGCCAGCTGCCGCCAAACGCCCCCGGCACGCTGGTGGGCGACAATACCCCCGCCACCAACCCGATCACCGACGCCGGGGCCACCCTGGGGCGCGTGCTGTTCCACGATCGCCGCCTCTCGGTCAACGATCAGGTCGCCTGTGCTTCCTGCCACCTGCCGTCGTTCGGCTTCTCCGATACGGCACAGTTCAGCCGCGGCATCTTCGGACGGCGCACGACACGTCACAGCATGGCGCTGGCCAATGCCCGCATCTACCCCAATGGCCGGTTCTTCTGGGACGAGCGGGCACCAACCCTCGAGGCGCAGGTGCTGCTCCCGATTCAGGACAACGCCGAGATGGGCATGCGGCTGGACGACCTGACCCACAAGCTGCGGGTGACCCCCTTCTACGGCCCGCTCTTTCAGGCCGCCTTCGGCTCGTCCGAGGTCACCACCGACCGGATCGCGCGGGCGTTGGCACAGTTCGTTCGCGCGCTGGTGCCCACCAACGCCCGGTTCGACCGCGCCGTGCCGGCGGGAGGACTCACCGCGCAGGAGCAACAGGGGCAGCAGCTCTTCTCCGGGCGGGCCGGGTGCGGGCGCTGCCATGGGCAAGCAACTCACGTCATGGTGGCACCGGCCAACAACGGCCTGGACGCGCAACCAGCCGACTCCGGCGCAGGACGGGGGCGGTTCAAGTCCCCATCGTTGCGGAACGTGGCCGTACGTCCGCCGTATATGCACGATGGGCGCTTCCGCACGCTGGAGGAGGTGGTGGCCTTCTACGACAGCGGGGTGCAGGCGGGACCGAATACCGACCAGCGCCTGCTGGGCACCAATGGGCAGCCGGTCCGGCTGGGGCTCACCGCCGCCGAGCGTGCGGCGCTGATTGCCTTTCTCCACACGCTCACCGATGAAACCTTCCTCGCCGATCCGCGCTTTGTAACGCCGTTTCCCGGGCGCTAGCGGTCGCCCTGTCCCGCATACCGCGACGGCATACCGCGACAGCATGCCGCGATGGCACGCCATTCCCCCATCTTCGGTCATCGATCGTCATGGCTTCGCGCTTTACCGGCCTGTTCGCCATCCTATGCGCCCTCGCCGGCTGTCGTGCCGACGCCGCCGCCCCCGGTGGTGCGCCCATCCAGCGGACTTTCGACTTCTCCCGCAGCGTGGCTGGCTGGACCATTGGGCAGGCGGATTACGGGCCGGTCACGGCGCCGACCGATGTGATTGGCGAGGCGCGCCCGCTCCCGGCGCCGTTGACGGGGAGCGGCCTGCTGCTCAGCGGCACCAACAACAGTGACGATCTCTTGCTCTATGCGACGACGCGGATGCCGGACCTCGCTCCGGGGGCAACGTATCGTGTCGCGGCCACCGTGGCCTTCGCCACGGACGTGCCCACGGGCTGCGCGGGCGTTGGGGGCTCGCCCGGGGAGAGCGTCTGGGTCATTGTCGGCGCCGCAACGACCGAGCCGCGCACCGTCTTTGACGGCCGCGACTACCGGGTGAACCTGCAGCGAGGGAACCAGTCGGCCGGGGGGCCGCAGGGCGGCCCGCTGGGGACGATCGCCAATACCGTACCGAACTGCGGACCTCGGCGGTGGGAGACCAAGCAGCTCGCCTCGCCAGACGCGGTCCCCGGTACCGTGACGGCGGACCCGCAGGGCACGGCCTGGCTCCTCGTGGGCATGGATTCGGGCTTCGAATCCCTGAGCCGCATCTACCTGCAGCGCGTGACGGTCACGCTCACGCCGACCGTTCGCTAGCCCCGACCACACGACGCCCGCCGGACCGGCATGTCCTTCGACATGTCATGCGGTCCGCCGCTGCCGCGTCGCCGGTGCCGCGTCGCCGCTCGCCGCTCGCCAAGGAACGGCCGCTCGCCGCGTTGCTGGTGAATGGTCCATAGCGGGCTCGGTCATTGTGTGTGGCTGAGTCCGCACTCCTGCAGCACCTGGGACTCCACGATGGCCGGCTGCTCGACGACCAGGTACGGGTGGCCCTGCGCATCGCGCACCTCGATGGCCGCGCGAATCACCCCCGGCTGCGGCGGCTCGGACGGTGCCTGGCACCGGCCAAGTCACGGGTCTCGTCAGTAGCCTGATGTGGTCGCGGGTTGTTTCCGGCCCGCTGAGCTGGGACGCGGCCACCGCGGTGGCCGCCACCACGGTTGCCGTCACCGCGGTGCCGTTTCTCGATACCACGCGCTGCGGGTTCGCTACGGGCACGGTTCCGCCTACGGCGAGAACCGCGGTGTCGAGCAGGGCAACGGCACGGTGACGGATGCCACCACCGATCTCACCTGGCAGCAGGTCCACGATGGGACGCCGCGATATTGGCGGGACGCGCTGGCCTACCGTGCCACACTCGGCATTGGGGGCCAGACCGCATGGCGCCCGACGACTGGTATGGCAAGGCGGTCTACATCGCGTTCGGGCCCGCCCTTGGCTGGATGGAGATGCTTCCCGGCTCGGGGCGCGTCCAACTGCTCGACGTGCATGGCGTCGGCGCCCACCGCGACACGCACCGCGACACGCACCGCGACACTCCCCGCGACACTCCCCGCGACGCCCACCGCCGGCGTTCGCGCTCACCTCCGGCTCTCCCCGCAAGTCCGTCGCGATTCGGTTCACGCCAGCGTCATTCGACAGTCGCGAGAGTCGGCGCACCACTGTGCCGCTCGTATCGGCAATCTCGATGGCCGGCGGCGTCGATGCCGGTGCCTTGAGTGGAACGAGATGAGCGCACCCTCCGGCGGATCGCGGCCCGCCCAGAGCTGCTGGCCACGATCGCCGTCCTTGCTCCACGCGACCCAGTTGGTGGCCAACCGGTTGTCGAAGAGCATCGCGTCGGTACGCATGGCGGCGCCGAGCTGCTGCGGCGTGAGATCATCGAGGATGTACACCCCGCGTCCGTGCGTGACGGCGATGAGATCGGTGTCGCACAGATGCCCCTCGATGTCACGCACCTTGATGTCACCCACCAGGATGACCGGCACCGCGTTGCGCAGTCTCACCCGGTGCACGCCACGTCCCACGGGGCCCACCACCCCATCTGCGCGCCGAGGTTTAGCAGGGAGGGGATTCTCGGAACCTCGCGGACCATGGTGCTCCAGCGCCTGTCTCCGTTTCGCGTGAGCTGCACGGTGCCACCGTCGGTGCGTACCCGGATCACGTGCCCGTCCCGTCGCGACGGAGCAATGCTCAACCGCGTCCAGCGGAACTTGGTCGTGGTGTTGTCCACCATGATGTCACCCCCGCAGTTCTGATGCGTGCGCCGATCGTTGGTGGTGAGGTCCGGCGACAGCGTACGGACAGACAGCCGGTTCCGTCACTCCGGCGGTCCAGCAATCCCCTGTTTCAGAATCCCCTGTTCCAGTGTCGGGACGGCAGGACCGCGACCCCGATGGTTTCTCGAACAGGGCTGTTCGCGCAGCGGCAGGCGTTGCTGGCCACGGGCGTGCGGAGATAGCCTTCGGGGTCTCCTTTCCCCGAGCGTCCATGGTCCGTTCGTCTTTCGGTCTCGCTGCCCTCGTGGCGATCTGTTCGGCAGCTCCCACCGCCTCGCTCCTGGCCCAGTCGGTCCCACCGCGTGCCGTGCGTCGTGACATCCCCATCACGAACGCCATCCGCAGGGCGATGGCTGCCGGCACCCGCGACTCCACCGGTCGCCCCGGTGCCCGGTACTGGCAGCTCCGTACCGATTACGCCATCGATGTCACGCTCGATCCGGCCACGGCACGGCTGACCGGCACGGCACGCATTACGCTGCACAATCGCAGTCCCGACCCCCTGTCTTCCATTGGCCTGCGTCTCGACCCCAACCACTTTCTGGGGAACGCGCCGCACTCGGCGCCGTGGGTGCCTGCGGAGGTGACCGATGGCATGGTCATCACCCGCATGACGGTCGACGGCCAGCGCGTGAACGTGGCCGGTGCGACCGTCGCCGGCGCCGAGGGCGCTGCTCAATGCCCGCTCCACCAACGCACGCGTTCGGCTTGGCACCCCAATCGCCGCCGGCGCCAAGGCGCTGCTCGTGATCGAGTGGTCGCACAAGCTGCCAGGGGGACCGGGCACCGGGCATCGCATGACCCAGCGATGGGCCGACACCCTGTTTCAGCCCACGCAGTGGTATCCGCGTGTCGCGGTCTACGACGATCTGCGTGGCTGGGACTCCGAGCTCTACCTCGGCCCGTCGGAGTTCTACAACAATTTCGGCTCCTTCGATGTGAACATCGATGTACCGGCCGGCTGGATCGTGAGCGGCACTGGCATCCTGCAGAATCCCGGCGATGTCCTGACTCCCAAGGCGCGTGAACAGTTGGCCACGGTGACGACAACGAATGACATCACCACGATCGTGGGGCCCGACGACATCGGTCCGGGGCAGGCGACCGCCACGAGCACCAGCGGCCGACTCGTGTGGCGCTTCCATGCCGACACCGTGAACGACTTCGCGTGGGCCACCGCCAAGACGTTCGTGTGGCAGGCGACGCGCGCAACGATTCCCGGACAGGGCGTCGTGCCTATCCACATGGTGTATCTGCCGGGCCGCGCGCACCTGTTCGCGAAGGCTGGCGCGGTCACGCGCCACGCCCTCGAGTTCTATTCTGCGCTGTGGTTCCCCTATCAATTCCCGCAGCTCACGCTGCAGGATGGTCCGAGTACCGGAATGGAGTATCCCATGGTGATCAACTCCAACGTGGGAGCCGCCGATCACGAAACGGGACACATGTGGTGGCCCATGGTGGTGAGCAACAACGAAACCTGGTACGGCTGGATGGATGAGGGGTTCAATCAGTACATGAACATGTGGGAACGAAGCCGAGCCGCCGATGATGTGGAACGCCAACTACGCGGGCCCGCAGTACTACGGCTTCACGACGTACAGCAAGACGCCGCTCATGCTCTCGGCGTTGGGGGGCATCGTGGGCGATAGCGCCGTCCAGCGTGCCCATCGCGAGTGGGCGACCGCATGGATGTTCAAGCATCCCTCGCCGTGGGATTACATGTTCTTTATGAACAAGGCGCTTGGTCGCGACCTTGGATGGTTCTGGTATGCGTGGCTCTTCACCACCGAGAGCGTTGACCATCGGCTGGCCAGTGTCACGGCGCAAGGTAAGCGCACCACGGTGGTGGTCGCGCAGGACGGACAGATGCCGGCGCCCATCGTGCTCGACGTGACCTTCGCGGCGATCGGTCCGGCCATACGCCCCATGAAGAACGCCGTCATGCTCGACTCTACGACGGCGAGGGTGACCTATCCGGTAGACGTGTGGTTCGGTGGCAACCGCACCTTCAACGCCGACCTGTACTTCGGCGGACGGATCATCGAGGCCATTACCCTCGACCCGCAACGGCGGTTTCCCGACCGCGACGCGACAGATAATCGGTGGCAACGGGTTGTCCCTCAAGCTCCAGCTGGCCCTATCCGATATTAGGAGGTGAACACCGGCGGACCCCTGTGGGGGTGCGCCACAGATGCTGGCGCCGCTGCCGCATATCGCATGGTGTACTCTGCAGTACTTCCGACAATGTTTGCACTTCGATCGGTTCGGGCGCGCCTGCGCGCTGTCGCTCTCCTTGGCGCCGTAGGAATTCTTGGCGTGGCGGTGGCCGGCCAAGTTGCGCTCCGTCGTGCCCGCGTCGCTACCGGTGATCTGGTGGCCAACGGCACGGCGCAGCGCTACCAGATGGACAGCGACATGATGCACGATGCGATGCGCGCGGACGTCCTCGAGGCGCTGTTGTCTGCACAACGCGGCGACAGCGCCAGCGTGAAAGTCTCGCGAACGGCGCTCAAGGAACACGCCGCCCGCTTCATGGCGTCGCTCAATGCCGCAGACACGTTGCTGGCGCGCACGCCCATCGCCAGCCAGATACCGGCGCTGCGCAGGAGCGTCTCCGCTTATGCCACCGCTGCCGCCGCAGTGCAGAACGCCGCGCTCGGCGATCCCGCGAACTCTGCCGTGCTGTATCAGAAGTTCCTCGTCAAGTTCGCTGAAGTCGAGGATGGCATGGAAGCGTTTGGCGATCGCATTCAAGCCGTGAGTGCCGACGTCGAGACGACCACGGCTTCGCAGTTCACGTGGGCGGTGTGGTTCATTTGGATCACCTTTGCCATTTTCTTCGTCGCCGGGCTGTGGTATGCCTGGCGGATTGCATCGTCGGTTGGGGCGCGGTTGGCGAACATCTCGGCGCACATTCACGCGCTCCAGGAACGAGGCATGAGTTCGGTCTCTACCGCACTGACGTCTCTTGCTCGCGGCGAGCCCGTGTCGCTGGCACCGTACACCCCCGAAGCCCTGCACGATACCAGTGGTGACGAGCTCGGCGTGGTGGCCCAGGCCGTCGACACGATGGGCATCGAATGCGTCCGCTCCCTCGAGGCGTGCGATCGTGCGCAGAGTGCAGTGGCCTATGCTGTCCGGGAAATCGATCGAATCGCCACGTCGGCACGCGCGGGCGAGTTCGAAATCCAGGCGAAGGTGGGGACGCTGGAAGGGCACTTTGCCGAAGTCCTGTTGGGTGTCGAAGGCCTCATGAGCGCGACGGCCACACCCCTCGCCGAGGCGCGGCGTGTGCTGGAGCAGGTGGCCGACCGCAACCTTGAAGCGAGCATGGAAGGGGTCTTTCACGGAGAATTCGGTCGTGTGCAGGGGGCGCTCAACAAAGCGATTCAGTCGTTGTCTCAGACGCTCGGGCAAGTGCGGGTCGCTGCCATTCAGGTGGAGGATGCGTCGTCGCAATTGAGTGAGGGCAGCCAGCAGCTGGCGCAGGGGGCCTCCACGCAAGCGGCGAGCGCCGAGCAAATCGCGGCATCGCTCTCTGAATTGGGCTCACTCGCCGTCGTAGCGGCCGGCCAGGCGGCCGAAGTGCGTGTCAGCGCGACCCACGCGTCGCAGAGCGTGAAGCGTGGTTCGGACGCCATGCTCGCCCTGCAGGCCGATATGCTCCGCATCAAGCAGTCGGCCGATGCCACGCAGCGGATCGTGAGAACGATCGACGAAATCGCCTTCCAGACCAACTTGCTTGCGCTCAACGCCGCCGTCGAAGCGGCACGCGCGGGCGATGCCGGCCGTGGGTTTGCCGTGGTCGCGGGAGAGGTGCGCGCACTGGCCATCCGTTCGGCCGACGCGGCCAAGCAGACGGCCGCCCTCATCGACGACGAAATTCAGAACGTCGATGGTGGTGTGGCACGGGAGCAGGCCGTTCGTGAGCAGCTCGAAGCGGCGCGCCAGCATGTCGAGCACGTCGCCCTCATCATCGAGGAGATCGTGTTGGGCACGGAACAGCAGGCACGTGGCTTCAAGGAGATCGGTCAGGGCGTTGCCGTCATGAGTGAAGTCACGCAGCAGGTCGCCGCCAATGCGGAGGAGTCGGCGGCGGCTGCCGAGGAACTGCAAGGACAATCGGCCTATCTGGCCGCCGCAGTAAATGGGTTCAAGACCCGTGATCAGGAGACCCGCCAGCCCGACGCCGTTTCGATCAACGCCTGGAGACGTCGGGCGGCCTGATTCAACGAACGCTCCCGTACCAGGACATGCCCACCGCGGTCGAGAGGACTCAGGTCGGATGAACCGCGACGTGGTGGCAGGTGCTGGCACCTGCCGCCAGGAAGAACGAAGCGCTCCTCGCGAAGCCCGGGCGGCTCACACGGCCCGGGCTTTGTCGTTTCCAGACGGCACGACTGAGGTTCCCCCACCGTCCGTTGGCGGTTACTTCTCGTCATGCGCCTACGCCGAGCTCTTCTCGTGTACGCGTTCGCGGTGCTCCCGGCCAGTCTGCCGGCACAGCGGGCGCCGTTTCCGGTGGACACCGCGTCCATTGCCACGGTCCACGCTGCGTTCAAGAGCCAGCGACTGAGCTGCCGTGGGCTGGTACAACAGTACCTCGCCCGCATCGAGGCGCTCGACAAGCAGGGGCCGGCGATCAACAGCATCGTGATCACCAATCCCGTCGCGCTCACCATCGCCGACAGTCTGGACGCGCGCTATGCGCTTGCAGGCCCTGTTGGGCCGTTGCACTGCATCCCGCTCATTGTGAAGGACAACTTCGAGACCATGGGGATGCAGACCACGGCGGGGTCGCTCGCGCTCGAGGGGTGGAAGCCCACGCAGGACGCCACCATGGTGCGACTCGTGAAGGAAGCGGGGGCCATCGTGTTGGCCAAGAGCAATCTCGCCGAATGGGCGTTCACGCCGTACGAAACGGTGAGCTCCATTCTGCCGGGATACACGCGCAATCCGTACGCGCTGGACCGGGTCACCGCGGGGTCGAGCGGCGGGACTGCTGCGGCCGTGGCAGCGGGCTTCGCGACGCTGGGCCTCGGTACCGACACGGGCAACTCCATTCGTGGCCCGTCGGCGCATCAGGCGCTGGTGGGCATCCGCTCCACCATGGGGCTCACGTCGCGCGCGGGGGTAGTTCCTCTCAATGCCGTGGCAGATATCGCGGGGCCCATGGCACGGTCCGTCGCCGATGCCGTCGCCGTCCTCGATGTGGTGGCCCACAGCGATCCCGCCGACACGGTCACGGCCCCAGCGGACAGCAAGCGCGCCGTCCGCTATGCCGACGCACTGCGCGCCGGCGCGCTACGCGGCGCGCGTATTGGGGTGCTCCGTCAGGCCTATGAACGCCCCACCCTCGACGCGGAGGTCAACACGGTGTTCATGCGGGCGGTGGCGGACCTGCGCCGGGCCGGGGCGATCGTCATTGAGACCGTACGCGTCGACTCCCTCGATGCCATTCAGCGTCGGCAGCAGGGGGGGTGCAACCGTTTTGCCGCCGACCTCGAACGCTACTTCGCCGCGCGGGGGCCAGAGGCACCGGTGCAGCGCGTGAACGACGTGCTGCGCAGCCGTCGCTTCCACCCGACCGTCGAACAGCGGCTTCGCGACGCGGCACAGGTCACCGACGCCCCGGAGCAGAGCGCGGGCTGCCAGTCACGTGAGCGGGTGCGCGCCGCGCTGCGGGTGGCCGTCACGCAGCTCATGGATTCGCTGCAGCTCGACGCGATGGTGTATCCCACCTGGAGCAACCCGCCGCGTCTCATCGGCGATCTCAATACACCGCACGGCGACAACAGTCAGCTCTTTTCCCCGTCCACCGGCTTCCCGTCCATCACCGTGCCAATGGGCTACACCCGCGGCGGACGTCTGCCAGCCGGGATATCATTCTTCGGCCGCGCCTGGAGCGAAGCAACGCTCATCGGCCTGGCGTTCGACTTCGAGCGGCACACGCGGCACTGGCACCGGCCGTCGCTCCAGTAGTGCGTGGCGTCGCGAACGACGTCGCCCCGCACGGCGCAAGGATGCCGACTTTGCCATGGCGTCCATTCGCTCCCGTCCGCCTATTGGCATGCCTCGTCGACCTCGACCTCGACCTCGACATCGCGCTGAGCGCCGGCCCCCTCCCCTCGACGTTGTTTCCGTGCCCGTGACTGCCTGCGCAGCCAGCCAACTTCCCCTCGGCCTACGCCCCCCTGCCCATCGTGCCCGGTGGCCAGGGGGGCTGGCCGCGAATCAGGCGTTCGGTCAACGGTTGTTGGCCGAACCGCGCGCGATGCGCCGAATGGCCAGCGTCGTGTGTGCGCCGCTCGATGTCGCGGCCGATCTCGACCGACACCATGCGCGGGGATGCCGCCGTCGGGTTCCTGCGGCAACCGCAAAGACGACGGCTACCCGTCGGTCGATTTCGACGGGTCGGGTGTCGTGATGCCCCGCGGCGACGGCTCCCGCGTCCTGGATGCGACTCGCGAATTGGCGGCTGCCTCACGTATCGTATGGGTGACGGGATACGCCGGCGGCGGCAACGCCGATGGCGATGTCCATGCGCTCTGCGACCCCCCCATCATTCCGAAGCCATGGACCACCAGCGAACGCCTCGCCCGCATCCGCGCGGTGCCGGATGGACCACCGAACGTCACCCCCACGATCTCCCGTCAGCATGACGATCAGCGAGCAGGGTAGTGCCACGGGCGACGTGCCCGCGGCGGGCGACAGCCCCACCGTTGCCATTTGCGCGATCGGGGCCAGCGCCGGTGGCCTGGAGGCGTTGCAGCAGTTCTTCGACAACGCCGATCCCAATCGCGGCATCGCGTACGTCGTCATTCAGCACCTCTCCCCCGACCACAAGTCCTTGATGGTCGAGCTGCTGCGGCGGCACACCACCCTGCGCGTCGTGCGCGCCACGGACGGTATGCGGATCGAGGCCGACACGGTCTACCTCAACCCGCCCAAGACCAATCTCACGATCGACGGTGACCAGCTGCGTCTCGCGGAGCAGCCCGCCGGTCACGGGTTGCATCTGCCCATCGACGTCTTCTTTGCCTCACTCGCGCATGTGCGCGGTGAATACGGGGTCGGCGTGGTGCTCTCCGGAACGGGAAGCGATGGGACACGCGGCGCCCGTGAACTCAAGGCGGAGGGTGGGCTCGTGCTGGTGCAGGACCCCACCGAAGCGCAGTTCGACGGGATGCCGCGCAGCGTCGTGGCCACCGGGCTCGCCGACCAGGTCTTGCCGGTCGCCGACCTCCCCGCCACGGTCGCGCAGTTCTTCCTCCGCCGCGGCGGGGTGCGCGCCTACAGCAGCAACGACCAGGCCGCCGGCACCGCCTCGCAGGTCCAGCGGGTCCTCGGCATGCTGCGCGACCGGCTCGGTACCGACTTTACCGGCTACAAACCCAATACGATCATCCGCCGCATCGAACGCCGGGTGCTCATGCATCCGGGGCTCGGCTGGGATGATTACGTGCGCCTGCTCGAAGACTCCAAGCCGGAGCTCGTCCAGCTGCATCGCGACCTGCTCATCAACGTGACGCGCTTCTTCCGTGACGAAGACGCCTTTCGCATTCTCGAGCAACGCATCATCCCGCAGCTCATCGCCGACTCGTCAGGGGATGCGGAGCTGCGCCTGTGGATTCCTGCCTGCTCCACGGGGGAAGAGCCGTACTCCGTCGTCATTCTCATTCTCGAGGCCCTCGAGCGCGCCAAGCTGAGTCGCAACGTACGGGTCTTTGCCACCGACGTCGATCAGGATGCCGTGGAGTATGCGGCCGCCGGCAAATACGGTGACTCGATTGCGGCGGACATGACCCCGGAGCGACTCTCGCGCTGGTTCGTGGCCGACGGCGATGGATACAAGGTGAGTCGGGCACTGCGTGATCGCGTGATCTTTGCGCGTCACAATCTGCTCAAGGATCCGCCGCTCACGCGCATGGACTTCGTGTCGTGTCGGAACATGCTCATCTATCTGGGCACCGATCTGCAGCGTCGCGTCATTGCGCTCCTGGCCTACGCACTGCGCGCGCGGGGGTTCCTGTTCCTTGGCTCCAGTGAGACCCTCGGACCGCTGGCGTCCCTGTTCGAAGTAGTCGATGCCAAGTGGAAGATCTACCAGGCGCTGCAGCCCGGACGGCACACGCTGGCCGAAGCGCTCCCCCGCCGGCCACGGCGTCCCCTGATGCAGTCGTTCTCCGTCACGGCGCCGGCCGACCAGACGGTCATGGCCACCCGGGCGGGACCGGTGCGTTCAGCGAGCGACGATGGGTTGCTCGAACATGTCTTTCAGGAACTCACCGATGTGCTCGCACTGCGCTGCGTGGTGCTCGATGCCGACTATCAGCTGTTGCACACGTTCGGTGATGTGTCGTCGTTGCTGAAAGTGCCGGCCGGTCGCTCGACGCTGGAAATCTTCAAGCTGTTGCCGCGCCCGCTCAGCACGGCCCTCCGGGCCGCGCTCGCGCGCGTGGCCAAGGAGCACCGCGACATCCTGTACGAAGGCATCGAGATCGCCCCCGACGCACCGACCGTGCGCCTCCACGTGCGGCCACTCGATGTCGGGCCCGATCGGAGCCGCACGTACGTCATCTTCTTCGAAAGCGGACCCAAGCCGCTGGCGGGCGGTACTGCCGACCCGTACGCGCTCGACGACTCGGCGGCGCTGCGCTTGTCGCAGCTCGAGCACGAGCTGCAGTACACGAAGGAGAACTTGCAGGCGACGATCGAGGAACTCGAAACCTCGAATGAAGAACTGCAGGCGACCAACGAGGAGCTGTTGGCCTCCAACGAAGAGCTGCAGAGCACCAACGAAGAGCTCCAGTCGGTGAACGAGGAACTGCAGACGGTCAACGCCGAGTATCAGGAGAAGATCTCGGAGCTGATCAGCCTCAACAACGACATCGAGAACCTGCTGCGTACGACGGGTGTCGGAACGCTCTTCGTCGATTCGTCGCTGCGTATTCGCAAGTTCACCGATGCCGCCCTGCGCTTGCTGAACGTGATTCCGCAGGACATCGGCCGACCGCTGGAACATATTGCCGCCAAGATTCCCGGGGTGGACATCGTGGCGATGTGCCGCCGCGTGATGTCGGGGAACGCCTCGGAGTCGCACGAGATGCAGGCGCCCGATGGAACGCATCTGCATGTGAAGGTGCTGCCGTATCTCGCCGGCGACGAGGGGGCGCACGGCGTCATCGTCAGCGTCATCGACGTCACCGAGGTCAAGCGCGGCGAAGAACGGCTGCAGCACATCCTCGATTCCATCCCGTCCTCCATTGCCGTCTTGGGCCCCGATGGCACCATCGTGCAGACCAACGCCAGCTGGAGTCGGTTCGGGGAGCTCAACGACGCGCCGCAGCCGCTCGTCTCCGGGATCGGTCTCAACTACGTCTCCATCTGCATGGCCGCTCCCAATGATCCCATGGCGCAGGCGGTCGGCCGCGGGTTGCGCGACCTCCTGTCGGGGCGCCGCGATCACTTCGAAGTACAGTACCCCTGTCATTCGCCCGACAAGCGCCGGTTCTTCCTCATGCACGCCACGGCGCTCACGCAAGCGGTGCCGCGTGGCGCGCTGGTCCAGCATTTCGATATCTCGCCGCAAGTCACGCGTCTGGAACGACTGACCGATTGGGTCGATCAGGTGCAGGCGCTCCAGCTGCCGGGCGTTCCCCAAGCGCCCGAGTAGCACCCGAGCAACGCCCGAGGAACGCCCGCGCGCGTTCAGGACGAGTAGTACGCCGCGTTCTCTTCGATGTAGCCCTTGGTGAAGTCGCAGCCGTACACCGTCGCGTCACCGGTGCCCACCCCGAGGGCAACACGCAACACCACGACTTCCTGAGACAGCGTGGTGCGGACAATGGCGTCGTCGAATGACACGCGCTCGCCGTGGGCGACCACCTGGAAGCCATTGATCCACGCGTCCGTGGCCGACGGGCGGATGGTGCAGTCGAAGCACTTGCCGACGGCCATCAACAGACGCCCCACGTTCGGATCGGCGCCGTGGACCATGGTCTTCACCAACGGCGAGTTCACAATGGACTTGGCGACCACGTACGCCTCACGGGCGTCGAGGGCGCCGACCACCTCGACACGGATGAGATGCTCGGCCCCCTCGCCGTCGCGTGCGAGGATCTGCGTCATGCGCGTGCACCCCGCAATGAGCACCTCGAGAAACGCGGCCTCGTCCACGGGGCCCGCGAGACCGTTGGCGAGCATGGCACAGGTGTCCGATGTGCTCGTGTCCGTGTCGACCGACAGCATGTTGAACGACGGGGCCACCGCCGCGCGCAGCAGGCGGTCGAGCGTGGGCGCGTCGAACGCGGCATCGGTGAAGATGTACGACAGCATCGTGGCCATGTTCGGCTCGATCATCCCGGACCCCTTCGCCACCCAGGTGATGGTCGCATCACCCACGCGCGCCGACAACGCCTTGGGGTGTGAATCCGTGGTCATGATCCCTTCGGCACCAACCATGGGGTCGCCTTGCAACTCGGCGCTCATGCCCACGACGCCAGTCTCGATCTTGTCAATGGGCAACGGGACACCGATGACGCCGGTGGAGCTGACCAGAATACGATCGGGACTCGTGCCCAATTCGGCCGCCGCCGCGCGCGCCATGCGCCGCGCGTTCTCCACGCCCCGTTCGCCGGTGGCCACATTGCTCACCTTGCTGTTGGCAATCACCGCGCGGAGGACACCTCCCTTGATGGTCTCGCGGCCCAAGATGATGGGCGCACCAGGGAAGTGATTGCGAGTGAACACCGCTGCGGCCGTCGCGTCGACGTCACTCACGAACAGGGTGAGATCGCGGGCGGTTGGCTTGAGCCCCACATTGCGGCTTGCACAACGGAATCCACGGGGAAAGACCGGCGTGGCGTGGAAGAGGGTGGTGTCGGACATCCCTGAAGCTGAGGTGTCCCGCGCGCGGACGCCAGCCGCCCTCCCGGTCCGCCGATCGTCCCCGACCGTCGACACCTCCGCGACCCCATACCGGCCGCCAGGCCCCTGCCGCCGTGGCCAGCAACGCGACACGACGCCATCAGTAAAGTTAAGTGCGCTTTAACTAAAATGATCCCAAGCGCTAAAAAAAAGTGCTGAAACGATGATTCCGATGACAAAAGGTGCTTTCCACGAGATCAGGCGTTCGTCCGCTGACCCGCGTTATGCCAGAGACCGCATAGACTGTAAACTTCGCTGTTCTCTCACTCTTCGACCCACTCCTGTGCCTTCGCAGCCTTCTCTTCGGCCGTTCGACATCGCGGTAGGGCTTCGTCTCGTTCTGGTTCCTGAAGACCGATATGAGCCGCTCGCGATTGCCTTGGCCACCAGCACGAGTGCCGTACACCGTTCCGTTGCGCGGCTCCAACATGCCGGGATTTGCGGAGCGGGAAGTCGGACGGTCGTCACCTCCGCCTTTCACGAGTTCTTGGTGTACGGGGCCCGGTATGCCTTCCCGGCCATCCATGGCCCGGAGCGTGTCGGCCTTCCCACGGCGGGGGCACACCCCGAACTCGCCAGTGTCTTCGGCGGCGACGAGCCAGTGCGGACGCTCGTCTGGCCGATGGAAGGCGGTACCGTTCGTGGCGAGGCGCTCGTGCCGCTGTTCAACGGTGCTACCAAGGTCGCCACGCGCGACGCGCGCCTCCACAAGTTGCTCGCCTGTGTCGACGCCCTGCGTGTGGGGCACCCGCGTCAGCGCCAAGCTGCCGGCGACCTGCTGGAGCACATGATCTCGGCGCGTCCCTAATTGCCAAGGCGACGCGCTACGGCGAACGTCCGTCGGGTCGATCTGCCGGGACGGGCGTTCGCCTATCCGCCGCGACGGGCGTCGCGCCAAGCGACGTAACCGCCCGTCACATTCCGTGCGTCGGCTCTCCCCAGGCGATGCAGCAGGCTCGTGGCCACTGCAGATCGTGCCCCGGATTGGCAGTGCACCAAGAGCGGGCCCTTGGGCAATTCGCCCAGTCGATCGGCGAGCTCCCCCATGGGGATATGTACCGCGCCCGGCACATGACCGGCCCCCCATTCCGACCGGCTGCGCACGTCGACGACGGTGTGCGCCGCTGGCAGCCCCGTCCCATTCGCCAGCGCTACCGCCGAGAGCTGCTCCACGGTGCCGCGGTGGCCGCCTCGCGCCGTATGTGCGGCGAGCACCTCGTCTGGGGAGGCCCATCCCACCACACGATCGAGCCCAATCCGCGAGAGGTCGCGTCGGGCACGGTCGACGAGTGCGCCGTCGGCGGCGGGAGCCAGCAACACGATGTCTACCGTGTACGGGACAAGCGACCCGACCCACGTGCTGAACGAATTGCTGTACGGCACCGACAGGCTCCCCGGGAGGAACCCTTCGGCAAACGCGGCGGCGCTACGCACGTCGATCGGCCACGCCCCAGCGGCCACCCGGTTGCCGACATCCAGCCCCGTCAACGCCGGGAGTGGCGAGAGCGCCCCCAGCACCGCCGGTCCGTCCCGATTGATGCGTTTCATTTCGGCGAAGTAGCGCGGCGGTTCCGGTTGCCCCTCGAGCACGGCCGTCACGAACTCCGCTTCGCTGGTCGCGCCCACACCCCAGTTGGCACGCTTCTCGTACCCCACGGTACTCGACGGCACCGCGCCGAGGGCTTTGCCACACGCCGAGCCAGCGCCGTGGCCCGGCCAGACCTGCCAATGATCCGGGAGTGTACGGAACCGCTGCAGCGAGCCGAAGAGCATGCGGGCTCCGGCCTCCATGGTATTCGCCACCTTGGCCGCCTTCTCCAGCAGGTCGGGACGGCCCACGTCGCCGACGAACACCCAGTCCCCGGTGAGGATCCCCATGGGACCGGCGGCACGGGGCGTGTCGGTGACCACGAACGACAGGTGCTCCGGCGTGTGCCCGGGCGTGTGCATGACGTCGAAGCGCACGTTCCCCACCATGAACTGGTCGCCGTCGTGCAGCATCGTCGCGCCATCGGCGGCGGCGAAGCGATACTGCCAATCCTCGCCCCCCTCGGCCGACAGCAGCAAATGCCCGCCCGTGGCGGCAGCCAGTTCTCGCGCGCCCGAGACGAAATCGGCGTGGATATGCGTCTCGGTGATGTGCGTGATGTGGAGCCCTTGGGCGCGCGCAAGCTCCAGATACGGCGCCGGGTCACGCAACGGATCGACCACGATCGCTTCGCCGGTCGCATGGCAGCCAATGAGATAGCTCGCCTGGGCTAGCGGCTGATCGTACAGTTGTTTGAGAAACATGGAGGAAACATACACGGTCCTGATTGCGCGGACCCGTCCGGTAGCCAGCGGTGCCGCACGAAAAAAATGCAAAAAAATGCTGCGGCTGTGACGGTCATGCCGATGCCGCTATACCCGCCCAATCGTCCAGTCCTTACCATGTTTACATGTCCAATCCACCTCCTCGTCGCCCCTCGACGCTCGCGGCGGACAGGTTCCGCGCGGCGCAGCGTCCGCTGGGCGTCAATGCCAATGTACGTGCAGTGAGCTCTCCCGGCGCAGAGTCAAGGGCCGGGGGCCGGTTGTCGTCCACTGCGGGCAGCACCCGAGGCGGCCACGCAGCTGTAGCGTCCGCAACGGCCCCGGTCACGGCCTCGGCTTCCCCCCGTGTGCCCGCATCGGCGGCGTCCGTTGCGTCAAACGTACGCAATGAGCGGCTGGACCGCGTGCTCGTGACGAGCGTGGTGGTGGCCTTCGCCATGGTCGCCATGGTGTTCACGGGCCTGAAAGTAAATGGCAATGCACAGCAAACCCGCAGCCGGACGGCCATGGCCGGCACGCTGTCGAATGTATACGAGCAGCAGTCGGCGTTCCGCATCATCAATCAACGTTTCGCCACCTGGCCAGAGCTCAAGGCCCGCGGTCTCCGCATGCCCCGCGAGCAACGGGTGGTCGCTTCCAATGTGTCCCCCTCGCACTGGTTCATGGCGGTCCGCGACTCCAACACCGGCATCGTCTGTTCCCGCACCGGTGAGCTCCTAGACGAGAGTCCGCTCGAGCGCATCCCCACCTGCACCGACGCCGCTCGCTGACCGCACCGCCGCAGCGAGGGGGATTCCCTCCGTTCCGCCTTCGCGATAGATCGCAGGGTGCATGCAAACCCTCACTTCGTGGGCGGCCACCTCGTCGGCCGACGTTCATCGCGTTCCGCCGTGGGGCACGCCATGGGAATTTCCGTCGGTGGGGTCGTCGCGCTTGCGGTCGCAAGCATCGGCGCGTGTTCCCTGAACGCACAGTCCTCGCGTGACACCACTCGGCATCTGCAATCGGTGCGTGTCACCGTCACGCGCGATGCCGAGCGCCCGCCGTTCGAGCTCCCGTTCGCGGTGACGACGGCGCCCCTCTCGGCCCGACCGGCGCTGCGCCGAACAGGCGTGAGTGAATTGCTGTTCGGTGTGCCGGGCGTGCAGGTCCAGGATCGCGCGAACCCATCGCAGGATCAACGCCTTGCGTTGCGTGGTTTTGGCGCGCGCTCGGCGTTCGGGGTGCGCGGGGTGCGCGTATTGCGCGACGGTGTGCCGCTGTCCCTCCCCGATGGACAGACCCCAACCGACTGGCTCGATCTCGAAACCATCGATCGCGTGGATATCGTGCGCGGTACGGCGGCGGCGCTCTACGGTAATGCGGCCGGTGGCGTCGTCGCGATGCGTTCGCGTGCGCCGTCCACGGCGCCATTCAGTGGACAGGCACGTGTGTGGGATGGCGGTGGGGTGCAGCGCGGCAACGTGCAGCTGTCAGGGTCGGTGGCCGATAGCACGGGGCACTGGCGCCAGCCGGCGTGGCTCCTCTCCGCCACACGGACGGCTGGCAATGGACCACGCGCCTGGTCGCGCCTCGAGGCGTCGAGTGTCTTTGGGCGCGCGCTCGCGACGATCGCGGGAACGCGCATCGAACTACAGGGGACACACTACGACGCGCCGCGCGCCGAAAACCCCGGCGCCCTGACGGCGACGGAACTTGCGCGCGACCCGCGACTTCCCGACTCCCTCAACGTCACCCGCCGCTCACGGAAGGCGGTCGTCCAATCGCAGCTCGCGGTCCTGGGCGAGCGTACGTTGTCGTCGGGAACGGTGCGCGGGTCACTGTTTATGGGA
>VYME01000311.1_pt1 | contig 18630 bp, 12 predicted proteins | sample 5115281 | NCBI WGS metagenome assembly VYME01 (sample SAMN12291780, study PRJNA351875) | freshwater metagenome | isolation source: freshwater lake | place: USA: Michigan, Wintergreen Lake | collected 2013-08-08
TCGGCGATCGTCGCCACCGACGCCACCGCCCGCAGCCGCGCCGGCCACGCGCCGGCCGCGATCGTGCTGGTGACCCTCGCCGGCACCGTGCTGATGCTGGTGCTGCCGCCGCTCGCCGACGCCCTGTTGCTGTCGCCCGCGACCAGCGGCATCTGGGCCGGCGGCTGCCTGCACGAAGTGGCACAAGCGCTCGCCGCCGGTGAGGCGATCGGCGACGAAGGCAGCGCGATGGCGACGCTGTTCAAGCTGGCGCGCGTGCTGTTCCTGCTGCCGCTGGTGCTGCTGCTGCCGCGGCTGCATCGCCGTTCCGACGCGAACGCTCGCGCGCCGCGGGCCCCGCTGCCGTGGTTCGTGTTCGCCTTCGCGTTGGTCGGAGCCCTCGCCATCGCCGGCTGGGTGCCGGCAGTTCTCGTACCTTCGCTGCGCCTGGGCCAGGGCACGCTGATGTTGCTGGCGATGGCGGCGCTCGGCCTGCAAGCACCGCTGCGCGAACTCGGCACCGTCGGCTGGCGGCCGCTGCTGCTGACGGCGCTGCTGACACTGTTCGTCGGCGCCGCCGGGCTCGCACTGGCACTCGCGGCGTGAACGATCAGCGCGGCGTGTTCGCCGGTTCCGGCTTCGCCGGCACCACAGGCTTCGCCGGCGCCCCCGCCGGCGCCACGTCGATCAACCGGAGCACGTCGGCCGCGCGCGTCGCCGCGTGCTGCACGAAGTACGTCGCCAGCGGCATCGGCGGCGCCGCATCGCCCGCCGCCGCAGGTTCGCCTGGGTCCTCGGGCTCTTCGAGCTGCGCCTTGATCGAAGCGACGTGGCCGATCGTATTGCCGCACTCGTCGAGCACCGCCGAGCCGCTCGAGCCCGGCGCCCAGTCGGCACCGACCTCGACGACGACGACGCGTTCGCCACCGCCGTCGAGCGGCGGCGCATGCACGAAGCGATGCACGATGCCCGAGCTGAACACGCCGCGCGCGCCCATCGGATCGCTGAACACCCAGCAGCTCTCGCCGGGCACGACGTCGACGCGCAGCGGCAGCGGCTGCGCCTTCGTCGCCCCGGTGCGCAGGATGGCGACGTCGGTGCGCGCATCGGCCGCCAGCACTTCGAACACCGGGAACACGTGGCCGTCGTCGTCGGCGCAGACGAGCCACGCTTCCTTCATGTCGCGATCGTCGGGCCGCACCACGTGGTGGCAGGTGGCGACGATGCCATCGGCGGCGATCGCGTAGCCGCCGGCGAGGTTCAGGTGCCAGTCGCTGCAGTGCTTGCACTGGTAGAGGTGCCCGACGCGCACGTAGGCCGAACGCGCGCGCCGCCACGCTTCCGGCCCGCGCAACGGCTTCGTCGCCGCCGCCGGCAGCACGAGCGAGCACTTGCTGCGCGCCAGCTGTTCCTTCACCACGTTGCCGGAGAGCAGCTTGCCGGCCTCCTTCAGCACCAGCGCCGCCTGCTGCAGCGCCTTTTCCTCGCGCGACGGCTCGTCGCCGTCGCTGTCTTCGTAGACCGGCACACCGGGCGCCTGCGCTGGCGCCACCGCCGCGACCGACGCCAGCACCAGCAACAACCAAGGGATCACGGCGAACGCGCGCATCGCCGCAGCATCGACGTCCGCGGCCCGCCGGGGAAGAGCCGGATCAGCGCACCGCCGCCAGCGCCTGTTCGACCGCCGCCTGCGTCTGCGCGCCGCGCAGGCCGTAGCGCACGACGCCCTGCGCATCGACGACGTAGGTGATCGGCGTCACGTTCGACCACGCCACCGAGTGGAACGCGTCGACGAACTTCGCGTCGGCCATCAGCACCGGCCGCTGGAAGTTCTTCTGCGCCAGCGTCGCCGCGGTCAACGCCGGCTCGAACTCGAGCACTGCGTCGGTCATCACGTGCAGCATGACGACGTCGGCCGGCAGCGCCTTCTCGAGCGCGCGCATCGCCTCGGCCTCCTGGTCGCACGAGTGGCACTTCGAGCGGAAGAAGTGCAGCAGCGCGCGCTTGCCGGCCAGCACCTGCTTGCTCCACGGCCGCCCGGTGGCGTCGGCGAGCACGAACTCCGGCAGCGCTTCGCCGACGTTGCCCTGGATCTTCTGGTCGACCCACCAGCGGATCGCCGACTGGCTCGAGAACCAGAGGACCAGCAAGAACAGCGGGACGAACAGCGACAGGCGGGTGCGGCGGGACATGGGGCGGCGCGATGCTACGAGGGTGAGTGCGCACCGCACCATCTACTGCCGCAGGCAACGACGCGCAGCGGCGTCTCGAGAGGCCTGAACGGGTGCGCCGACGGCGTCGACCGCGCCGCAACGGAGACGGCGCAGCGGAGCCGACGGTATTCCTTCGCCGTAGCAAGCAACGACGCGCAGCGGCGTCTCGAGAGGCCTGAACGGGTGCGCCCGCAAGGGCGCAGCCGTTCAGAACTGGCGCTGCTCGCAGTTCGTGCGGAACCAGCCGTCGACGGCGTCGAAGCCGATCGCCTGGAAGCGCATCAGCTGCCCCGTGAAAAGGCCGGTCGGCACCGTGTAGAGCTTCGTCAAGCTCGGCTGGCCGACGCCGCCGGTGCCCGACAGCGACACGCCGCCGAAGATGCCGGTGCCGTCTTCGATGACCAGCGCCAGCGCGTAGCCCGGGTCGATGCAGAGGTTGCCGAGGATCGTCGGCAGCGTCGGCGAACCGGGGAACGACAGCATCACCACGTACGGCACCGAGGCCGGCACCGCCGACGTCTGGTTGCTGATCGACAGCACCAGGTACTGCCCCGCCGGCGTCGCCGTGATCTTGCGGCCGAACAGCGCGAACTGCGCGTTGGTGATCGCGCCCGGCGTGCTCGCCGTGACGGTCACGCCACCACCGAGCGCGGTCGACGTCGCCGTCGTCTGCGCGAAGCCCTGGGCGTTGGCGATCACCGGATTGGTCGTCGACAGCGAGGCGCCGCCACTGACGGTGAAGTTCACCGCGCCGCCCGGCAGCGGGTTGCCCTGCGGGTCGAACACGCGCACCACCAGCGGCTGCGCGAACGGCTCGCCGGCCGGCACGCGCTGTGCGCTGCCGCTGATCGCGGTGATGCTCGGCACCGGCCCGAGCAGGCGCACGCGCTTCAGCGAACCCGGGTGCTGCGTGAACCACAGCGCGCCGTCCGGACCCAGGCGCAGGCTGGTCGTGCTGTTGAAGCCGGTGCCCCAGTTGGTCGCGTTCGGCTGGCCCGGCACGCTCGGCGCGGCCGACCAGACGCCGGCGTTCTGCACCAGGCGGCGCAGTTCGCCGGCGTAGTAGTCGAGGTAGAAGGCATTGCCTTCGTAGGCGGCGCCGAAATCGTACTGCTGGCCGAGATTGCGGTAGCGAGCGCCACCCATCACCGAGGCCCAGCCCGCACTGTGCGTCACCGCGCCGATCGGATCGACGAGGCCCGCCGGCTGCGAGCCGCCGCAGCCCGAGCCCGCCTGCGCGCCTTCGCGCCACGGCCAGCCGAAGTTGACCAGCGTCAGCGCGCCCGGGTTGTAGACGTATTCGCTGTACTCCTCGACCGCGCCGGCGCCGACGTCGCCGATGTAGACGTTGCCGGTCAGCGGATCGATCTCGGCGCGGAACGGATTGCGCAGGCCGCGCGCGACGACCAGCTGCGAGAAGTCGGTCGCGGCGCTGTTCGGGTTGTCGCCCGGATCGAGCACGCTGAACGCCGGCAGCACGAGGCTCGGGGTCGCCGGCAGGCCACTGACGTTCAGGCGCAGCAAGCAGCCGGCCTGCGACGTCAGCGACTGCGCGAGGCAGGCGTTGGCGTCGTCGCCGACGGTGATCCACAGCCGGCCATCGGGACCAAAACGCAGCGAGCCACCGTTGTGGTTGCCGGCGTTGTCCGGCAGAGCACCCAGGATCGCCGTGCGGCTGCCCGCCGCGAACGTCACGTTCGTGCTGCTCGGGTTGGCGAGGTCGCCGGTGCAGGTGAAGCGGTCGACGTGCACGAACGCCGTCGCCGAGCTCGTGTAGTAGACGTAGATGTAGCCATTGGTCGCGAACGCCGGGTCGGCGGCGATGCTGAGCAGCCCCTGTTCGCCGCCCGAGTTCACGGCGGGCACGGTGCCGACGGCGACCGCGGCCTGCGAGGTGCCGGCGTAGATCGACACGCCGCCGCCGGAGTTGGCGATCAGGCAGCGCCCGTCGGGCAGGAAGCAGCAGTCGTTCGGCGTGGTGAGACCGCTGGTCACCAGGTTGTCGACGACGAAACCGGTGGGCACCGATTGGGCCAGCGCGGCGGCGCACAGCGACGCGGCCGCGAGGCAGGAGGCGAGATGGGAACGCGACATCGTGGGGTTCTCTCGAGGGAGGGCATTCGCGGGCCTCGGGGGAAGGCGCCGCGCGGCGGGGAACTCTACGCCGGAAGGCCCGGTCATGGGCCAGGGAGCTTTCCCGACCTGGTGCGCTGTCGGTCGACCGCCCCGTCGTTATGGTCCCCGGCCTCGCGCCCGTGGCGCGGCAACTTCCGTGACCCTACGCATCGGCGGAGTTCCCTATGGCGTCGGCGCGCCCCTGCTCGCGGGCCTGGACTCCGATCCCGAAGCGACGCTGGTGCAGGCGCCGCCGACCGAACTGATCCGCCAGCTGCGCCTCGGCCTGCTCGACGCCGCGCTGGTCTCTTCCGTCGAAGCGATCCGCCAGCCTGGCTACCTCGTCGCCAGCGAACTCGGCATCGCCTGCAAACGCGAGATCCGCTCGGTGCGCGCGTTCCGCCGCCGCGGCGTGCCGATCCGCAGCGTCGGCCTCGACCAGAGCTCGGCGACGTCGGTGGCGCTGCTGCGCGTGCTGCTGGCGAAGGTGCACCACGCCGACGTGGCGCCCGACGTGCAGTTCGCGACGATCGCGCCGACGCGCACGCCGGACGAACTGCCGCACGACCTCGTGCTGCTGATCGGCGACGACGGCCTCGCCGCCGATCCGGGCCGGCGCGAGGCGTGGGACCTCGGCCAGCAATGGGTCGGCTACAGCGGCCTGCCGTTCGTGTTCGCGCTGTGGCACCTGCGGCCGGGCGCCGATCCGGAACGCGTGCTGCCGGTGCTGCGGCGGGCGCGCGCACGCGGCCGCGAACTCGGCCCGGTCGACGGCACCGCGGGGGCGGCGCACTACGAGCTCGACGAAGAGGACCGCCGCGGCGTGCAGCGCTTCTGGGCGGAGGTGCGCGCGCTGGGGCTCGCTACGGCAGCGACGCCACGGTTCGTCGGCGGCGATGCGCGCAGCTGACGCCCGCTGCTGCGCGGCTCACGGCAACACGGGAGCGCACACCACCCGGAAGCCGATGAAATGGACCGCCAAGGCGGGCAACGATCCGTCCCGGTATGCGGAGCGACCGTAGCGGGAGTCGCTGAACCAGCTGCCGCCGCGGCGGACCCGTATGGGGCCGGTGAGGACATACGGGTCGACGACGGATCCCGCGGGGTAGTTGTTGGAGTTGTCCCAGGCGTCGAGGCACCACTCCTGCACGTTGCCGTGCATGTCGTAGAGCCCCCACGCATTCGGCGCGTAGCTGCCGACGACGCTCGTCTGCACCCCGCCCGGGCTCGCGCAAGAACTGCTCGTATGCAGGGACCAGGCGATGTTCTCCTGCCCGCACGCGAGCGTCGAACCGAAGTGGTACTCCGTCGTCGTCCCTGCCCGGCAGCAGTACTCCCACTCCGCCTCGGTCGGCAATCGATACTCGTAGCCGAGCGGCAATCGACCGGCGACCGCCTCCTGCACGGTCAAGGCATCGCAGTACGCCACAGCCTGATGCCACGACACCTGCTCCACGGGCCGATTGGGCGCGACGAACAAGGACGGGTTGCTGCCCAGCACCGCCTGGTACTCCGCCTGCGTCACCTCGTAGCTCGCCATCCAGAACGACTGGGCGATCGTCACCTGATGCACCGGCTGCGCCTGCGCTTGGTTGTAGTAGGGCGCCACCGCGAGTGGTGTCACCGGGGACCCCATCGCGAACGTGCCCGCCGCGATCGGCACCATGTTCAGCGCCGGGTTCAGGGATCCGCCGAACGGTGGAGTGACGACGATCAGGCCTGGGCGCACCACGGTTCGCGGGCCGCTCGCGGTTCCCACCGTGAGGCGCACGCTGAAGGTGCCGGCGGCCGTGTAGGTGAAGTTCGGATTCTGCACCGTCGCGTCGACGATGCCATCGTCCTGGAAGTCCCACTGCCACGAAGTGACGGGGAACATGGACGCATCGGTGAACTGCACCGTCAGGGGCGCACTGCCTTGGGTTGGTGCCGCGGTGAACGACGGCGTCGGCAGCACGGTGATCAGCCCGGTCTGCGTGACCGTGTTCGTGCCGCCGGGCCCGGACGCGACGAGGCGCACGCTGTAGGTGCCCGCGGCCGTGTAGGTGAACACCGGGTTCTGCTGTGTCGAATCGATCACGCCGTTGTCCTGGAAGTCCCAGGCCCACGACGTCGCGAACTGCGAGGCATCCGTGAACTGCACCACGAGCGGCGAGGCACCGCTGGTCGGCGTCGCCGTGAACGCCGCGAGCGGCGGTGCAGCGGCCACCGTCGCCTCGATGTCGTTGGACGCCCAATGCAGGAAGTTGCTGGCGGGATCGAGGTCGAGAGCCTGGACGTCGAAGGTGAAGCCGACCACCGACGGCAGGTTCGGCACCGCGAACGGCACCGTGTTCTGCTGGCCCGAGATCCCGAGCACGCCCGCGGTCTGCAACAGGATCGAGAACACGTCCACCCGCGTGAGCCCGGAGGCGACGAACCCCGGAATCGGCAACAACAGCGCGTTCGGACTGCGCGGCGTCCACAACTCCACGTAGAGGTTGTTGCTCGCCGTCGCTGGATGGTTGTAGCGGTACTGGGCCGTCTGCCCGACCGCGGCCGGTGTCACCGTCGACATCGTGCGCAGGCAGCTGCCGAACCATCGCCACAGATCGCTGCGGAAGCCCGCGCCATCGCGGCCGCCCCAGCACAGCGACCGGCCCGCCTTCAGATCGAACGTCGCCGCCGCGCCGTACCGCGCCGGTGGCTGCACGCCGACGTTCTGCGTCCAGTTGCCGCCATCCCAGCGCCACGAGTCCCCGAACAGCGTCTGGTAGCCGAACGTCGCCCCGCCCTGCAGCAGCGAGCGACCACACAGCGGATCGAACACCAGCGTGCTCTCCCAACGCGCGGGCGGCGACGCCAGCGGACTCCGCTGCGTCCACATCGCGCCGTCGTAGACCCACGTGTCGCCGAACTGCGTGCCGAGCGCGCCGCCGCCGAACAGCACCATCTCGGCGCGTTCCATGTCGAAGGCCATCGCCGGCCCGCGGCGGCTCGACGGCTGCACCGTCGTGTTGACCTGCGTCCACGCGACCCCGTCCCATTCCCAGGTGTCCTGCAGGTAGGTCGTGTTCGGGCCGGCGCCGCCGAACAGCACGGTGCGCTGCCGGATCGGGTCGTAGGCCATGCCGAAGTAGCCGCGCGGACTCGGCTGCGTGGTGGTCGTGCGAAGCGTCCAGACGAAGCCGTCGTACTCCCAGGTGTCGTCGAGCCCGACCGCGTCGGGCAGCGGACTGCCGGGGCTCGGCTGGAAGCCACCGAACAGCACCAGGCGTTCCCGCCGCGTGTCGTAGACCATGCCGTGGCCATGGCGACCCGCGGGCAGAGCACCGGCGAGCTGCTGCCAGTTCGTGCCGTTGAACGCCCAGAAATCGCCGAGCGGCGTCGCCGTGCCATCGTCGCCGCCGAACAGCATCGACAGCCCGCGGGCCGCGTCGTACGCGATCGCGGCGTGGTGGCGCGCGCTCGGCGCGGGCGTCGGCGGATTGGGGATCCCCTGCTGCCAGACCTGCGCCATGCCCGACACGGAGAGCAGCGCCGACGACGACAGGGAGAACAGGACACGAGCGCGTTGGATCGACATGGGTTCCCTGGCGCGTTGGCTTGGCGCCGACCTGCGGCAGTGGCCAGCTGGCCGCATGCGAAGAGGCGAGATGGTCGATCCACCGTGCCGCATCGTCAAGCCGAGGGCGCGGCTTCCCTACCCAGAGGCCCTCTGCACCCAACCGCCACAGCGATCCGGCTCGGTGGCGCCGCAGCCCTGCAACCGAACGCCTGCGTGCCGCCGCAGGCGGGGACCACTCACGGCAACCTGCGCAGCGACAGTCGGCGCGCCGGACCGGTCGACGTCGACTGCACCTCGACGACCTGCGTGGCGGCGAAGTCCAGGTCCGCGCGGTTGCCGCCCGCCGCGACGACGATGCGAGTCGGGGTGTCGAGCGTCGGCCAGGCGCCGAACAACTCGCCGTCGTCGCCGATCTGTTCGTCGTCGTCGCGATCGGTGCCGGCGAACAGCACGTATTGCCCTGGCGTGACGTTGGCGATGCTCCAGTCGAAGGCGGTGGCGTTCGACGTCGCGGCCTGGAACCGGATCTCCAGCGTGTCGGGATCGGCGAGCACGACGAAGATCGTGTCCGTGGGCGGCGTCGACTCACCGACCTGGACGCGCAGTGGCACTTCGATCGCGACGGGCGTGCTGCCTTCGAGGTAGTTGACCGTGATGACCGACTGGTAGACGCCGTCGGCCAGGCCCGCGCGATCGATGGTCAGGTCGATCCGATCGACGTTGAGGCCGTTCCCGGGCGTCACGTCGAAGACGTCGCCACCGAGCCAGGAGAAGTCCGGCACGGCCACAGCGGACTGGAACACCAGGTTGCCGGAGCCGAGGTTCTCGAGCGAGATCGACGCCGCCGTGGTCACGGTGCCGAAATCGACGAGCCCCGGCGTCGCCACCAGCACCGGTGCCGAGATGCCGCCGCTGGCGGCCAGCACCGCGCGCAGCGCGTCGACGATGCGCCCGCCGTTGGGCAGGTTGCTGCCCGCCTGCGTGGTCGCCGGGCTGGTCAGGAACGAGCGGATCGCGCTCGCCGTCAAGGTGGGATTGGCCGCCTTCACCAAGGCGGCGATGCCGGCGACGTGGGGCGCCGCCATCGACGTGCCCTGCAGGAAGTCGAAGTTGAACTGCAGCGTCGACGAGTCGTCGCCCTTGGTCGACAGCACGCCGTCGGGGAACTGGTCGCCGTCGGCGTCCATCGTGAGGTTCCCACCCGGCGCCCAGACGTCGACGGTGTTCTCGAAGTTGGAGTAGGGAGCGCGCTGGCCGACGAGATCGGTGGCGCCGACCGACAACACCGAAGCGAACGAGGCAGGCGATGCCGGCTCGGTCGAGTTCTCGTTGCCGGCCGAAGCGATCAGCAGGCAGCCCGCGGCCGCCGCGGCGTCGCAGGCGGCCTCCAGCACGGGATTCAGTCCAGGCCCGCCGAGACTCATGTTGATGATGTCGGCGCGCTGCGAGGGCAGCTGGCCGCTGCCGTTCGGCAACCCTGCCGCGTAGAGGATGCCGTTGGCGACGTCCTCGGTCGAACCACTCGCGACGCCGAGCACGCGCACGTTCATCAGCTTGCAGTTCCAGTCGACACCGGCGACGCCGAAGCCGTTGTTCGACGCGGCACCGATCGTGCCCGCCACGTGCGTGCCGTGGAACGAACTGCCCTGCGGGGTCTCCCGATCCCCTGGATCCTCGGGGTTCGCATCGCGACCGTCGCCGTCGGCTGCCCCCGCGAGATCCGAGACCATGTCATAGCCGTCGACGAGTCGCGAGGGTTCGAAGTCCGGGTGGCCACCGAGGATCCCGGAATCCAGCACGGCGACCACGACCGCCGACGAGCCCTGCGTGATCCCCCACGTCTGCGGCAGGTTGACGGCGCCATAGTGCCACTGCCGCGGATAGAGCGGATCGTTCGGCTCGACGGGCGCTGGCCGCGGGTTCGCGGGCGCGCGCGTCGCAACGGTGCCGCCCGGGCCGCCACCGGCACCCACGGAACTCGCGAACAGGCGGAAGTTGGGCTGCGCGTGGCGAACACCCGCGCGCGCCTTCATCGCCACCGCGGCGTCGGCCGTCGCCTTCTCGGCGCTGTCGGCCGGTGCTGCCCCGTAGCGCAGCGACGACTTGCCGGCGGCGGCGTGTGCGCGATAGACGGCGATCGGGCCGCCGGAGCGGATCAGCTCGAAGCCGTCCACCGCGAGGTCGAGGGCCTGACGACCCGGCTCGAGCCACACGACGACCTCGCCTTCGCGCATCGGGCGCTCGAAGTCGTCGCGCGCCAGCATCGCGGGAGCGATCGCCGGCACCTGCAACGTGCCGGACAGCGTCGCGGTGCCCGACGGGCCGACGTTGCTGCCACCGCCACCACCGCCGCAAGCGGCAGCGACGGCGAGGAAGAGCAGCGGAATCCGGGGAACGAACGAACGCGATGCAGTCATGAGGAGGAAGGTGCGATGGCGGAGGAATGTGGAGGGCAGGTCGCCCTCGCCCGAGTCAGCGGCACCCGCCGCGAAACCACACGCACGCCGAGCGAAAGCCGCGGCAGCGCCCACCCGGGTCCGTTCCCAGCTCCGCGAACGCCGCCGCCGGGCCGCCGCCCCGGAGCCCGTCCGGTTGGGCCGAACTCCGCTCTGGACTCCGGCCGGATGCCCTCGCTAGAAGGGCGCCCCGTCGCGGGCGGTGCGGCATCGGTGCTCGAACGAGCCCGGGCGTTCCCCTGCACCCAGCGAGGGGCAACCCATGAACAAGAACGAAAGCGAACAGGGTCAGCTGTTCGCAGCCGACGCGGCGGACACCAAGGCGCAGGACAAGAAGGCGATGGCCACGGACAAGACCAAGAAGGCCGGTGCGTCCGGCAGTGGAGCTGGCGGCGGGAGCGGCGGTGCGGGCGAGACGGCCGAGACGATGGCCAAGCGCCAGCGCGAGATCTCGGTCAGCGAGTTCTTCACCAAGAACCGCCACCTGCTCGGCTTCGACAGCCCGCGCAAGGCGCTGCTGACGGCGGTCAAGGAAGCCGTCGACAACAGCCTCGACGCCTGCGAGGAGGCGCGCATCCAGCCCGACATCCGGGTCAAGATCGCGCGCATCGGCACCAGCGAGAAGCAGTTCACGATGACCGTCGAGGACAACGGTCCCGGCATCGTCGCGACCCAGGTCGGCAACGTGTTCGGCCGCCTGCTCTACGGCAGCAAGTTCCACCGCCTGCGCCAGAGCCGCGGCCAGCAGGGCATCGGCATCAGCGCCGCCGGCATGTATGGCCTCTTGACCACCGGCAACCCGGTGCGGGTGAAGAGCAAGCCCGGCAAGCGCGCGCAGGCGAACGCGTTCGAGATCACCATCGACACCGCGAAGAACCGTCCCGACGTCGTGCAGAAGGCGTACGACTGGGGCGAGAAGGAGCACGGCACCGAGGTGTCGATCGACCTCGAGGGCGAGTACCGCCGCGGCCAGAAGAGCGTGGAGGAGTTCCTCAAGCTGATGGCGGTGGCCAACCCGCACGTCTACCTGCACTACACCGATCCGGACGGCAACGTCACCGAATACCAGCGCGCGACCAAGGAACTGCCGCAGGTCGTCGAGGAGATCAAGCCGCACCCGCACGGCGTCGAGCTCGGCGTGCTGCTGAAGATGGTCAACGAGAGCGAGAACCGCACGGTCAGTGCGTTCCTGCAGGAGGACTTCTCGCGCGTCGGCCCGGGCGTCGCGAAGGAGATCTGCGAGAAGGCGGGCGTCAAGCCGGACAGCAACCCGCGGCGCCTCGAGACCAGCGACGTCGCCAAGATCAAGGCGGCGATCGACACCACGAAGATCATGGCGCCGCCGCTGTCGTGCATCGCGCCGATCGGCGAGGAGCTGATCATCACCGGCCTGAAGAAGGAGGTCGAAGCCGACTTCTACGTGGCGACGTCGCGCAAGCCGGTGGTCTACCGCGGCCACCCGTTCGCGATCGAAGTGGGCATCGCCTACGGCAAGCCGGGCGACACGCTGGTGATGACCGACACCGGCAAGATCGTCGAGGTCGCGACCAAGAAGCCGGAGAACCAGGAAGTGCTGATGGGCGCCGCCGACGAGCCGGTGCGCCTGATCCGCTTCGCCAACCGCGTGCCGCTGGTGTTCCAGCAGAGCGCCTGCGCGATCAGCAAGGCGGTCATCGACACCAACTGGAAGAACTACGGCCTGCAGCAGCCGCGCGGCGCCCTGCCGATCGGCCCGATGGTCATCTTCGTCCACTTCGCGTCGGTGTGGGTGCCGTTCACCAGCGAAGCGAAGGAGGCGATCGCGTCGTACGACGAGATCCTCGAGGAGCTGCGCCTCGCCCTGATGGAAGCCGGCCGCAAGCTCGGCAGCCACGTGCGCAAGGGCAAGAAGCTCGCCAACGAGTTCAAGAAGCGCAACTACATCGAGATCTACATCCCGCACCTGGTCGTGGCGCTGAAGGACATCCTGAAGCTCGACGACAAGGACACGACCAAGGCGCGCGACAACCTGACCGTCGTGCTCGAGAAGTCGCGCAAGCTGTGAGCGCCACCGCCACCCACTGACCGCACAACCCCCGACGTTCCATGGCAGCCAAGAAGTTCGTCCCGAAGCCCCAGCCGAAGAAGAAGGACCGCGGCCCGCTCACCGACCTCGACAAGGTGACGCTGCGCGAGATCAAGAACTGCGCCGTGCACGTGCACAAGGCGATCCAGGAGCAGGGCAAGCCCGAGCTCAAGTTCCCCGATCGCTCGCTGAAGAACGCCCGCTACGACAAGAAGGACGGCTACTTCGTCATGGGCCGTTCGCGCGTCGAACGCACGCTGTCGGTCAACACCGTCAAGTCGTTCGCGCAGACGCTGAAGATGATGGCGCTGTCGCAGCAGCTCGTCGACGAGGACGACTTCGCCACCAAACGAGAAGCGTACTACGTGTCGAAGAACTGGGAGGAGGCGAAGTTCGACGAGCAGCCCGAGAGCGACGCGGCGATGGACGACATCGAAGCGCTGTTCTCGCTCGAGGGCGTGATGCGCGAACACCTGCGCTTCAAGGCCGACGAGCACGGCGGCAAGGTCGCCGGCCAGCTGGTCGTGCTCGACCGCGACCGCGAGTCGGGCCGCCCGCTGCGCATCGACTGCACCGGCTTCGGCTCGGGCGCCTACTCGATCCCGACCTCGGTCGAGCACCTCGGCTTCGAGACCAAGGCGAAGTTCATCCTGGTCATCGAGACCATCGGCATGTTCGAACGCCTCTCCCAGCACAGCTACTGGAAGACCGCGAACTGCATCCTGATCGGCACCGCCGGCGTGCCGACGCGCGCGACGCGCCGCTTCGTGCGCAAGCTCGCCGACGCGCACAAGCTGCCGGTCTACGCCTTCAACGACTGCGATCCGTACGCCTTCAGCAACATCTACCGCACGCTGAAGGTCGGCTCGGGCAACGCCGTGCACCTGAACCAGTTCTTCTGCGTGCCGCAGGCGCGCTTCCTCGGCGTGTCGCCGCAGGACATCGTCGACTACGAGCTGCCGACGCACGACCTGAAGGACGTCGACATCAAGCGCGCCCAGGACATGCTGAAGAACGACCCGTTCTTCCAGGCGCACAAGGAGTGGCAGAAGGCGATCGAGATGATGCTGAAGTCGGGCCAGCGCGCCGAGCAGCAGGCGCTCGCCAAGCACGGCCTGAACTTCGTCATCGACGAGTACCTGCCGACCAAGCTGAAGGAAGCGAACAAGTTCCTGCCGTGACGCCGGCGGCTGCGCCGGCAGCAGCAGGGGCCGCTCGGCGGGCCGTGCCGCGCGGACTGCGCGCCGGCGGACCTGATGCGGCAGCTCGGATGGCACCGCGGATTGGGCTCCCGACGGCCGGTCGTCCGGCCGACCGAACCAGCCAGAATTGGGACGGCGGCAGGGTCGAAAGCTGGCGCACCGTGACGCCCGAACTACCATCCCGCACGAGTTCGGATCCCGGCCATCGCGTGCTGCTGCGATCCACTCGCCGCCTCTCCCCAGGCTCTCCCAACCTCCCTCCATGACGTCTCCCGACCCCCTGACCCCAGAGCGTGAAGCGAAGGTCCGCGAAGGACTGATGGCGACCTACTTCCGCGGCACCTGGGCCGAACGCAGCGACACCGAGCAAGCGCAGAAGGACATCCACGATCACGTGCGAGGTCGCTACGACCTCTGCCGAAAGTGGCTGCTGCCTTGGGTCGAGAAGCTGATCGACCTGAAGAACACGGACGTCGTGGAGATCGGTTGCGGCACCGGCTCGACCACCGCAGCGCTGGCGGTGGAAGCGAGGTCGGTCGACGCCTACGACATCGCCGGGGTCAGCGTGGAGGCTGCGATCCGCCGCATCGAGGCCTTCGGCCTGCGCAACACGCGCCTGAACCAACACGCGCCCGAACGACTGCTCAGCGCGATGTCCAGCGCCCACCCACCGAACACCGTGGGCATGGTGCTCTGCTTCGCCGTCCTCGAGCACGCAAAGCACACGGAGCGCCTGGACACGATCCGACACATCTGGGAGATGCTCGCCCCGGGCGGGATCCTGGTCATCGGCGACACTCCGAATCGCCTCAGCTACTGGGATCACCACACGACGTGGATGCCGTTCTACAACTCGCTGCCGCACGAGTTGGCGCTCGACTATGCGGACCGATCGCCGCGCAAGCACTTCGTGGACCACATCACCGCGTCGAAACTGCAAGGCCCGGCGGTTGCCGAGGAGGCGCTGGCGCGATGGGGACGGGGCGTAAGCCACCACGAGTTCGAGCTCGTGCTCGGAGACCTGGATCCGCTGGTCGTGGGCGACGGGTTCGATCCCGAGCCGCTCGCCTACTTCGGCGTGACCCTGGAGACGCGGATGCTGTACAGCTACGCGAAGCTGAAGGGGCTCACGGTCCCGCCGGCCTTCCTGCGCAGCAGCATCGAGGTCATCCTGCGCAAGCCAGGCGGCAAGGTCGCGATGCGGCAGCGTCCGCGCGACCTCGACAAGATCGTCCGGCCCTTCGCACTCTGACGAAGGGCAGGGCGGGGTCGCGGTAGCGCCGGCGTGAGACCGCCCCCACCCCACCGTTGGCAGGAGAGCAGCGCGCGCTGAGGACCGACACCAGAGGCATCGATGCAACACGACTCGACGCACCACGTCGCCAGCGATGTGCGCGCGCCTGCGCCACCCGAGGCCTTTGCAGACGCCGCACTCGCGTGCCTGGACAGCCTGGAATCGCAAGGCCGCGCCCAGGCGCGGGAGTTGTCGCACCACGGCACGCTGGTGCGACGACTCGCACGAGCCGCCGATGCGGCTGCCGCCCGATGGTGCAGTCCAGTCGGCCCACTCGACATCGCCGACCACCTCGCGTTCCTCCGTCGCGCCGCCGAGCTGCACGGATTGTCGCTCTCCGGCGCGACGCACCTGGTGCTGGGCGACGGTTCGTCCAGGGCGATCGCGACCATGTTTGGCCACCTGCTGCTGGGCGCCAGCAAGGTCGTCGGCGCCGACGTGGCGATCCCCGCGGAGATCCAGGATGGAGTCCGCTACCTCGCGCACCTCGCGGCGCGGGCCATTCTCGATCCGGCCAGCGTGGGCGCGAACCCAGCAGCTGGCCGGGACCTGCTCGACCATCTGCGCGGATTCGACCTGGCATCGATGCTGAGAGGGGACCCGAGCGGCATCGACCAAGAACGCCTGGTCCTCAGGGCCGGCCCGAGGCCGCACAGCCAGGTCGGCGGTGAGCTGTTCGACCTCGTCTCCACCGAGGGCATGCTCGAGGCCACGCACGAACTCGACTCGGCGATCCGCGAGTGCGCCCGGTGGACCAAGCCCGGCGCCTTCTGCCTGCACCACATCGACACCGCGGACCCGCGACGCCACGAACTGCTGGGCGTGCACCCGCTGGAGTTCCTGACGATCAGCGAGGACGCCCCGATGCTGTTCGGCCGGAACCGACTGCGCCTGCGGGACTACGAGGCCATCTTCACCCGCAACGGGTGGCGCATCGTCGACTACCAGGTCACCGAGCGAGTGCCGATCGAGCCGAGCCTGCGCGAGCGCCTGGCCCCGAAGTGGCGCAACTTGACGGACGAGGAACTGTCCGCCACCGGCGCGCGCGTGCTGGTGCGCAGGGCCTGAAGTGACGCTCTGGGCAGCCGCCCAGGGAGTGGTCGGAAGAATGTCGGATTGGCTTGGCCTTCCTGAGCGAGATGTCGCCTGGAACGCATGCGTCTCGCGCCCACCTCCATCTCGCTTCTCGGCCTTGCGGCACTCGCCGCAGCGCAACTTCCGGCCCCGACCCTGATCCCGCGCACCACGCCCCGTGCGGCGTGGACGACCGTCACCAGCGCCGGCGCCACCGTCGGCGTCACCACGGCGACGCCGACGATCAACGGCACCTTCCGCGCCGACAACCCGGGCGCCGTCGGCCAGGACAAGCTGTGGATCTTCGGCGGCTCGCTCGGCAACAACACGAACTTCACCGCCAACGACCTGTGGGCGTTCGATCCGGTCGCCGGCACGATGACCCAGCGGATCGCCGACGGCGCGGTCGGCTCGCCGTCGCACCGCGGTCGCAGCGCGATCGCCTGGAACCCGACCAGCAACAAGCTGACGGTGTTCGGCGGCAACACGCGCGGCGGCACCAGCGGCGTCGGCACGGCGACGCTGCTGAGCGACACCTGGGAGTACGACCCCGTCACCAACGCCTGGACCGACGTCACGCCGCTGGCCGGCAGCCCTTCGCCGCGCCAGTACGCGTCGATGGCCTATGACCCGACGACCGGCGGCCTGCTGATGTTCGGCGGCGAAACCGCGACGACGACCCCGCCGACCTACACCAACGAGACCTGGCTGTGGCTCGCCGGCAGCTGGTCGCTGCTGTCGCCGTCGACGACGCCGACGGCGCGTTCGCAGCACACCGTGGTGACGCGCACCGACGCGTTCCAGGACGTGCTGATGGTCGGCGGCATCAACAACGCGATGGCCGCGCCCGACTCGGTGCGCTTCCTCGACGTGTGGCGCTGGACCGGCAGCGACTGGTCGCTGCTCAGCGACTGCGACGTGCTGACCAACCCGACCGGGGCCGGCACCACGTGGCCGGCATCGACCGTCGGCAACCAGGCGGTCTACGACCCGCTGCGCCAGCGCCTCGTCGTGCAGGGCGGCAATGGCATCACCGTCGCCGCGAACACGACCTACGTCTACGGCCCGAGCTATGGCGGCTCGCCGACGAACTACACCAGCGAGTTCGACAGCCTGACCAACACCTGGTCGATCTACGCGAACCCCACCACCGGCACGACGCCGTTCAACAACACCGACGCGGTGATCGGCCGCGTCAGCCGCTACTTCGGCGGCTTCATCCCGGCGACGGGCAAGATCTACAAGGCGTGCGGCCAGGACCCGACCAAGTCGGGCAGCCGGCCGACCAACAACGTCTACGCCTACCAGGCGACCCCGCTCGCCAGCACCACCAGCTACGGCGCTGGTTGCACCGGCCCGGGTGGCGCGCTGACGCTGGTCGCCGACAACCAGCCGTGGACCGGCCGCACGTTCACCGTGACCGGCAGCGGCATCGGTCCGACCTCGCTCGGTCTCGGCGTCATCGGCTTCGCGCCGACGGCACTGCCGCTGATCGGCGTGCTGTCCTACGCCGGTGTCGGCTGCGACCTGCTGGCGACCCCCGACAACCTCGGCGGCCTGCTGCCGTTCGCCGGCCAGGCGCAGATCGTGCTGCCGCTGCCGCCGACCGCGTCGCTCGCCGGCGCCACGCTCTACTTCCAGATCGCCGACCTGCAGTTCGACCTGCTCGGCAACATCGTCGGCCTGTTCACCACGAACGGCGTCAGCGCCACCGTCGGCGCGCTGTGACCCGACCGGCGCGCCAACGCGGCGCGCAGTGGTTTCGCCGAAGGTCCGCGGCGAACATGGCGCGATGCGTTCCACGCCCGTCGCCCTGTTCGCCCTGCTGCTGACGACCGCCTGCGCCTCGGTGCCGTACGAGCTCGCCGAGGTGCCGTTCCCGGTGATGGCGTCGCCGGGCAAGGACGCCGGCGGCGAGCCGTTCGAAGTGCGCGGTCACTACACGATGTGGGTGCACGGCCTGTTCGGCGAGTCGAAGCCGGACGTCGCCGCCGAACTAACGAAGTCGTGCAACCCGTGTGCTGGCGTCACCGACTTCCGCGTCACGGTCAGCGCCGGCTTCCACGAGTGGCTGGTCACGCACCTGACGCTCGGCCTCGTGCGCATGAAGACGGTGACGATCAGCGGCCGGAAGCAGGCGCTGCCGACGGGCCGCTGAACGGCGCGACCACCAGCACGCCGGGAACGCCGAGGTCGACGTCGACGACGCGCACCGGCGCGTTCGCCGCCAAGATCGAACCGTTCGTGCGCGCCTCGTAGTCGAGCTTGCCGATGCGCACGAGGCCGCGCGCGCCGACCGGCGTGACGGTGACGCCGGAGCTGCCGACGAACTGGTGCAGGTCCTGCGACGCACGACGCGCGGCCCCGCGACCCTGCTCGGGCTGCTTCGGTCCGGCTTCCGCCTTGCCGTCGCGACGCTTGCCCTTGCCGTCGCAGCAGCAAAGACAAGCGGGGTCGCCGCAGTAGGCCGCCAGTTCGATGGCCGCGCACGCGTCGAACGGCAGGTCGCATACTCCGGCCTCCGCGGCTCGCGGAGAACCAGCCGGCGCCGTGGCCGGTAGCAGGCGCGTGGCCGCTGCCGCCGCGCGTGCCGCGAGGCTCGTCAGGGTCTCGCCGACGATGCGCAAGGCGACCGGCGGCAGCGCACCGAGGAACGCGAGCCGCGCCTGCTGCGCCGAGGCCGCGACC
>VYME01000312.1_pt1 | contig 18609 bp, 19 predicted proteins | sample 5115281 | NCBI WGS metagenome assembly VYME01 (sample SAMN12291780, study PRJNA351875) | freshwater metagenome | isolation source: freshwater lake | place: USA: Michigan, Wintergreen Lake | collected 2013-08-08
CCAGGGATGGCGAGCTGGTCGCGGTGTTCGACCTCGAAGAGGACTTCCGCGCCGGCGCCGCCGACGAGGTCCAGGCACTGCAGCGGCGCGGCCTGTCGGTGCACCTGATGTCGGGCGATCGCCAGGACCGTGTGCAGCGCGCCGCCGAACTGCTCGGTGTGCCGACCGCCAACGCGCAGGGCGGCATGGCGCCGGCCGACAAGGCTGCGGCAGTGCAGATGCTCGATCGCCACGACCTGATGATGGTCGGCGACGGCCTCAACGACGCGCCCGCGTTCGCCGCCGCGTTCTGTGCCGGTACGCCGGCGATGGACCGCCCGGTGCTGCCAGCGCGCGCCGACTTCTGCTTCCGCGGCGCGCAGGCCGGTGCCGTGCGCGCGCTGTTCGAGGTCGCCGACCTGCACGCCGGCGTCGTGCGCACCAACCTGGCGTTGGCCCTGCTCTACAACACGATCACCCTCGTGCTGTGCTTCCTGGCGGCGATGACGCCCGTGCTCTGCGCGGTGCTGATGCCGATCAGTTCGCTCGCCCTCGTCCTGCACACCACCGTCCGCTGCCAGCGGGCGCGGAGGTCCACGTGAGCATCGTCCCCGTGCTGCTGTTCTGCAGCCTCCTGCTCGTGGTCGGCTCGATCGTGCTCTTCGTCTGGTCGGCGAAGCAGGGCGACTGCCACGAAGCGGACCGCTTGTGCCTCTTGCCGCTCGAGGACGACACCACGTCGTCGTCGCCCGGCTCGATCGATCCTTCTCCTTCTCCCTCCTCTTCCTCTCCGGAATCAAGGTAAGTCGCAATGCACGCTGCAACCGTCACCGAAACGCGCAAGGTCGTCTACGACGACGCCACTGTGCGCGGCTTCGTCTGGTGGAGCGTCATCTGGGGCGCGGTGGGCCTGCTTGTCGGCCTCGTCATCGCCTTGCAGTTGAGCTTCCCCTTCCTCAGCTTCGACACCTCGTGGCTGACGTTCGGCCGCCTGCGGCCATTGCACACCAACGCGGTCATCTTCGCGTTGGTCGGCAACATGATGTTCGCCGGCATCTACTACAGCACGCAGCGCCTGCTGAAGGTGCGCATGGCATCGGATCTGCTCAGCAAGGTCCACCTGTGGGGCTGGCAGCTGATCATCGTTGGCGCCGCCGTCACGCTGCCGCTCGGCATCACGCAGAGCAAGGAGTACGCGGAACTCGAGTGGTTCCTCGATCTCGCCGTCGTCGTGGTGTGGGTCGCGTTCGCGGTGAACTTCTTCTGGTCGCTGGCCATCCGCAACGAGAAGAACCTCTACGTCTCGATCTGGTTCTACATCTCGACGGTCCTGACGATCGCGGTGCTCTACATCGTCAACAACCTGTCGCTGCCGGTGACGGGTACGAAGAGCTACGGCGTGTTCGCCGGTGCACAGGACGCGCTGACGCAGTGGTGGTACGGCCACAACGCGGTCGCCTTCTTCCTGACGACGCCGATCCTCGGGATCATGTACTACTTCCTGCCGAAGGCGGCGGACCGGCCGGTGTTCAGCTACCGGCTGTCGATCGTGCACTTCTGGGCGCTGGTGTTCATCTACATCTGGGCCGGCCCGCACCACCTGCTGAACACCGCACTGCCCGACTGGGCGCAGTCGCTGGGCATGCTGTTCAGCCTGATGCTGTGGGCGCCGTCGTGGGGCGGCATGCTGAACGGGCTGCTGACGCTGCGCGGCGCGTGGCACAAGGTGCGCACCGATCCGGTGCTGAAGTTCTTCGTCGCCGGCGTCACCTTCTACGGCATGGCGACGTTCGAGGGCCCGCTGCTCTCGATCAAGGCCGTCAGCGCGCTCGGCCACTACACCGACTGGATCATCGGCCACGTGCACAGCGGTGCACTCGGCTGGAACGGCTTCATGGCCGCGGGCATGTTCTATTGGCTCGTGCCGAAGCTGTTCGGCACCAAGCTGCACAGCACGAAGATGGCCGACTGGCACTTCTGGCTCGGCACCGTCGGCATCCTGATCTACGTCGCGGCGATGTGGGTCTCTGGCATCAGCCAGGGCCTGATGTGGCGCGCGGAGACCGCAGAAGGCGCTCTCCAGTACCCGGACTGGAACGCGGTGATCAACAGCCAGCAGCTCATGTACGTGGCCCGCAGCATCGGCGGCGGCCTCTACCTCGTCGGCTGGTGCATGATGGCGTGGAACCTCGTGGCCACCGCGATGTCGGGCCGCGCCGTCACCGTGGAGACCGAAGTCACCGTCACCCGTACGGCGCCGCTGGCCGGCGAACCGACGGCGATGCAGTTGCTGGGCAGCAAGCCGGTGGTCGTCAGCGTGCTCGGCATGATCGCGGCGACGATGTTCGGCTATCCCAACATCGGCCTCGCGGTGCTCGGCCTCGTGCTGTTGCTGGCGATCGTCGCTTTCGCGGCCGGCATGCTGAAGAAGTCGATCGGCGACGGCCGCCACACCTGGCACGAGTACATCGAAGCGCGGCCGCTCGCGTTCTCGGTGCTGACGTTGATCGCCGTGCTGGTCGGCGGCCTCTACGAGCTGCTGCCCGGACTCGTCACCGACAAGGCGGTGCCGTTGACCGCCGCCGGTGAAGTCTGCGTCAAGCCCTACACGCCACTCGAACTGGCGGGCCGCGACATCTACGTGCGCGAAGGCTGCTACGTCTGCCACTCGCAGATGATCCGGCCGTTCCGCAGCGAGACGCTGCGCTACCGCCAGGACGACACGCGCTTCTTCGGCGGTCCGAGCCGCCTCGAGGAATCGATGTACGACCACCCGTTCCAGTGGGGCAGCAAGCGCACCGGTCCGGATCTGGCGCGTGTCGGCACCAAGTACGACGAAGCTTGGCACTGGGACCACATGATGGACCCGCGTTACGGTGCCGACTGGAGCATCGGCCAGAGCATGTCGATCATGCCGGCGTATCCGTGGCTGTTCGACAGCACGGTCGCGGTCGACGGCGTGGCCGACAAGATGCGCGTGCTGAAGAAGCTCGGCACGCCCTACAGCGACGAGCAGATCGCGAAGGCCGCAGCGGACTACCGCGCGCAGGCCGACGTCGTGATCGGCAACCTGGCGAAGAAGGAGAAGACCGGTGCCAAGCAGGACACCGAGATCATCGCCGTCATCGCCTACCTGATGCGGCTCGGTCGCAACCTGGAACCGGCGAACGGCAAGAGCGCCTCGATCGAAGGAGGCAGGTGACATGCTCCGCGAGTTCCTGAACAGCCTCGGCAGCGCCGGGCTCTACGCGTTGCCCCTCGTCGCGATGGGCATCTTCCTCGCCATTTTCCTCGCCGTCCTCGTGCGCACGAGCCAGAAGGCCCGTGCGCCCGAGTACCGGCGCATGGCCGACCTGCCACTGCAAGACGACATCAAGGGGAGCAACCTGTCATGAGCGCCGATCCAATCCGTGGACACAGCTACGACGGCATCGAGGAGTTCGACAATCGTCTGCCGAACTGGTGGCTGTGGACCTTCTATCTCGCCTGCATCTTCTCCGTCGGCTACTGGCTCTTCTATCACACCGTCGGCACTGGTGATCAGCCGATCGAGGCCTACGCCGTCGAGCAGAAGCTCGCGTCGGAGCGCATGGCGGCGCAGGCGGCCAACAATCCGATCACCGAAGAGATGCTGCTGAAGCTCTCGAAGGAGCCCAGCTTCGTCGCCGAGGGCAAGAAGCTCTTCGAGGACGCCAGCAAGTGCGCCTTGTGCCACGGCCCCGCGGCGAACGGCACGACGGCGATGAAGACGCCGGCGATCGGGCCGAACCTGACCGACGACCACTGGATCTACGGCAGCAAGCCGATGGACGTCTACACGACGATCCTGAAGGGCCGCGTGATGCCCGATCCGCAGCGCAAGTCGATGGGCGGCATGCAGTCCTGGGAGATGTTCGGCGCCGACTTCGTGCTCAAGACCACGGCATTCGTCTTGTCAGTCAAGAATACGAATATTCCAGGAGGCAAGGCTCCGGAGACCTACGCGGTCAAGGAACCTTGAGCCAGGGAACGAAATGACGCACCGTCCCGCGCATTCAGGAGCCCATGAGCCAGGGTGACCCTCACGTGCAGCCGACCGGGGCCAGTGGCCCCGGCGGCGTTTCCGGGCCCGGCGGTGGCGCAGGCGTCGGCGCTGCGACCCCGAGCAAGCCCGTCGTGCAGAAGGGCAAGCAGGTCGTGCGCCGCCCGGACGTCGACACGCTGTTCAGCATCAATCCGGACGGTTCGCGCAACGCGATCCACCCGGCCGACGTCTCCGGCCGCTTCCAGCGCCGCAAGAACGTCTTCTACTTCGTGCTGATCGCGATCTACCTGGTGATGCCGTGGCTGCGCGTCGGTGGCCACCCGGCGCTGCTGATCGACATCCAGACGCGGCACTTCTACCTGTTCGGGCACACCTTCAACGCCCAGGACTTCTGGTTCGCGTTCTTCTTCGTCACCGGCCTCGGCTTCACGCTGTTCGTCGTTGCCGCGCTGTTCGGTCGCATGTGGTGCGGCTACGCGTGCCCGCAGACCGTGTTCCTCGAGGGTGTGTTCCGCCGCATCGAGCGCTGGATCGAAGGGCCCGCCGCAGCCCGCGCGAAGCTCGACAAGGCGCCGTTCGCGCAGAAGGCCGTGCGTCGCGGCCTGAAGCTGGCGGTGTTCGCCGTCATCTCGGCTGTCATCACGCACAGCTTCCTCGGCTACTTCATGCCGGTGGAAGTGCTGGTCGAGGCGGTGACGTCGTCGCCGAGCAAGCACCCGACGGCGTTCACGTTCATGCTGGTGGCGACCGGCATCCTGTTCGTCAACTTCACCTGGTTCCGCGAGCAGCTGTGCATCGTCGTCTGCCCGTACGGCCGCCTGCAGGGCGCGCTCTACGACCCGGACACGATCCTGGTCGGCTACGACCAGAAGCGCGGCGAGCCGCGTGGGCCGGCCGCCCAGCAGGGCAGCGGCGACTGCGTCGACTGCTACCGCTGCGTCGCCGTATGCCCGACCGGCATCGACATCCGCAACGGCACGCAGCTCGAGTGCGTCGGCTGCGCCAACTGCATCGACGCCTGCGACGACGTGATGGCGAAGCTCGGGCGGCCGCAGGGCCTCGTGCGCTACGACAGCCAGCGCGGCTTCGAGACCGGCGTGCGGCGCTTCCTGCGCGGCCGCGTGTTCCTCTACGTGGTGTTGATGCTCGCCGGCCTCGGCGCGTTCACCCTCGCGCTGACCCGCCAGCGGCCGTTCGAAGCCGCGCTGAACCGCGCCATCGGTTCGGCCTACTCGCTGGAAGGGGAACGCGTGCACAACTCGTTCGAGCTGCAGCTGATCAACAAGCGGCCGTCGGCGCGCAAGTTCACGCTGCGCGCCACCAGCGCGCCCAACATCGAGGTCGTGATCGGCGCCAGCGAACTGGAACTGCAGTCGCTCGAGGACCGGCGCTTCGTCGTGCACGCGTTCGTGCCGAAGGCCGAGTTCAAGGCCGGCCTGCGCGTCGAGGTCACGGTGACCTGCGACGAGCCCGAAGGCGAAGACCTGGTGCGCGTGGCCACGGCGCCGCTGCTGGGCCCGACGTCGATCCGCCACTGAAGCAGCTCGCCAATGGGCGACCTGCTTCAGCGCCTCTCCAGGACGCCGCAACGCGGGGACCCCAACCGCGAGGTCGGCGCATTCGGCCCCGCTGCGTCGTCAATCCCGGCCGCCCGCCGGCGCCGTCACTCGTGCGGCGCCACCGGCAGCCAGACGTGGAACGAAGCCCCCTGGCCGGGCGTGCTCTCGACCTCGAGCGTGCCGCCGTAGCCCTCGACGATGCTCTTGCTGATCGACAGGCCGAGCCCGGTGCCGCCGCGCGCGCGTTTGGTCGTCACGAACGGTTCGAACACGCGCAACCCCAGTTGCCCCGGCAGCCCCGGCCCGTTGTCGCGCACCGTCGTCCGGATGCCACCCTTCTCGGCGATGGCCGAGAGCCACACCGAGCGCACGTCGCGCTCGACCGACAGCAGCGCGTCCTTGGCGTTGATCAGCAGGTTCAACAGCACCTGCTGCAGCCGCTGCGGCCGCGCCAGCACCTGCGGCAGGTCGTCGGCGATGTCGATCTGCAGGCGCAGACCGTGGCGCTTCCAGTTCTCGCCGACCAGGCGCAGCGTGCGCTGCACGACCTCTGGGATCGACGTCGGCTGCGGCGCATCGCGGTCGTCGCGCGCGAACTGCAGCAGGTCGCCGACGATGTCGGCGATGCGCTTGCCTTCTTCGATGATCACCTGGCAGTTCGACGTCGCGTCGTCGCCGTCCTGGATCAGCTGCGCGCAGTTGATGACGGTGTTGATCGGGTTGTTGATCTCGTGCGCGACGCCGGCCGCGAGCTCGCCGACGGCGGCCAGGCGTTCGGCCTGCGTCAGCTTGGTCTGCATGTCCTTGCGGTCGCTGATGTCGCGGATCACCGCGGTGAAGAAGCGGCGGCCGTCGTATTGGCCCTCGCCGACCGACAGGTCGATCGGGAACTGGCTGCCGTCCTTGTGCAGGCCGACCACCTCGCGGCCGATGCCGATGATGCGCCGCTCGCCGGTCGTCTGGTAGCGATGCAGGTAGCCGTCGTGTTCCTGCTGGTAGGGGGCCGGCATCAGCATGCTGACGTTGCGGCCGATCACCTCGTCGAGCGTGTGGCCGAACATGCGCTCGGCCGCGCCGTTGAACGTCTCGATGCGACCCTGCGCGTCGATGGTGACGATGCCCTCGGTCGCGGTGTCGACGATCGCCTGCCAGCGCGCGGCGTGGCGGGCGGCGCTGGCCAGGGCTTCGGCGCGTTCGCGCTCGGCGTCGCTGACGCTGGCCTGCAGCGTGCGGTGCGTTCGGCCGTAGCGCCATGGGCGCATGAGCGCGACGAGCGTGGTCGCCCCGGCGAGGGCATGCGCGGGCAGGTGCCAGGGGCTGAGCGGGTCGATGGCCAGGGCGGTGACCCAGCTGATTGCCGTGATCGTCCAGGCGATGAGGAGGTGGCGCATGGCGAGCGAGCGACCCTGGGAGGCGCTCCGGGAAGCGCTTCCTTACCGCTCCAGCCGCGACGGCGTCTACGGCAAAGGTCGTGGGTCACTACGAACTCCGGCTGTACTCGGCCTCCGTCCGACGGCCGCCACAATCTCCGCCGTGATTCTCGCCCTCGCTCCCACAGGTCGTCGCCCATGGCCCGCATCGTCCTGATCGACGACGAAGCGCGTCTGCTGCAGACGCTCGCGCGCTTCCTCGAACAGCAGGGCCACGAGGTCCTGCGCGGCCCGAACTTCCAGGCCGTGGAGCAGCACCTGCGGCCGGGGCGCTTCGAGGTCCTGATCACCGACATCGTCATGCCCGACTTCGACGGCATGAAGGTGCTGCGCGAAGTGGTGGAGACGCGGCAGTGCCAGGAGCCGGTGATCCTGATCACCGGCGAGCCCAACCTGCAGACGGCGTCGGAAGCGGTGCGGCGCGGTGCGTTCGACTACATCAGCAAGCCGGTCACCAAGGACAAGCTGCTCGAGGCGGTGTCGCGCGGCCTGCGGCACGTGCAGCTGCTGCGCGAGCGCGACCACGCGCGGCAGATGGAGATGCAGCTGCTGAAGAACCTCGCCGCCCTCGGCGAGTCGGCGTCGGTGCTGACGCACGAGATCCGCACGCCGATCACCAGCCTGCGCCACGCGCTGCGCGCCGTCGGCGAGAAGCTCGGCGTCGAGGACCGCGTGCTGATCGAGGAGTTCGTCGGCAACCTGAACCGCATCGAACGCATGCTTGGCCAGACGTTGTCGTTCGCGAAACCGCTGAAGCCGAACCGCCAGGACGTCGTCGTCGCCGAGCTGGTGCAGCGCGTCGTGCGCGAGGTGTCGCTGCTGCCGTCGTTCGCCGGCATGTCGGTCGACGTGCATTGCGACGCCGATCTGCGTGCGCACTTCGACCCGCAGCTGGTCGGCGAAGTGCTGACCAACCTGCTGCGCAACGCGGCTGAGGCCTGCGGCAGCAAGGGCCACGTCGAGCTGCGGGTCGAGCGTGCTGGCGACGGCCTGGTGGTGGACGTAGCCGACGATGGGCCCGGCGTGCCTCCGAACTTGCGCGAAGAAATCTTCAAGCCGTTCCGCAGTTCGAAGGACTATGGCACGGGCATCGGCCTCGCCTTCTGTCGTAAGGTGGTCGAGTCCCATGGCGGTGCGATCGAACTCGTCTCCCGACCCGGGGACGGCGCGTGTTTCCACGTGTCGTTGCCACAGTCCCTGACCCCGGGCGCCAGGCCTTCCGGAGCAATCCCATGACCGACAAACAAGCGATCTCGATCCTGCTGATCGACGACCAGGCGATCGTCCGCGCGGCCTTCAAGTCCCTGCTCGAACGCATCCCGCACTTCAAGGTCGTGGGCGACGCGCCCGACGCACGCGGCGGTGTCGAACTCGCCGCCAAGCTGAAGCCCGACGTCGCCATCCTCGACATCACGATGGCCGGCATGTCGGGCATCGACGCGGTCGGCCCGCTGAAGAAGGCGTCGCCGCAGACGCGTGTGCTGATGGCTTCGCAGCACGAGGGCATGAAGTTCGTGCAGCAGGCGCTGCAGGCCGGCGCCGACGGCTACCTGTCGAAGGACAGCGAGCCCGAAGAGCTGTCGCTGGCGATCGAAGCGATCCGCCGCGGCGACTCCTACCTGTCGCCGAAGGTCGCCAACGGCATCATGGCGCGCGCCGTGCGCGGCGAGGCGCCGACGCCGAGCGACACCGGTTCGCTGTCGGTGCTGACGCCGCGCGAGCGCGAGGTGTTCCAGCTGTTGGCGCTCGGCAAGGCCAACAAGGAAGTCGCGGCGCTGCTCGGGCTGTCGCTCGGCACGGTGAAGAAGCACCGCGAGAACCTGCAGCGCAAGCTCGACTGCCACTCGGCGGCGGAGCTGGCTCGCCTGGCGATCCGCGAAGGCCTGCTGAACGTGTGATCGGTGCCGCGCCTGCGGCCGGGCTGACCGAGCCCGTCGTGCCCGACCCAGCCGGCGCGTCAGGCCTTCGGCACGACCCGTTCGACCAGCGCCTGGTAGTAGGGCCCGCTCGGCCGCAGTTCGCTGCGGTAGAGCACGAGGCTCTCCGGCGCGAACGGCTTGCCCTTCAGCTGGTCGCCGAGCTTGCGCAGTTCGTCGACCAGCGCCAACGCGCCGAACTCGCTCTTCACGCGGCCGAGCGTGATGTGCGGCGTGAAGCCGCGCTTCTCGCGTTCGACCCCGAGCGGCTTGCAGCGTTCGGTCAGTTCCTCCTGCAGCGCCGTCACCTCGCCGACGTCGCCGCCGAGCCCGGCCCATAGCACGTGCGGCAGGCCGCGCGGCGGGAAGTGGCCGAGGCGTTCGAGGCGGAAGGACAGCGGCGGCAGTGCGATGTCGCGCACGATGTCGGCCAGTTCGGTCACCGCGTCGTCGTCGAGTTCGCCGCCGAACAGCAGCGTCATGTGCATCTGCGACGCCGGGATCCACTTCACGTCGTAGCGCTGGCGCAGCGGCTTCGTCACGTCGGCCAGGTGGTTGCGAACGGGGGCAGGGACATCGAAGGCGACGAAGCAGCGCACGCGACGATGGTAGGCGGTGCGAGCAACGGATCCACCGCGCCGTCCGCAGCTACACGGCGTCGGGGCCTTCGCCGTGCCAGTCGGCGGTCAGGTCGAGCCAAAGCGCCAGCCCTTGGTACGGGGCCCAGCGCGCATAGCGGCGTTCGACCGTGCGATCGCTCGGTGGCTTCGATCTCCCCGCCATCTCGGCGAGCCGGGCGCGGCACCAGCTGTCGAGCGCCAGCCGGTCGAAGTGGCCGCACAGCCGCATCGCCTGGCCGGCGGCGTAGGGGCCGAAGCCGTGCAGCGCCAGCAGCCGCCGCCACAGATCGTCGCTCGGCATCGGTGCCAGGAAGTGCGCGTCGTCGAGCGCGCCGTCGACGAACGCGCGCGCCAGCCGCAGCGCCGCGTCGGCGCGATAGCCGGCGCGCACGACGTCGCGGTAGAACGCTTCGTCGCGCAGGCACTGCCGCGGCGTCGGGAACGCGCGGCGGCCGCTCGGTGCGACCGAACCGGCGGCGGCGACCAGGTTCTTCGTCATCGCCTCGGTCGCCGACCACGACGTATTGGTCGTGAACAGCAGCTTCATCAGGTCCTCGAACATCGTCGCCGAGCGCAGCAGGCGCCCGGCACCGCGGCGCGCGGCCCACGCGAGCCCCGGATCGGCGGCGCAAATCGCGTGGAACGGCCCGAGATCGGAGTCGAGCCGCAGCATGTGCACGATCTGCGCCGCCGCGCGCCGCTTGTCGGCGGTGGCAAGCGGCCGCGCACTGCCGAGCCGGAGTCGCAGCGACGTGGCGCTCGCCTGCGTCAGCTCGGCGTCGATCGCGGTCGGCGCGTCGTCGCCGTTCGCAGTGCGCAGCAGCACGGTGGTGAACGTCGCCGTCGCTTCGTCGAACGCGTGCGGCGCCAACGCCACCCAGCCGTGCCCGAACAGGCACAGCCGCAACTCGAACGGTGCTTCGACCGGGATCGGGATCGTGCAGGTAGGCATGGCGGATGGGTCTTCGGAAGCCCGTGCGGCGGCGGGGCGTCGGCCATCGTCCTGCCGCGACAGGGCGAGTGCGCCACGGCCCTGAGACGATTCAGTCCCAGTGGACGCCACGGCGCGTCCAGCAGACCTTGCCCGCATCGTCGATGCCGATGCTGCGGATGTGGTGGTTCGTGCTCGTGGGGGAACGGCTGTAGAACAGCTCGCGCACGGCCGTCGAGGTCCATGCCGCGCGCGGTTTGCCGAACCGTTGCTCGAGCTCGCTGCGCGTGGCCCGGCGTTCGCGCAGCCGATCGACCGCCGTTCCGTCGAGACCGAGGTGGTTGCGACCGCGGCGGGCCGATGGGTCGAGGTCGATCTGCGAGCTGCCCAATCCACCCTTGCCGAGCTGGCCGCTGGCGCCGACGAACGTGCCGCCGCGGTCGAACTCGAGCACCGTGTAGGAAAGCGGGCCGGCGACCTCGCCGGTCGCTGCGAAGTCGGGTGCGTCGTCGTTTGTGTAGAGCCAGCGTGTGCCCGGCTCCAAGGAGCGCGTTGCGAAGGGCGCGCCGAGGTTCGCCAGGACGGCGCTCTCGTCGGTTCCCGGTGCCACCGCGGCGAACGCTGCTTCGCCGTAGCCGGCCGCATACTCCGTGTCGCCGAGCACGTCGACCACGAGCTCGGCGACGAACCGTCGGGCGGCGCCGCCGGCCGCCGGCCAGATCACCAGGGATCCCAGCACGAGCGCGGTCGCGCCCAGCAGCGCCAGCCAACGCCAGGTTCTCGTTCGGGGTGAGGACATCACGTGCGGCGAAGATAGCGAGGTCGCCAAGGTGGCCAACACTCGTCGCTCCGCGGACGCCTTGCGCCGATGCCGTGGGCACCTCGTCCCCCTGGTGCAGGGCGATCGCAGCGGCGGTCGAAGGCAGATCCATGACGACCACATCGTCCGCCTCGAACGGGGGAGCTTCGCTGGTGCTGCGCGGCGTCGACGTGGCTGTGCTGGGCAAGGTCCTGAACCAGCAGAAGCAGGAAGGGCGTGCCGCAGTGCAGATGATCGCCGCCGCCGCGGTGCAGGCGCCGCCGAAGGGCGCGCCGGAGCCGGGCAAGGGCTCGCTGGTCGACGTCGTCGTCTGAGCGGGTCGTTCGGCCGCTCAGATCGGCAGCGGCCTCGTCTCCGTGCTGCCGTCCTGCTTGATCAGGACCAGCGCGTTGCGCGGGATCGGGTCCCAGCCCGAGTCGTCGCTGAGCGGCTCGCTGCTGACCAGCACGCAGCCGCGGCCGCGGTCGGGCGAGAGCATGCGGCACTGGCCGTTCACGCAGACGTACAGGCGGCCGGTGTGCAGCCACAGGCTCTCGCCGTCGTAGTCCGGCAGCGTCGTGAATCGACACGCCACCGCCTCCTGACCGTCGCTCATCGCGAGGTTCAGGAACGAAGCCTCCCGCACGCCGACGCTGCGCAGCAGTTCCAGCACGCGCGCGACCGCCGCCGCCATCGCCTCGGCCATCGCCACCGCGCCACCACGCTCGTAGGTGCCGCGGCGGTGGAGTTCGTCGACGACGATCGCGAACAGGTGCTCGCTGTCGGTGCTGCCCTGGATGCCGTCGAACGCGCGGTCGCCGAGACCCTGCAGCAGCGAGCGGCGCACGCGCGCGAACTCACCGATGTGGCCGTTGTGCATGAACGCGTAGCGGCTGCTGCGGAACGGGTGGCAGTTGGCTTCGCTGGGCCCGCCGAGCTTCGTCGCCGCGCGCACGTGCGCCAGGATCACCGGGCTCTGCACGACGCGCGCGAGGTCGAGCAGGTTGGTGTTGTTCCAGGCCGGCGTCACCGAGCGGAACAGCGCCGGCGCGTCGCTGACGCCGGGCGCGTACCAGGCGATGCCGAAGCCGTCGCCGTTCAGCGGTTCCTCCTGGCTCTTGCTCTTGAAACTCTGCGTGATGATCGAGTGCTCGGGTTCGACGACCAGCGACGACAGCTTGATGGAAGGGCCGAGGTAGAGGGTGAAGCGGCACATGGTGGAGATGCCTCCGGTGGCCCACGGTAGCAGCTTCGGACCACGGCGCGATGCTCCTCTGCTGCCTTGCCTCGCGCGCTGGTCGATTCTCTGATGCACCCTGCTGCGATCGCGCGACCGCGCCGCACGCAGAAGGAAGGCCGCCGATGCCGCGATCCCATCTCGTTCGCCCGCTGTCCCTCTGGTTGTCGTCTGCGTGCCTGCTGCTCGCCCAGGAGGAGATGCTGCAGCCTTCCCCGGCTTGCCGCATCGCGGTGCGCATCGACCTCGCAGAGCTCGCCGGCGGTGCGAAGTCGACCGGACTCGGGGCCGTGTGGGCGGTGCCCGAGTTCGCTGCCACCGGCAACGCGCTGCTCGCTCGCTGTCGGCGCGTGTTCGACGAGATCGACTCGCACTTGCGCGTGGCTCAGCCTGCGGTGCCGCGGTTGCCTTGGACCAGCATCGATCTCGCTCACGTGGAACGGATCCACTTGTTGACGGATCCCTCGAGCCACCCGATCGGTGTCGTCTTCGATCTCGATGCGGCGCACGCGGACGTTGCGAAGACTCTGTTCGAGGCGGAAGTCGAGCGGTGTCGCGCGGGAGCGACTCCCGTGCGCATCGAAGAGCCGTGGCCTGGTGCACGGCGCCTGGTGGGCGAGGGAGGGCTCGCGCAAGGCTGGGTGCTGGTGCGGGGGCGCCAGCTGGCGGGAGGTGTCGGCGACCCCGCCCTCGCCTTGGGTCCTGCCCCCAAGGTCGACGGCGGCGCCGTGCAGCTCGACATGGTGCTGGAGACAGGGATACGCGACCAGGAGTTCTCGCGCCTGCTCGGGTTCGACGGCGAGACGACGACCTGCTGCGAACTGAGGGTCGACGGGCTCGGCTTTCGCGAGTTCCTCGGGATCCGCGGGGCGCGATCCGGCGCGCTGCCGACCCGGCAGGTGGCTTCGGCACCATCCCTGCCGCGGCTCGAGAAGCCCTGGATCGTGGCTCGTGCGAACCTCGATCCGGAAGTGCTGGTGCAGTTCTACGCACCGCTGCTCGCGTCGCTCGTGCCGGAGCCCGAGCGCAACGTCCTGCAGGTCGTGTTCGATCGGCTCGAAGGTGGTTTGGCTGGCTCGATCAGCGCTCCGGCGAAGGGTGGCATCGTGCCGCGCTTCGCGCTCGCCCTCGCGGTGCGCGATGGCGAGAACCTCCTCGCCGCGCTCCGCGAACGCATCGGCGCCGCCACGGCGAGTGCGTTCGAGATCGTGACCAGGGACGGTGAGACGACGATCCAGTGGTCGCTGCGCGATGGCCCCGCGTGGCTGCGGCCCAGCATGACGATCGTCGACGGTGTCGTCTTGCTCGCGGAGTCGCCGACGACCCTGCGAGCGCTGCGGCGCGCCACGGCGCGCTGCGACGAACTGTTCACCGATCCCGACGCCTCGGCTTGTGCTGTGCCCGAGGGCGCCAGCTCGGTCGGTGAGTGCTGGTTCGACGCCGCGGCCATCTACGAGGGGCTCGGCACCTCGGTGTTCGGCTCGCAGCTCTTCTCGCTGGCGCTGTCGCCCAACGTCGGCGATCCACTGTGGCAAGTCGACGACATCGTCGATCCGCACGACCTGCCGGACCCTCGGGAGGTCGCGCCTGCCTTCGGTCGGGGCCGCGCGATCGCGTACGTCGGCCAGAACGAAGCCGGCATGGTCGTGTCCGCTCCGGCGCTCGGCCCCTTGCTCACCGCCGCGCTGTCGCTGGGCGCAGGGTTGGTGCCGAGGGTCGCGGCGATGGGTTTGGAGCGAGCGGTCCGCGAACGGCGCGTGATGTCGGCCGAGCTGCGGGCGCGCCGCTTGGGCGAAGCGCTGCGTCGCTATCGCCAGTCGCACGAGAGCGCGCTGCCGAGCGAAGTGGGCGACCTGGTCGCGTTGCTGCCGCCGGGTGACCCCGAACCGCTGTTGGCACCGCACGATCCGGCCCCGTTGCCGCGCACCGTCCTGTGGCCCGACGGGCACCGCAGCGAGGAGAAGAGCTCGTTCCAGCGTGCGCCGGAAGGCATGACGGCAGCCGCCTCGGTCCCGGTGTTCGCGTTCTGCGGAGCCGGCCATCGCGGCCGGCACTTGCTGCTCCTCGCCGACGGCAGGGTCCTGTGGGTGCCATCGGAGATGCTGCTGGACACGATCCTGAAGAAGTCCCGCTGACCGGGTGCCTGCCGACGTCGGCCTCGGCGGCGGGCCACGCGGCCCTTGCGCGCGACGTTCGCGCCGGCACGCTGCGCCGATGCAGTTCGCTCCGCTCCGCCTCGGCAAGGTCGAGATCGGCATGCCCGCCGTGCAGGCCGCACTCAGCGGCTACTCCGACCTCGCCATGCGCACCGTCGCGCGCGAGCACGGCGCACCCTACGCGCTGAACGAAGTGGTGCTCGACGAACTGGTGCTGCAGAAGGGCAAGCTGCAGCGGCGCATCCTCTCCGTGCCCGAGCACGACCATCCGGTCGGCGGCCAGCTGATGGGCAGCGAGCCGCACACGTTCGGCCGCGCCGCGCGCGAGATGGTCGATGCCGGCTACGACGTCGTCGACGTCAACTTCGGCTGCCCGGTCAACAAGGTGCTCGGCCGCCATCGCGGCGGCTGGCTGCTGCAGGACCCCGACACGGCGCTCGCAATGGTCGACGCGGTGCTGCAAGCGGTCGCCGGCGACGTGCCGGTCACGGTCAAGATGCGGCGCGGCAGCGACGACTCGCCCGCCGCCGAAGCGCGCTTCTGGACGATCCTCGAAGGCGCCATCGCGCGCGGCATCACCGCCGCGACCGTGCACCCGCGCACCGTCGCCCAGAAGTACGTGGGGCCGAGCCGCTGGCCGTTCCTGGCCAAGGTGAAGGCGCACGTCGGCGCGTTCCCGATCCTCGGCAGCGGCGACCTGTTCTCGGCCTTCGACGTGCTGGCGATGCTGCGCGACACCAAGGTCGACGGCGTCACCGTGGCGCGCGGCTGCATCGGCAATCCGTTCGTGTTCGGCCAGATCCGCGACCTGCTGGCCGATCGCCCGGCACTGCGGCCGACGATGGCGATGGTGCGCGCGGCGCTGGCTCGGCACTGGCAGCTGGCGGTGCCGTTCTACGGCGATGCGCGGCGGGCGCTGCCGCACGCGCGCATGCACGCGATCAAGTACGGGCAGTACCACCGCGATCCGCTGTGGGCGCGCGAACGGATGGTGACGATGCGCGGGCCGGAGACGTGGGACCCGCTGGTCGACGAAGTGTTCGCCGACCGCTTCGACGACGGGCGTGTGCGCGAGCTGACGGCGGCGGACGCGATCGTGCCGGCGCTGCAGAGTTGCTCGGAGTAGGCTCGGCCACGAGGCACGAGGCATATGACCAACAGAACCAAGGTCGTCGCCGACGAGCACGGCCGTGTGTTCGGCTTCCGCCACCACGACGGCCACCTCGATGCCGTCGTGTTCGATCGCAGCCGGCGCCGCGTCCAGCTGGAGCTGTGCGATGTCGACGGTGGGCGTGTCGTCGTCCACTGCGACGGCGTGGCCTGGTCGTCGGTGTCGGGGCTCGCGCTGGTGAACGTCGTCGCCACCTTGTGGCTGTTCGAGCGGTCGCGCCTGCTCGCCGACGCGACGCTGCGCCAGCGAGTGCTGACCGACTGCGGGGCGGAAGCACTCGCCGCGGTCGATCGAGCCGTCGGCCAGGAACTGCTGTTCGTGGTCGAGTGTGCGACCGGTGCCGCCGCGACGATCCTCGCGCGGCAGGTGGTCTGGGAGCCGGGCGGCCTCTCGTCCCGGGATCACGGCGATCGCGCCGCCGATGCGGAGCGCCGCCCGGACTGAGCCCGCGGCCCGGCGCGCGTCGGCCCCGCGGTCCGGCAGATTGCTAGCCATGAGATCCCGCTGCGCCTGGGCCGTCACCGTCACCCTGCTGCTCGTTCCGTTCGCGTGCACGACCGGCGCGATCCACCCGACGCCCGGGGCGAACGGCTTCGACCTCGACGGCGAACTCGTCGGTTGGAGCTCCGCCAGCACCGGCGGCCGCGGCCCGGATGCGACCTGGCAAGCGCAGGCTGACGGCAGGGCCGTCTCGGCGACGCGCGTGCTGTCGCTGACCAACAGCAACCACGCCAGCGAGGATCGCTTCAACCTGTTCTGGAGCGCCGCACCGCGGTTCCAGGACGGCAAGCTCGCGGTCGCCGTGCGCGCCGACGGTGGCGCCGTCGACCAGGGCGGCGGGCTGATCTGGCGCGTGCAGGACGCGAACAACTACTACGTCTGCCGCTTCAACCCGCTCGAGTCGAACTACCGCGTCTACGTGGTCACCGACGGCGTGCGCCGCCAGCTCGGCACGGCGCTGGTCGAAGCGAAGATGGGCCAGTGGCACCGCGTCGAGGTCGAGCACCGGGGCGACCGCATCACCTGCTGGCTCGACGGCCAGCGCCTGCTCGACGTCACCGACGCGACGATCGGCAAGGAAGGTGGCGTCGGCGTGTGGACCAAGGCCGACGCGCGCACGTCCTTCGACGACTTCGCCGTGGATCCAGCGAAGTGAGCGACGACGCCGCCTGAAACAGCGAGTCGTTCAGCCGGTGGGCAGCGCGTCGAGCCACAGCTGCGCCGCCGACTGGATGCGCGACCGATCGCCGAACGCGCGGGCGCCGAGCATCGCGCCCTCGAGCAGGGCGAGGAACGACCGGGCCAGCTGCTGTACGCGCGCGGACGTCGGCCGGCCGCCGACGTGCTTGGCCAGGACCTTCGCCAGCCACGCCTCGTTCTGCTCGAAGAACGCGCGCACCGACGCCGGCACCGGCTCGGGCAGCGTCGCGATCTCGGCGGCCAGCGCCCCGCACAGGCAGATGCGGTCGTCGTCGTCGCCCGCCGTCTCGAACAGCTTGGCGTAGCGCCGTAGCTGTTGGTCGGTGCGCGCCTCGCTGCCGGCGATCGCGTCGAGTTCGGCGACGAAGCGTTCGGTGTAGGCGCGCACCGCGGCGTCGACCAGCAGCGCCTTGGTCTTGTAGTGGTGGTGCACCGCGACATGGCTCGTGCCGAGCTCGGCGGCCACGTCGTGGAAGGTGAAGCCGTGGAAGCCGCGGGCCCGGATCAGCTCGATCGCCAGCTGCAGGATGCGTTGCTTGGTGTCGCCCTTCGCGGGCGACGTGCTCCGGTCGGCCATCGCCATGGTTTACCCGGCCGCGCGCGGGCGGCCACCGAATCACTGGTTGCGGCCAGCCATCACACCCCCGTCGACGTCCCAGATCGCGCCCGTGATCCAGCTCGCGCGGTCGGAGAGCAGGAACGCCACCGTGCTGGCGACATCGTCCGGTTTGCCGATGCGGCCGATCGGGTGGAAGGCATCGAAGCCGCGGAGTGCCTGCGCGATCTGGTCCTTCGGCAGGAACGCTTCGTAGACCGGCGTCTCGACGACGGCGGGCGAGACCGCGTTGACCCGGATGCGGGCCGCGGCCAGCTCCATGGCGAGGTGCTGGGTGAACGCGTGCAGGCCGGCCTTCGCCATCGAGTAGGCGGACGACGGTGTCGCCGCCACCGCCTGCTTCGCCCACATCGAGCCGATGTTGACGATGGCGCCGCCGCCCTTCGCCTGCATGCCCTTGGCGACGTGCTGGGTGGCGAAGAAGGTGCCCCGGTTGATCTCCAGGTAGCGGTCGTAGTCGTCGAGGCCGTGGGCGAGGAAGGGCTTCGGTGCGAAGACGCCGGCGGCGTTGACCAGCAGGTCGAACGCGCCCTCGGCGTCGAGGCGGGTGAGCAAGCGCGGCAGGGCCGCGCGGTCGTCGAGCGCGTGGGCGAAGGCCGTCGTCGGCCCGAACCTGGCCAGCTCGGCGGCGGCTGCCGCCGCCTTGTCGGCGCGGCGGCCGACCAGCACGGCGCTGCCGCCGGCCTGGAGGATCTGCCGGGCCACGGCCAGGCCGATGCCGCTGGTGCCGCCGAGAACGAGGAGTCGCTTCTGCGCGAACGAGAGTCCGTGTTGGGTCATGCTGACGAGACTTACAGGTAAGTAAGTGCGGAGTCAACGCCGGGCGTGTTGGGGGACGTTGGCCCCGTTCCTGCGCAAGGCCGAGCCGGTCGCGCGAACGGGGCGCTCAGGGACGCAGCAGGCGGCCGAGCTCCGCCCACAGCTCGCGCCAGGCCGCCGCTTCGGCCGGCGGCAGGCTCGCCAAGGCCGCC
>VYME01000340.1_pt1 | contig 18365 bp, 7 predicted proteins | sample 5115281 | NCBI WGS metagenome assembly VYME01 (sample SAMN12291780, study PRJNA351875) | freshwater metagenome | isolation source: freshwater lake | place: USA: Michigan, Wintergreen Lake | collected 2013-08-08
GCGGCGACCACGACGTCGCCGTTCGCCGCCACGGTCAGCGCGCGCGGCGCGCCGTTGGCCCAGGTGCCCGGCGCGATCGGCGTCAGCACGCCGTTGTTCCACGCGGCGAGCCGCGCGATCGCACCACCGGGCGCCACGAACTCGCCGGCGACGACCAGTTCGCCGTTCGGGCGCGCGGCCACCAGCGTGGCTTTCGCCGGCAGTGGCAGCGGCGTCCAGGCGGTGCCGTCGAAGCGCGCAAGGCGCGTCGTCGCGGGCCCAGGGAACCCGGCGAACTCGCCGACCGCGAACACCGCGCCATCGCGCGCGGTCGTCATCGCCGCGACTGCGCCCGCCGCCCCGGAGCTCGCCGCCGACCACGCGCTGCCGTTCCAGCGCGCCACGTTCGCCGCCTGCACCGAAGCCGCGTCGGCGAAGGTGCCGGCCACCAACACGTCGCCGCCGGGCAGCACGGCGCCGCAGAGGGGGCTCGGGCCGTTCCACGGCGCGAGCAGCAAGAGGCCGCTCGGCTGGTGCAACCGCAGCCCGGTCGGCGTGCCGATCAAGGCGCCGTCGGGACCGAACGCGGACAACAGCTTGCCCTGCGAGGTGCCCGGCACCGCCGTCCACGCCGTGCCGTCGAAGCGACCGACGGACAACCCGGAGACGCCGGGGAAGTTGGACTCGACGAGCACGTCGCCGTTCGCCGTCGCGAGCAGGCCGAAGGCGCCACTCGGCACGCCGGCGCCGAGAGCATTCCAGGTGACTCCGTCCCAGCGCGCGACGAAGTTGCAGGCGACACCGCCGATGCTGGTGAAGAACCCAGCCGCCAGCAGGTCGCCGTTCGGCAGCAGTGCGAAGTGGTTGACGAATCCGAGAGTGAACGCCAGCGCCGTGGCACCCATCGACCGCCACGCGACGCCGTCCCAGCGCGCGATGCCGTTGCCGGCGGTCGTGCCACCGGGTAGCAGGAAATTGCCGCCGGCGACGATTTCGCCGTTCGGCAAGACGACCAGCGCCAGGACCGCAGTGGTGGCCAAGGACAGCGCGAACGGCTGCCAGCCAGCACCGTTCCACTGCATCACCTGGCCGGTGCCGAACTCGGCGAACAGGCGCCCCGCCGGGTCGCTGGCCAGCGCCCGCACCTCGCCAGCGGGCGCGCCTGGCAGCGCCGACCACGTGCGCAGCACCGGGTCGTAGACCGCGAGATTGGCCGTGGTGACAGCGCCGGCGGTCGGGAACGTGCCGGCGACGACGACTCGTTCGAGCTGCGGCCCGGCTCCATCCGGGTCCCAGAGCACGGCCCGATCCACGCGGCCGTCGACGCCGGCGAGCGGCTGACCTGGCTGCCACACGCGCGCGCAAGGCAACTGGGCGGCGAGCTCGTTCGCCAGCAGCACGAACGAGGCGAAGCAGACGGAGCGCGCGACGAAGAGCGATTGCATGGCCACCGGATCAGAACGAGCCCACCGACAACTGCGCCGCATTGCTCGTCGTCACCTGCGTGGCGACACCAGCAGCGCTCTCGAGCACGACCGTCTGCTGCGCGAACGACACGCCGACCAGCGACGGCGTGCTCGGCAGCGTCCACTGCACCGACGCCGCGCCGCCAGCCACCGGCAGCAGCAACAGCACGTCGGGCGCCGCGCGCAGCGTGCAGCCGACGCCCGCGATCGGCAGCACCAGCTGCAGCGGCAGCGTCACCGGACTCGCGCCGAACACGCCGATCGCCAGCGCGTTCGCCGGAATGCCGCTCGTCACCGTGCGCGTCGCGGCGCCGAGCCACGCGCGCGTTGCGATGCGCAGCGACACCGGGCCGTTGCTGCCGCTGCAGCCACCGCCGAGGTCGAGCACCGCCGCGGGACACGACGTGGCGAAGAACGCGAGCGACCCCGCGAGCTGCTGGTCGACGCGGGCGAAATCGCCGTAGGCCACCAACGATCCCGACGGCAACCACGCGAGCTCGGCGGCACCGTTCGCCAGGCCGAACGCAGTCCACTGCGCGCCGTCGAAGCGCTGCAGCGAGGTGAACAGGCCCGGCGCGGCGCCGAGGCGGCAGGCGACGACGACGTCGCCGTTCGGCAGCGACTCGATCGACACCACGCGTGCACCGACGCCACCGCCCAGCGGCTGCCAGGCGGAGCCGTCCCAACGCACGATGCGCGCAGCCGGCGTCAGGAAGTCGCCACCGACCAGCAGGTCGCCGTTGCCGGCGACGGCGAGCACCTGCTGCGGGCCGGTCGGCGCACCGAAGATCTCGCGCAGTTGCACGCCGTCCCAGCGCAGCACGCTGGCGCCGCCGGTGCTGGTCAGGAACGAACCGCTGACCACGAGGTCGCCGTTGTGCATCTCGACCAGGTCCGACAGCACACCGACCACGACGATCGGCGTCGGCAGCAGCGAGTTGCCGTCCCAGCGCAGCACGCGCGCGATCGCCGTCGGCTCCTGCACCGCGATCAGCGCCGAGCCATCGCGCGACAACACCAGCGCCACCGGCGTCTGGTTGGCCGACAGCGGCAGCGGCGTCGCGACACCACCCTGCCAGCGCACGAGGCGGGCGCTGCCGACGGTCTGCGGGAACGCACCCGCCAGCAGCAGTTCCCCGTCCGGTCGCTGCAGCATCGCGGTGACGTCGACGGCAGCGATGCCGAGCGGCGCCCACGCATTGCCGTCGAAGCGCGCGAGTCGCGCCGTCGCGGTGCCGCCGATCCACGGGAACGTGCCGCCGGCGACGAAGCTGCCGTCGGCCAGTTCGAGCACCGCTCCGACGTTGCCGGCGGCACCGGTCCCCGCCGGCAGCCAGCTGCCCGCGACGCGGTGCGCGACGCGCAGCGTCGGCTGGCCCTCGAACGACACGAACCCACCGCCGACGACGACGTCGCCGTTGCCGAGCAACGCCGCACACGCGACCGAGACGTTGCCGGCCCACGGCACGAGGTTGCTCCAGCCCGCCGGCGTTTGCACGAACAAGCCGCCGTTGGCGCGGAACAGCACGCCGTTGCCGCCGTGCGCGCCGATCGGGAACGCGAACGACGGCTGCTGGAACGTCGTCACCGGCTGCCAGCTGGTGCCGTTCCAGCGCCCGAACCTGCTGCCGGCGCCGAAGTCGCCATCGACCAAGACCTCACCGGCAGCGCTGGCTGCCATCTGCGTGACGCCGCTTTGCACGCCGGTTCCCAACGGTTGCCAGGCGGTGCCGTTCCAGCGCGCGATGTTGCTGCACGGCACGCCGCCGATGTGGTCGAACAACCCGCCGGCGACGAGGTCGCCGTTCGGCAGGCGCGCCATCGCCAACACGGTGCCGACCGACGCCAGGTAGGCCGGGTTGCCCATCGCCAGCCACTGCGTGCCGTCCCAGCGCAGGATGCCGTTGCCGGGGATGCCGGCGCCCGGCGTGATGTTGCCGCCGACGACGAGGTCGCCGTTCGGCAGTTCGGCGAGCGCCGACACGAACGGCTGGCTGCTGCTCGGACCGATGCGCTGCCACGCCCCGCCGTCGAACTCGTGCACGCCGCCGAACGTCGAGCTGGCGACGACGCGACCGTTCGCCCGCACCAGCAGGCTGGTGACGCGCGCCGGCAACGAACCGATCGGCAACCACTGCCGCGCCAGGGGCTCGTAGAACGCGACGTTGGTGACCCGATGCGCACCGGCGACCGTGAACTCACCGCCGACCACGACGCCGGTCGGCAGCGGCCCGACACCGTCGGGATCGCCCACCACCATCGCGTAGGCGGTGCCGTCGAGGCCCGCGATGGGATCGCCCGGCTGCCACGCGTTCGTGCACGGCGCCTGGGCATGGAGGACAGCGGCCAGCCCCATGGCAACGAACGGCGACGAGCGGACGGCGGCGGGGATCGACATGAACTGCAACCCTCCAGGGAGGCGTTGCATGGTAGCGGCACGCGCGCTGGCGCGCTGGCGGGGCCCTTCCAAGGAGACGACGCAGCGGGGCCGATTGCGTCGCTCTCGCGGTGGACGGGCACCGCGTTGCGGCGTCCCGGGGATCGCTGAGCCGGGTCGCCCAGCGGGCGAGCACGCTCAGAATGTGCCGACCGTCGCCACCAGCGCGTTCGTGCTCGTGTTCTGCACGAAGCCGAGGTTCGCATCGAGCTCGAGCACGACCAGCTGCTGATGCAGAACGACGCCGGCGAACGTCGGCGTGTTCGGCAGCTGGAGCTGCGCGTCGACCGTTCCCGTCGTCGTCAGCACGGCTTCGAACACGTCCGGGGACGCGAGCAGCGTGCAACCGGCCGGCGAAGGCGGCAACACGGCCGCCAACGGAATCGACGTCGCACTGAGACCGAGGACCACGGCGACGAAGGCGAACGACGGCAGGCCCGTGCCCCGCGTGCGGTAGGTGGAGCCGGTCCACGGCAGCGACAGCGCGCTGTACGCGTTGGCGCCACCGGAGCTGGCGCAGGCGGCACCGGCGAGGGCGACGCTGGCCGGGCACGGCGTGGCGTAGCGGGCGAAGAAGGCGGAGACCTGGCCGCCGGCGGTGAGGAAGCCGCCGCCGACGGCGATCTGTCCATTCGGCTGTGCCGCGAGGGCGCTGACGGTGCCGTTCAGCCCGCCCCCCAGTGCCGACCACGCGATGCCATCCCAGCGGGCAACGCGGTTGGCGGGGATGCCGCCGGCATTCACGAACTGCCCACCCGCGACGAGGTCGCCGTTCGGCAGCACGGCGAGGGCCTCGACGGAGCCGGTGGTGCCGCTGCCCAGCGCCGACCAGGCGGTGCCATTCCAGCGGGCAATGCAGTTCGCGGGGACGCCGCCGGCGGCAGAGAACACCCCGCCGGCCACGAGGTCGCCATTCGGCAGCACGGTGAGGGCAAGAACGGTGCTGCTCGTCCCGCTCCCTAGCTCCGACCAGGCGCTGCCATCCCAGCGTGCGACGTAGTTCGCAGCGACGCCGCCGGCGGTCGTGAAGGTGCCCCCCGCGACGAGGTCGCCGTTCGGCAGCACCGCAAGGGCGTACACATACGCGGAGCCGTTGCCGAGCCCGCCCCCGAGCGCCGACCAGGAACTGCCATCCCACCGCGCGATTCCGTTCACCGCGACGCCGCCGGCGGTCGCGAATTGACCCGCCGCGACAAGGTCGCCGTTCGGCAGCACGGCGAGGGCGCGCACGGACTCGAAGCCGATGCCAACTCCGCTCCCGAACGCCGACCACGCGCTGCCATCCCAGCGCGCAACACGGTTGGCGGCGAAGCCGCCGGCGGTCGTGAAGTCGCCCCCAACGACGAGGTCCCCGTTCGGCAGCACGGCGATGGCACGCACGGACTCGAAGCCGCTGCCAACTCCGCTGCCGAATCCCGACCAGGCGCTGCCGTCCCAGCGCGCGATGCGATTCACGGCGACGCCTTCCAGAGTCACGAAGGCTCCACCCGCGACCAGGTCGCCGCTCGGCAGCAGGGTCAAGGCCCAGGGCGTTCCATTCGTCCCGCTGGCCAGTGCGGACCAGGCGCTGCCATCCCAACGTGCGATGCGGCTCGCGGCCAGGCCGCCGGCCAACGCGAACTGCCCCCCCGCGAGGAGATCGCCGTTGGGCAGCACGTCGAGGCGGTAGACATCGAAGCTCACCCCGGCCCCCAATGCCGACCAGGAGCTGCCATCCCACTGTGCGATGCGGCTCGCGGCCAGACCGCCGGCGGTGGTGAAGACCCCACCCGCGACGAGGTCGCCGTTCGGCAGCACGGTGAGGGCCCAGACGTCGGAGTCCGTCCCACTGCCCAGCGCCGACCAGGTGCTGCCATCCCAACGCGCGATGCTGTTGGCGGCGACGCCGCCGGCAGTCGTGAACCTGCCCCCCGCGACGAGGTCGCCGCTCGGCAGCACGGCGAGGGCATTGACGGAGGTGACCACGCCGCCGACCCCGCCCCCCAGCGACGACCAGTTGCTGCCATCCCAGCGAGCGATGCGGTTCACGGCGACGCCGCCGGCCGAGGTGAACAACCCACCCGCAACGAGGTCGCCGTTCGGCAACACGGCAAGGGCCCAGACGTCGTAGCTCGTCCCACTGCCCAGCGCCGACCAGGCACTGCCATTCCAGCGCGCAACGCGGTTCGCAGCGACGCCGCCGGCGGTCGTGAAGTACCCACCCGCGACGAGGTCGCCGTTCGGCAGCACGGCGAGATCGTAGACCTCGCCGTTCATCCCGCTGCCCAGCGCCGACCACGCGCTGCCATTCCAGCGCGCGACGCGGTTGACGGTGACGCCGCCGGCGATCGTGAAGAACCCACCCGCGACGAGGTCGCCGTTCGGCAGCACGGCAAGGGCCTCGACTGTGTTGCTCATGCCGCTCCCCAGCGCCGACCACGTGCCGGTCGCGAAGTCGAGCGCAGCGACACGGAACGCCTCGACGCTGCCGGCGACTTGGAAGGTACCGGCGACGACCAACCGCGGCGGCAACGGACCCGAGCCATCCGGATCCCACATCGCGGTGTCCTTGACGACGGTGTAGCCGATGCCGACCACACCCGGCACCCCAGCTCCCGGCAACCACTGTGGCGTGCATTGGGCGACGGCCGGAGCGACGTGCAGGGAGGCCAGCAGGAAGAGGCTGCCGAGAAAGGAAGGCATCGGGCGCGGCATGGCAGGGTTCTCGCTTTCTCGCAGAGTTCAGGACGACAGCTCGGGACGACGTCGAGTCGTGCAACGCAGCGGTCGCCGTTCTCTCTTCGGGCCCGCTGCCGTGGTGCGAGGCTATCGGCGAACCATCGGCGCACAAGGCGCCCCCCCAAGGCTTGGCTAGAAGGCGCCGATCGTCAGCTGCAGCGCTTGGCTGGCGGTGAGCAAGGTCAGGGTTCCCGCCGTCGACTCCAGCACCAACGTCTGCTGCACGAACGACGCACCGAGCAACGACGGCGCGCTCGGCAGCGGCAGCGCCACCTGCGCCTCGCCATTCCACACCGGAGCGACGCCGACGATCTCCGGGGTCGCGCGCAGCGTGCAGCCAGCGCCGCCGATCGGCAGCAGCTGCGACAGCGGCAGCGAGATCGCTCCGCCGCCGAACACGCCGAGCGCCAGCGCGTTCGCCGGCACGCCGCGCGTCGTCGCGTGGAACGTGCCGCCGAGCCACGCGCGTTCGTCGACGCGCGTCGTCAGCGGTCCGGCACTGCCGCTGCAGCCACCGCCGAGGTCCTGCACGAGTGCTGGACACGACGACTGCAGGCGCGCGAACACGGCGGACACGGCGCTGTCGACACGCACGAAGTTGCCGAACGCGACCAGCTCGCCCATCGGCGACCAGACGACGCGCGCCGTGCCCCGCGCTTCGCCGAGCAGTGTCCACTGCACGCCGTCCCACCGCTGGATGCGCGTCACCACTGGCGCCCCCGGAACGACCTGCGTCAGCACGACGTCGCCGTTCGGCAGCGTGTCGATCGACGAGGCTCCGTTCGTCGGCAACGAGCCCAACGCCTGCCACGTCGTGCCATCCCAACGCGCCACGCTCGAGAACGGCGCCGTCAGCTGGCCCCCGACCAGCAGGTTGCCGTTGGCCGCGACGGCGAGGGTCGTGATGCCAGAAGGCGCGCCGGGGATCGCCTGCAGCTGGTGGCCGTCCCAGCGCAGCAGTCGCGCCACCAGCGGCGTCGTGAACTGGCCGGCGAGCACCAGGTCGCCGTTCGGCAGCTCGACCAGATCGTACAGTTGGCCACCGGCCACCAATGGCAGCGGCGACAGCAGTGTGCCGTCCCAGCGCGACACGCGGTGTGCGCCGAACTGGCTGTGCGCGACGTACGTCGCACCCACTCCCCTGGCCAACAGCGTCGTGGACTGGCCCGCGGGCAGCAGCACCGGCGTCGCGACCCCGTTCTGCCAGCGCGCGAGGGTGTGCCCGCTTGCGAACGTGAAGGCCCCGGCCATCAGCACGGAGCCGTCACCCCGCGCCACGACGTCGAACACCGAATCGGCGGGCACCGGGAGACCGGTCCACACCGCGCCGTCGAAGTGCGCGAAGGGGGCATCGGCGAGACCGCCGATCGAGAACCTGCCAACCGCGAAGAGGCCACCGTCGGCCGCCGGTGCCGCGGCCAGCACGAGGCCGGAACTGCCGCTGTTGGCACTGCCGAACACACCGTTGCGCCGCCGAGCGACGTTCCACGCCGCCGGGCCGTTGAGGGTGACGGGGTCGCCGAGGTTGACGAACGAGCCGCCGACGAGCGCATCGCCGTTCGCCAGCAGCGCCGCACACTGCACGTCGACGGGCAGCGTCCACGCGGCCAACGAGGTCCAGCCCGTGGCATCCTGAGCCCACAACCCCGAGGCCGCACGGCACAAGACGCCATTGCTGCCGAACGAAGCGATCGGGAACCAACCGCCCGGAGCCCCCGCCGGCAGCGCCGACCAGTTGCTGCCGTTCCAGCGCGCCCCGCTGGTGGAGCCGCCGAGGAACAACCCGAGTGCCACCACGTCGCCGGCGGAAGTCGCCTGCAGGCCCGATACGGGCAAGCTCGAACCAGCGCCGAGGGGGAACCAGGTCGTGCCGTCCCAACGCGCCACGTGGCTGCAAGCAACGCCGCCGACCTGCACGAACGCGCCACCGGCGACGAGGTGGCCGTTCGGCAGCACGTCGAGACCACGGATCGTGCCGTTGCCGACCGGCAGCGACGGATTGCCCATCGCCTGCCACTGCGTCCCGTTCCAGCGCGCGAGCGCCACGATCGGACTCGCGCCGATCAGGCCGAAGGCGCCGCCCGCGACGAGCTGCCCGTTCGCCAGCTCGACCAGTTGGTTGACCGAGTTGTCGAAGCTCGGGCCGAGCGCCTGCCACACGGTGCCGTTCCACGCACGCACGCCGGAGTTGGTGCCGACGACCAGCTGGCCGCCGGTGGTGCCGCCGCGCACGAGGATCGTGTTGACGCGGTCGAGTCCGGTGCCGAGCGGCGACCAGCGCTGCAGCGTCGGGTCGTAGAGCGCGACGTTGCCGACGAGCTGGTCGCCAGCGACGGTGAACTGCCCGCCGACGACGACCACCTCGGGCTGCGGCCCAGCCCCGTCGGGGTCCCAGTTCGCCATCGCGTAGGCGACGCCGTCGAGGCCAGGGATGCCATCGCCCGGTTGCCACGCGTGCGGACAGGGCGCTTGTGCGAGCAACGACTGCGGCACGGTGACGGTCGCGATGCCGAGCACGACGACGAACACGCTGGCTGGGCACCTTCTCATGGCGCTCATTATGCCGCAGCCGCGCGCGACCGGGGCGAACCTGGCCTCCGCCCCCCTACCAGGCACCCACGGTCAGCAGTGTTCCGGGGCCGGCGCGCAGCGCGCTGGCGCCGCCAGCCGCGGTCTCGAGCACCAACGTCTGCTGCACGAACGACGCACCGAGCAGCGACGGCGCACTCGGCAGCGCCCACTGCGATGACGCCACGCCGTTCGCCACCGACGCCGACAGCAACACGTCGGGTGCTACGCGCAGCGTGCAGCCAGCGCCGCCGATCGGCAGCAGCGAACCGAGCGGCAGCGTCACCTGGTTCGCGCCGAACACCCCGATCGCCAACGCGTTCGCCGGCACCCCGCGCGTCGTCGTGCGGAACGTGCCGCCGAGCCACGCGCGTTCGTCGATGTGCGTCGTCAACGTCCCGGCACTGCCGGTGCACCCGCCCCCGAGGTCCTGCGCCGCCGCTGGACACGTCGTCAGCAGCCGCGCGAACGCGAGCCGCACCCCACCGGCGATCCGCAGGAAGCTCCCGTAGACGACCAACGAGCCATCGGGGGACCACAGCAGATTCGCACGCCTGTCGGCCTCGGCGATCTGCGTCCACTGGCCAGCGTGCCAACGATGCAGGCGCGTCCGCCAGGCGTTCGGCCCCGAAAACGACGCTTCCGAAGCAGCGAGCACATCGCCGTCGGGCAACGGCACGATCGCGGCGATCCGGTCGGTCCACGTCGGCGCCATGCTCTGCCAGCCCGTGCCGTCGTAGCGCAGGACCTGCGGCGGCGCCGGCGACGGGGGCTGCTGCGGAGCAGTGCCGACGAACAGGTCCCCGTTCGCCGCCACGGCGACCGCAGTCAGCACCTCGCTCGGCGCCCCGAAGATCGTCCGCAGCTGCAGTCCATCCCAGCGCAGCAAGCCTTCGAAACCGGTCGCTGGCGTGAACGACCCCGCGAGCACGACCTGCCCGCCCGCGGTCGCGACCATGTCGAAGACGAACCCGGTGACGGCGGCCGGCAAGGCGACGAGGCTCGCGCCGTTCCAGGTGAACAGGCGCACCACGTCGTTGAGGTCGCTGGTCGCGACCCAGACGGAGTCGTCTTCCGCGAGGGCCATGCGCTGCAAGAACTGACCGACCGGCAGCGGAATCGGCGTCACCGTGCCGTTGTGGATCGCCGCGAGCGCCGCGGTGCCACCACTGGGGATCGAGATCGTGCCGGCGACGAGCACCTGGCCGCTGCGACGCGCCACCAGGGCGGTGGCGCCTGTCGACGGTGGCCCGAAGGCCGACCACGTACTGCCGTCGAACTCGGCGAGGGAACCCATCGGCACCCCCGGCAGTCGGAGCGAGCCGCTGACGAGCACCCGACCGTTCGGCAGCACGGTCGCAGCACTGAGGATGCCGCTCGTGCCATCGAACGCGGGGCTCCAAACGGTGCCGTTCCACCAGGCCAGGTTCCAGGCTGGTTGCCCCTGGATCTGCTGGAACTGGCCGCCGACCAGCCACTCGCCATTGGCGCCGGGCAGCGCGCACATGGCCCCGGCACCAGCCGGCAACGCGAGCACGTTGCTCCAGCCGTTGGCGTCGTGAACCCACAGGCCACCGGAGCCGAGGACCACAGCCCCGTCGCTGCCGAACGGCCCGAGCGCGTAGGAGCCGTTGCCGGGCGCGCCCGCCGTGATGTCGACCCAGTTGGCGCCATTCCAACGCGACCAACCGTAGACGCCAGTGAAGTTGCCGCGCGCGACGACCTCACCCGACGCCGTCGTGGCCAGACTGCTGACCAACGACTGCGAGCCGGCCCCGAGAGGGTGCCAGGCAACACCGTCCCAGCGCGCGACATGGTTGCACGCGACGCCGCCGATCTGGGTGAACATGCCGCCGACGACGAGATCGCCGTTCGGCAGCATCCCCATGGCGTTGACCTGGCCGCTGGCGAACGGCAGCGTCGGATCGCCCATCGGCTGCCACTGCGCGCCGTTCCACCGGGCGATCCCGAACACCAGAGCCCCACCGACCGAGCCGAACTGCCCGCCGACGACGAGATCGCCGTTGGGCAGTTCGACGATCCGATGCAGCTGCTGGTTGAAGCCCAGGCCGAGCGCTTGCCACTGGCTGCCGTCCCACGCGAAGACGGCATTGCCGGAGCAGGCGGCCAGATGACCGTTCGCGCGCGCGACGATCGACTGCACCGGCATCGGCAGCCCACCACCGAGCGGCAGGAAGCGGCGCTGCACCGGGTCGTAGCAGGCGATGTTGGCGTCGTTCTGGTCGCCGGCGACATCGAAGTGACCACCGACCACGATCCGGGCAGGCGCCGGTCCCGTTCCATCCGGATCCCACGGGACCATCGTCGAGACCAAACCAATCCCCGACGGGAATGGGGCTGCGATGGTGACGCCCGGGATGCCGAAGCCCGGCTGCCACTGCAGCGAGCACGGCAGCTGGGCCTTGGCCAGCGAGGCGGACAGCAACACGAGCACGATCGGCCACGGTTTCGGCAAGCTCGCCATTGGGTCGATGCTATCGGCAGCAGGGCGCCAGGACTGACGTCGTGACGGCGTTGGCCACGGCCGCAGGTCGCTCTCCACCCAGCTGTCGGCCATCGGTGTGCGCCATCGGTGCCCCTCGTCGCTCGCGCGTGCCGAATGGGCCTGGTGCAGCGCCGCCGTCGCTCCTGCTTAGAACGAGCCGACCGACAGCTGCACGGCGTGGCTCGCGTGCAATGCAGAAACGACACCGGTTGCAGTCTCGAGCACCAACGTCTGCTGCACGAACGACGCACCGAGCAGCGACGGCGCACTCGGCAACGTCAGCGCCACCTGTGCCTCGCCGTTCCACACCGGCGCGACGCCGACGACCTCCAAGGTTGCGCGCAGCGTGCAGCCAGCGCCGCCGATCGGCAGCAGCTGCGACAACGGCAGCGACGTCGAGCTCGCGCCGAACACCCCGATCGCCAGCGCGTTCGTCGGCACGCCGCGCGTCGTCGCGCGGAACGTGCCGCCGAGCCACGCGCGTTCGTCGACGCGCGTCGTCAGCGGTCCCGCACTGCCGCTGCAGCCACCGCCGAGGTCCTGCGCCATCGCTGGACACGACGACTGCAGGCGCGTGAACACGGCCGCGACGGTGCTGTCGATGCGCGAGAAGTCGCCGAACGCCGCCAGCTCCCCCGCCGGCGACCAGACGACGCGCGCCGTGCCGCGTGCTTCGCCGAGCAGCGTCCACTGCACGCCGTCCCAGCGCTGGATGCGCGTCACCGCCGGCACACCTGGCACGCGCTGCGCCAGGACGACATCTCCGTTCGGCAAGCTGTCGATCGACAGGGCCCCGTTCAGCGGCAATGAGCCGAGCGCATGCCACGTCGTGCCGTCCCAACGCGCCACGCTCGCGAACGGCGCCGTCAACTGCCCACCGACCAGCAGGTTGCCGTTGGCCGCCAAGGCGATCGTCGTGGCGCCGCGAGGTGCCCCGGGGATCTCCTGCAGTTGGTGGCCGTCCCAGCGCAGCAGCAGCGGTTGGGACGAGCCATCGAACTGGCCGGCGAGCACCAGATCGCCGTTCGGCAGTTCGAGCAGATCGGACAAGAGGCCGCCCAGGGAGAAGGGCATGGGCACCAGGAAGGTGCCGTCCCACCGCGCCACGCCGACGATGCCGACGAGGTTCGTGCAAACGTACGTCGCCCCCCTGCCCGGGGCGAGGACCGAGGCGAACGCACCGAGCGGCAGCGGCAGCGGCACCGCCGTCGCGACGCCGTTCTGCCAGCGCAACAGCGTCTGCGTGCCGCCGAGCGAGAACACGCCCGACAGCAGCGCCGAGCCGTCGTTGCGCACGACGATGTCGTTCACGGTCGAGGCCGGCACCGAAAGGCGCGTCCAGGTGACGCCGTCGAAGTGCGCGAGGTTGGCGTTCGGCATGCCGCCCACGCGGAACGAGCCGCCGACCAGGTAGCCCCCATCGGGCACCGGCACGGCCACTTGCACGACGCCGACGCCGACGCCACCGCTGTTGGTCGCCTCGAACACGCCGCTGCGCCGCTGCGCGACGCGCCATGCGGTCGTGCCGTCGAAGAGCTGGAAGCCACCGCCGACCAACACGTCGCCGTTCGGTAGCAGCGCCGCACAGCGCACGTCGGCAGTGCCCGTCCACCCAGCCAACTGGCTCCAGGCCACACCGTCTTGCAGCCACAAGCCAGCGTTGGTCCGGAACAGCACGCCGTTGCTGCCGACCGGCGCCACCGGGAACGACGTCGACGAGGGGGCGGGCGGCATCACCACCCAGCTCGCACCGCTCCACCGCGCCACGGTGGCAGGACTGGTGCCGAAGCCGCCCATAGCCACCACATCGCCAGCGGGCGTCGCGACCAGGCCGAGCACCGGTGTGGACGATCCAGCGCCGAGCGGCTGCCAGAGCGTGCCGTCCCAGCGCCCGATGTTGTTGCAGGCGACGCCGCCGACCTGCGAGAACGAACCGCCGGCGACGAGGTCGCCGTTCGGCAGCACGCCGAGGCCGAGGATCGAACCGATGCTGAACGACAGCGTCGGGTTGCCGAGTGCCTGCCACTGGCTGCCGTCCCAGCGTGCGAGCGAGTTGATCGCGCGCCCGCCGATCAGGCCGAACGCGCCGCCGGCGACGAGGTCGCCGTTCGCCAGCTCGACCAGATGGTTGACCGCGTTGTTGAAGGTCAGGCCGAGCGCCTGCCACGTGGTGCCGTTCCACGCGCGCACACCGGAACTGGTGCCGACGACGAGCGGGCTGCCAGGCGCACCGTTGCGCACGAGGATCGTGTTGACGCGTTCGCCGACGGCGCCGAGCGACGACCAGCGCTGCAGCGCCGGATCGTAGAGGGCGATGTTGCCGACGGACTGGTCGCCGGCGACGGTGAACTGCCCGCCGACGACGACCACCGCGGGCTGCGGCCCAGCCCCGTCGGGGTCCCAGTTCGCCATCGCGTAGGCGGTGCCGTCGAGGCCGGGGATGCCGTCGCCCGGTTGCCAGGCGAGCGGGCACGGCGCTTGGGCGGGCAGGGTCGCACCAGCGACCAGCGCGATCCCGGCCAACGTGGACCACGGCGAACGAGCACCCATCGACGGCAGCATGGATGGGAGTCTCAATCCGCGTGCCAGCCGGTGGCCCGACTCAGCCATCGGCCGCAACCCCGCCGTGCGCGCGGATCGCCGCCAGGAAGCGTTCGCCGAACGTCGCCACCTTGCGTGCGCCGACGCCCCGGACCTGAGCGAGTTCGCCCGCGTTGCGCGGTGCTGCCTGCGCCATGTCGGCGAGCGTGCTGTCGTGGAAGACCACATACGGCGGCACGCCGAGTTCGCGCGCGATCTCGCGGCGCAGCGCGCGCAGCGCGTCGAACAGCGCCTGCTGCTTCGCCGACAGGTCGGCGACCTCGACCGAGGCCTTGCCGCGGCCGCTGTCGTCGCGGCGGCGCTTGCCGCGTGCGGCCAGCGTCTGCTTCGGCGCGCGCAGCATCGCGAGCTTGGTGCCGCGCAGCACCGACATCGCCTCGGCGCCGAGCGACAGCGTCGGGTACTCGCCATCGCTGCGCACCAGCAGTCCAGCGTCGACGAGCTGATCGACGTAGTTGCCGAGCAGACCGGCCGGCATGCCCTTGCAGACGCCGAACGTCGGCAGCTGGTCGTGGCCGCGCTGCAGCACGCGTTCGCCGCGGCTGCCGCGCAGCACGTCGATCACGTGGCTGCTGCCGAAGCGCTGGCCGGTGCGCACCACCGCCGACAGGATCTTCTGCGCCAGGATCTGGCTGTCGGGCACTTCCTCGAGCTCGTCGAGGCAGACGTCGCAGGCGCCGCAGTTCGGCTCGTCGTAGGCCTGGCCGAAGTACTCGCTGATCGCCTTGTGGCGGCAGCGCACACCGCCGGCGAAGCGCTGCATTTCGGACAGCAGGGCGAGCTGCGCGCGCAGCGCCGCGTCGTCGCCGACGCCTTCGCTGGCGCTGCGTTCCATCAACGAACGCCACTTCGCCGCATCGCCCGCCGAGTAGAGCAGCAGGCACTCGGCCGGCAGTCCGTCGCGGCCGGCGCGGCCGGTCTCCTGCTGGTAGGCCTCGAGGCTCTTCGGCATGCCGGCGTGCACGACGAGACGCACGTCGCTGCGGTCGATGCCCATGCCGAAGGCGACGGTGGCAACGATCACGTGCAGGCGCTCGGCGCGGAAGTCGCTCGACAGCTGCGTGCGTTCGCCGGCGGCGAGACCGGCGTGGTAGGCGCGCGCTTCGATGCCGCGCTGTTGCAGCGCACTCGCCAACGCTTCGGTGTCCTTGCGCGAGATGCAGTAGACGATCGACGCCGCGTCGGGATGGCGGCGGATCGCCGCCGCGACCTGGCCTTCGAGATCCTGGCGCGGCAGCACGCGGTAGGTCAGCTCCGGCCGATCGAACGTGCCGACCAGCACGCGCGGCTCGCGCAGGTGCAGCTGCGCCACGATGTCCTCGCGCACGCGCGGTGTCGCCGTCGCGGTGAACGCCTGGAACGGCACGGTCGGGAAGCGTTCGCGCAGTTCGGCGAGGCGGCGGTACTCGGGGCGAAAGTCGTGCCCCCACTGGCTGATGCAGTGCGCCTCGTCGATCGCGAACGCGGCGACGTCGCGCGCTTCGAGCCAGCGCACGAAGCCGTCGAGGAACAAGCGCTCGGGCGCGACGAACAACAGGCGCAGCGAGCCGTCGGCCGACATCGCGCGCAGCTCGTCGCGGGCCTTCGCCGACAGGTTGGCATGCACCGCCGCCGCCGGCACGCCGAGCAGGCGCAGGCCGTCGACCTGGTCCTGCATCAACGCGATCAGCGGCGACACGACGACGACGAGGCGATCCTGCACGAGGGCCGGCAGCTGGTAGCACAGCGACTTGCCGCCACCGGTCGGCATCACCACCAGCGCGTCGCGGCGATCGAGCGCGCAGTCGATCGCTTCGCGCTGCATCGGCCGCAGCGCGTCGAAGCCGAACCAGCGCTGCAGCGAAGCAGCGATCGCGGCGTCGCGGCCGGCGGGCGGCGGCGAGCTGGCGTTCGTGGCGTTGGCTTCGCTGGTGCTCACGCCGACTTCGTAGCGGATCGCGCCGTGGGATTCCGCTGCGGGACGCCTCGGCCTGCGGGCGGCGCGCTGACCGCGCCCGAGCGCAACTGGCCCAGCCCCCGCCGAAGTCCCCATGGTCTCGTCACCCGATGCATTCGAAACTCGGAATGCATGAAGACGCCGCGCCCCATCGACCCCGCCATGCTGCGCGCCTGCGCGACCCGGCTGCGGGTCCTGTCCCACCCCGAGCGGCTGCGCATCGTCGAGGCGCTCGCGGGCGGTGCGAAGCAGGTAGGAGAGCTCGCCGCGCTGCTGCGGCGACCGCAGGCGACGACGAGCCAGCACCTGATGCGCCTGCGGGCGCTCGGGCTCGTCGCCGCCGACCGCGAGGGTCGCGTCGCCCACTACCGCATCGTGCACCGCGGCTGCTTGTCGCTGCTCGAGTGCATCCGTTCCCACTTCGCCGCCTGAGTCCGCGCCATGAACCAGACCACGTCCCGCACTGCCGCCCGCCGCATCCTGATCGTCGGCGGGGTCGCCGGCGGCGCTTCCGCCGCCACCCGCGCGCGCCGCTCCAACGAGCGCGCCGAGATCGTCCTGTTCGAGAAGGACGCTCACGTCTCCTTCGCCAACTGCGGCCTGCCCTACCACATCGGCGGGGTCATCGCCGACCGCAGCAAGCTGCTGGTGGCGACCCCCGAACGCTTCCGCGAGCGGTTCCGCATCGACGTGCGCACGCGCAGCGAGGTGCTCGCCATCGACCGGCAACGCAAGCGGGTGCACGTTCGCGACCACGTGGCGCAGCGCGACTACGAGGAGGCCTATGACAAGCTGATCCTGGCCCCTGGAGCGACGCCGATCGTGCCGGACGCGCCCGGCGTCGGCAGCCGCGGTGTGTTCACACTGCGCAACCTCGACGACATGGATCGCATCGTCGCCGCCGTGCCGGCGGCGCGGGCAGTCGCAGTCGTCGGCGCCGGCTTCATCGGCCTCGAAGTGGCCGAACAACTGCGCGAGCGCGGACTGCGCGTGACGTTGATCGAGAAGGCCGACCAGGTGCTGCCGTTGCTCGACCCCGAGCTGGCCGAGCCCTTGCGCCGCGAACTGCTCCGCGCCGGCGTCGACGTCGTCGTCGGCACCGGCTTCCGCGCCATCGACGCGGTCGACGGCGTCGCCACCGGCGTCGTGCTCGAGGACGGCCGCCGCATCGCCGCCGACCTGATCGTGCTCGGTCTCGGCGTGCGCCCCAACGTCAAACTCGCGGTCGAGGCCGGTCTCCAGCTCGGCAAGAGCGGCGGCATCCACACCGACGCCCACCAGCGCACCTCGGATCCCGATGTCTACGCGGTCGGCGACGCCGCCGAGTACGCACTCGGCGCCGGCGGCCGTGGTCGCGTACCGTTGGCCGGCATCGCCAACCGCACCGGCCGTCTCGCCGGCGAGCACGCGGCGACCGACGCCAGCGCTCCGGCACCGGCGGCCTTCGGCACTGCGATCGTGAAGGTGTTCACGCTGGCGGCGGGCATCACCGGCGGTCGGTGCACATCACCGCCAACCACCACGCGGGCTACTACCCAGGTGCGATGCCGCTGACGTTGGCGCTGGTCTACGAAGCGCCGTCGGGCCGAATCCTCGGCGCGCAGGCGATCGGTGCGGCCGGCGTCGACAAGCGCCTCGACGTCGTCGCCACGCTGCTGCACGCCCGCGGCACCGTGCACGACCTCGCCCAGCTCGATCTCGCCTACGCCCCGCCGTTCGGTTCCGCGAAGGACCCGCTGCACATGGCTGCGTTCGCCGCCGAGAACGACCTCGACGGCCACGCCCCGCTGGTCGCCCCGGGGCACGATCTGACCGGCATGCAGGTGCTCGACGTGCGCGAACCGGCGGAGCGCGAACGACTGCCGCTCGCCGGCGTCGACCGCGTGCACGCCATCCCGCTCGACCGTCTGCGGAAGCGTGTCGGCGAACTCGACCGCACCGCCCCCGTGGTCGTGTCGTGCCAGAGCGGCCTGCGGGCGCACGTCGCCACCTGCTACCTGCGCGAGCTCGGCTTCGACGCCCGCAACCTGTCGGGTGCGGCTCTGGTTCGCGACTTCGCGCTCCGACGGCCCACCAGCACGACCGCGGTGACGGCGACGGCGCCTGCTCCGACCAGCGGCGTCGAGGCCGCCGGCCGCGCCGCGGTGGGCAGCA
>VYME01000322.1_pt1 | contig 18353 bp, 12 predicted proteins | sample 5115281 | NCBI WGS metagenome assembly VYME01 (sample SAMN12291780, study PRJNA351875) | freshwater metagenome | isolation source: freshwater lake | place: USA: Michigan, Wintergreen Lake | collected 2013-08-08
GTGTGCTGGCGGGGCCGAACGGAGCCGGCAAGACGACGTCGGCGGCGCCGCTCGTGCGCGATCGCTGGGGCATCGAGACGTTCGTCAACGCCGACGTCATCGCCCAGGGGCTCGCTGGCTTCGCGACCGAGGCCGTGAACGTCACCGCCGGCCGCCTGATGTTGGATCGGCTCGACGCTTTGGCACGAGCTCGCGAGGACTTTGCGTTCGAGACGACGTTGGCCTCGCGATCGCTGCTACCGCGGCTCGTGCAGATGCGCGCGGATGGCTACGAAGTGCGGGTGGTGTTCGTGTCGCTGCCGGCGGTGGAGCTGGCGCTCCAGCGGGTGCGGCAACGGGTGCTCGCGGGTGGGCACGACGTGCCGGAGGCCGCCATTCGTCGGCGCTTCACTCGTGGCCTGGTGAACTTCCGCGGGATCTACAGCTCGGTTGCGGACCGTTCGTGGCTGCTCGATGGCGGTGGTGTGCCTCCGCGGCTGTTGCCGGACACGGCATGGGGAGGTGAGTTCGCCGTGTCCAATCCGGATCTCGACGAACTCGACCCGCTCACGCGCGACGTGCTCGCCGCGACCGCTGCCGGCGTCGAGCGGGCGCGCCGCATCCACAAGGCGATGGGCCTGCCGATCGTCATCGGGCGCGATGGCCGTCCTGTCTGGGGCGACGCCGAGACGCTGGCCGAAGTGCCGCCGCCGCCCGCGGTGCCGCCTGGCCGAGCCGCTCGTCGCTGAGTTCGCGAGCGCCGGCAACGCCGTTGCGCGCCGGAGGCCGCTCGCTACGCTGCCGCGCCCCTACTCGCCGGAGTGGCGGAATCGGCAGACGCACAGGTTTCAAAAACCTGCGCCCTCACGGGCGTGCGGGTTCAAGTCCCGCCTCCGGCACCAGCTTTGAGCTCCGTGGGTTGCGAGGTTTCCATCACCGCGCTCGCTGCACCTGCACCGGCCCTCGGGGTCGAATCCGGGGTTGGAAAGCTGTCGCGCTTCGCACGCCGAAGCACTTCTCGCGCATGGCGGAAGCTGGAGGCCGGCGCCTTGGCCGACGCGTTCCTGCGTTCGAAGTTCGTCCACCTGCCCGCGAGCTTCGTCGAGGTCCAACCTGCAGCTCACCTGAACACGTGTTCGGCGACGAGCCGGGAACTGCAGCAGGGTGCCCTCCGCCACAAGCTGCGGCCGAGCAGGGGGAAACGCTGGGGCGAGTCTCACCCGGTAGCTATCCTCCCTCGCCATCGTCGCCGACGCGGGTTGTGCGCGTCGTGCCTGCTGTCCCTGGCTCGTCCCACCGCATCATGCCGAAGCCGAAGAAGGAAGCTCCGTCTCCGCGTGCCGCCGCCAGCACCGCCCTGCCCGTCCTCGTCCCCGGCCAGAAGCTCACCCAGGACGCGCTCGAACGGCACCTGTGGTCGGCGGCCGACATCCTGCGCGGGTCGATCGACTCGTCGGACTACAAGGGCTTCATCTTCGGCCTGCTGTTCCTGAAGCGCCTCAGCGACCGCTTCGAGGAGGAGTGCGTCCTGATCCGCAAGGAAGGTGGCAACCCGGAGGACCCGGACGAGCACGAGTTCTTCGTGCCGAAGCGCGCGCGCTGGCCCGAGATCCAGAAGCACGCAACCAACCTCGGCGAGGTGCTCAACAAGGCAGCCTCCGCGATCGAGCAGGAGGCGCACAACGGCGCCGCGCTCGAGGGCGTGCTCGGCGGCATCGACTTCAACGACGAGCGCAAGCTCGGCGACGCGAAGCAGCGCGACCAGGTGCTGGCGCGGCTGATCCAGCACTTCGCCAACCTCGACCTGCGCAACGCCTCGCTGTCCGAGCCCGACATGCTCGGCCGCGCCTACGAGTATCTGATCGAGCGGTTCGCCGACGACGCCGGCAAGAAGGGCGGCGAGTTCTACACGCCGCGCAAGGTCGTGCAGCTCATCGTCGAGCTGCTCGAGCCGACCGAGAAGATGCGCATCTGCGACCCGACCGTCGGCTCGGGCGGCATGTTGATCGAGTGCGCGCACTACGTCGAACGCCACAAGGGCAACCCGAAGAACCTCTCGCTGTTCGGCCAGGAGAAGAACCTCGGCACCTGGGCGATCTGCAAGATGAACATGCTGCTGCACGGCATCCGGGACGCGCGGATCGAGAAGGGCGACACGATCCGCGACCCGAAGCTCGTGCAGGACGGCGCGCTGATGGTCTTCGACCGCGTGATCGCGAACCCACCGTTCTCGCTCGACGAGTGGGGCCGCGAGGTCGCCGAGCACGATCCGTTCGGCCGCTTCGGCTACGGAATCCCGCCGAAGACGAAGGGCGACCTCGCGTTCGTGCAGCACATGGTCGCGGTGCTGAACAAGCACGGGAAGCTCGGCGTCGTCATGCCGCACGGCGTGCTTTTCCGCGGCAGCGCCGAGGGCGAGATCCGCAGCGGCTTCCTCAAGGACGACCTGATCGAGACGGTGATCGGGCTGCCGTCGAACCTGTTCTACGGAACTGGCATTCCGGCCGCGGTGCTCCTGTTGAACCGCAGCAAACCAGCGGCTCGCCGCGGAAAGGTGCTGTTCGTCGAGGCGTCACGCGGATTCGCCGAGGGAACGAACCAGAACCAACTGCGCGACGAGGACTTGAAGAAGATCGTTGCGACGGTTCGCGCGTTCGCTGACGTCGAACGCTACGCGCGCGTGGTGTCCATCGCCGAGATCGAGAAGAACGACGGCAACCTCAACATCTCGCGCTACGTCGAGACCGCCGACGCGCGGGAGAGGGTCGACGTAGGTGCGGCGATGAAGGCGATGCGCGATGCCGAGAGGGCGCGCGACTCCGCCAAGGCCACGATGGACAGGTTCTTGAAGGATCTCGGGTATGCGTGAGCTTCCCGCCGGCTGGGCACGCTGCTCCCTTGGAGACGTTGTCGAGGAGTGCATCGGACGCAACAGCGAGGACCTGGGCTCGGCCAGCGTGTTCGGCGTCTTCAAGGGCCAGGGACTCCGCCCCATGAAGGACCGGGTTCGTGCCGAGAATCTCGACCGCTACAAGCGAGTCGAGAGGAGCTGGTTTGCCTTCAACCCCATGCGAATCAACATCGGGTCGATTGCGCGACACCATGGGACCGCGCCAGTTCTCGTCAGTCCTGACTACGTTGTCTTTCGTTGCCGTGAGGAGCGCATCGCCCCCGACTTCTTGGACCAAGTTCGGGAGGGCACGGAGTGGACTCGCTTCGTTGAGAACTCAGGCCAGGGCGGCGTTCGAGTCCGAATCTACTTCGACGCGCTTGCCAAGCTGCCCCTGTTGCTCCCGCCCCTCGTCGAGCAGCGCAAAATCGCAGCGATCCTGTCCTCTGTCGACGAGACGATCGAGAAGACCGAGGCCGTGATCGCGCAGCTCGACGTCGTTAAGAAGGCGATGCTCGAGGAACTGCTGACGCGCGGCATCCCGGGCCGGCACTCGCGTTTCAAGCAGACCGAGATCGGCGAGCTGCCGGAGGAATGGTCGATCGTGCCAATGGAGTCGGTTTCTATTCAACCGGGAGGAATGGTCGGTGGCCCCTTTGGGTCGGACCTGACCGCCAGCGATTACGTGGACATACCAGGTGTGCCAGTGATTCGCGGTAGTGACGTCGCGCCTGGTCGATTCCAGGAGCATGGCCTTGCCTACGTGTCCACGAAGAAGGCTGGTGACCTTCGCAAGAACGCCGCTCGTCGCGGCGACCTGATCATGACTCAACGAGGAGCATCACTCGGCGAGGCAACCTTGATTCCAGAGTCATCGCGCTACGAGGACTACATCGTGTCCCAGACGATGATGCGCATGAGCCCAGACCGTTCGAAGGTCCTGCCGAGGTTCCTTCTGCATTGGGTGTGCAGCCAGCCGGCCCAAGCGTGGCTTCAGAGACGAGCCGTTGGTAATGCGCAACCACATCTGAACCTCACGATCTTCCGCGCGATGCCAGCCATCGTGCCACCGCTCCCCGAACAGCAGCGGATCGCCGACATCGTCGATGCGGTCGATGCAGCCATCGCTTCAAGCCGTAGGGAGCACGCAGCCCAGAAGACAGTGAAGACGGCTCTTGGCTCGGTACTGCTCGCCGGCGAACTGCGCGCCACCCCCAGCGAGGGCCGCGCGTGACGCAGGCGTGGAATGAAGCTGGGCAGTCTGAGGACCCAGCCGCCGAACTGCTCGAGGCGCTCGGCTACACGTTCGTCGAGGCCAACGCGCTCGGCCGCGAGTCGTTCCGCGACGTGGTCCTCGTCCAGCGCCTCCGCGCCGCGCTGTACAAGCTGAACCCCTGGCTCTCCGACGAGAACCTGAACCGCGCCATCCGCGCGATCCTCGACGTTCCGGCGACCTCGCTACTCGAAGCGAACGAAAAGGCGCACACCGTGCTGTGCTTCGGCATGACCGTCGAGCAGGACCGCGGCGACGGCAAGAAGAGCCACACCGTGCGCTTCGTCGACTTCGACGACCCGAGCGCCAACGACCTCGTCGTCACGCGCCAGCTCAAGATCAAGGGCCAGAAGCAGCACGTCATCCCCGACGTCGTCGTCTACGTGAACGGCATCCCGCTCGCCGTCGTCGAGTGCAAGAACCCGACCCTCGGCGACAAGTGGCTGCACGAAGGCATCGAACAGCTCGAGCGATACCAGGAGCTCGGCGAACGGTTCCGCGGGCTCGGCGCGCCGCACCTGTTCCACACCGCACAGATCCTGGTCGCGACCTGCGGGCAGGGTGCAAGGTTCGGCACCGTCGGCACGCCAGCGCGTTACTTCGGCGAGTGGAAGATCACCGAGCCGAAGGCACTCGCTGCGCTGCGGCAACTCATCGGCCGCGAGCCGACGCCGCAGGACGTCCTGCTGTTCGGCACGCTGGCGCCGGCGGCGCTGCTCGACCTGACGCAGGCGTTCGTCGCGTTCGAGCGCGACGCCACGAGCGGCCGCACGATCCGCAAGACCTGCCGCTACCAACAGCACCGCGCCGTCACCAGCGCAGCACTCCGTGCCCGGACCGCCAAGAAGCCCGAGGACCGCGGCGGCGTCGTCTGGCACACGCAGGGATCGGGCAAGAGCCTGACGATGCTCTGGCTGGCGTTGAAGCTGAAGCGCGACCCGGTGCACGAGAACCCAACCGTCGTCATGGTCAGCGACCGCCGCGACCTCGACGAGCAGATCACCAAGGTGTTCCGCGCCTGCGGCTACCCGAACCCGGACCACGCGAAGACCGTGCGCGACCTGCGGCGCCTGCTCGAAGGGGGTGCTGGCCGCACGATCATGACGACGGTGCAGAAGTTCCAGGAGCTCGCCGCCGACGGCGACGGCACGCCGCCGGTGCTCAACCGGGACAGCAACCTGTTCGTCTTCGTCGACGAGGCGCACCGCACGCAATACGGCGGGCTCGCCGCCAACATGCGGCACGCGCTGCCGAACGCCGCGTTCTTCGCGTTCACCGGCACGCCGATCGACAAGAAGGACCGCAGCACGCTCCAGACGTTCGGCCCCTACATCGACACCTACACGATCGAGCAGGCGGTCGCCGACGGCGCCACGGTGCCGATCTTCTACGAGAGCCGGCTGGCCGAGCTCCAGGTGATCGGCAGCACGCTCGACCAGCTCTTCGAGCGTGTGTTCGCCGACCGCACGCCCGACGAGCGCGCGGCGATCCAGGCGCGGTTCGCGACCGAAGAGGCGCTCGCCGGCGCACCGAAGCGCATCGAGACGATCGCGCTCGACCTGCTGGACCACTACGCGAAGTTCATCCGGCCGAACCGCTTCAAGGCGATGGTCGTCGCGTGCAGCCGCGAGGCCGCCGTCACCTACAAGGAGACACTCGACCGGCTCAACGCGCCGCAGTCCGCGGTCGTGGTCTCGACCAGCAACGACGACGACGAGCGGATGCGCCGGCACGGCATCGACGCGCCGGCGCGGAAGAAGCTGCTCGAGCGCTTCCTCGACCCCGAGGACCCGCTGCAGATCCTCGTCGTGTGCGACATGCTGCTGACCGGGTTCGACGCGCCGGTGCTCCAGGTGATGTATCTCGACAGCCCGCTGCGCGAGCACACGCTGTTGCAGGCGATCGCGCGCGTGAACCGCACCAGCGACCAGAAGACCTACGGCCTGGTCGTCGACTACTGGGGCGTGTCGAGCTCGCTGCAGGAGGCGCTCGAGGTGTTCGCGCCGAAGGACGTGAAGGGCGCGCTGACGCCGAAGGTCGACGAGCTGCCGCGGCTCCAGGCGCGGCACGCCGCGGCGATGAAGTTCTTCGCCAAGGTGAAGCAGCGGGAGGATCTAGAGGCCTTCGTCAAGGTGCTCGAGCCCGAGGACGTGCGCGCCGAGTTCGACGCGGCGTTCCGGCGGTTCGCCGAGAGCCTCGACATGGTCCTTCCTGACCCGAAGGGGCTGCCGTATCGCAAGGACCTGAGCTGGCTCGGCATGGTCCGGCAGGCGGCGCGGGCCCGCTACCGCGACGCGGCGCTCGACATCTCGGACTGCGGCGCCAAGGTGAAGCAGCTCATCGCCAACGCGATCGTGGCGCACCGGGTCGACGTGCTGGTGCGCGAGGTCTCGATCCTGACGCCGGAGTTCGACGAGAAGGTCGAGGCGTTGAAGGACCCCGAAGCGAAGGCCAGCGAGATGGAGCACGCGGTGCGCGCCGAGATCCACGTCCGGATCGAGGAGGACCCCGCGTTCTACACGTCGCTGCGCGAGCGGCTCGAGAAGCTGATCGCCGACCACCGGCAGAAGCGCATCGACGCGGCGAAGGCGTTGGCGGAGCTGAAGCGGATGATCGTCGAGGTGCGCGGCCGCGCCGGCGAGGCCGAGCGGCTCGGGCTCAGCGAGACCGGGCTCGCGATCCTCGGACTGATCGCGCCGCCGTCGGCCGATCGTGTCGCCGAGCCGAAGCAGAAGATGATCGACCTCGCCGGCCTGCTCGAGGAAGCGGTCGCAGGACACCTCGAGATCGTCGACTGGCAGAGCAAGGACGACGCGCAGCGCGAGATGCGGAAGCAGCTGAAGCGGCGGCTGCGGGTCGCCGGCTTCGCCGAGGAGCAGCTCGACGCACTCGCGAACCAGATCGTCGACCTGCTGAAGGTCCGGAGGAGCCAGTGACCGCGGTCGCTGCGGAGCGGGCGGTCGTCGCCTACGGCACGAAGTCGATCGCGTATCGCATCGAGCGTGGCCGCCGGCGGGTCAGTGTTGCCGTCGTCGTCGACCCTACGGATGGCGTCGTGCTGCGGGTGCCGAAGGACCTGCAGCCGGATCGCATCGCGGCGGTCGTGCGCCGCAAGGGCGCCTGGATCGTCGAGCGGCTGCGAGGCTTCGAGGACCTGCTTCCGCCACAGACCCCGCGCGAGTTCGTCAGTGGCGAGACGTTCCTCTACCTGGGCCGGCAGCACCGGCTGCGCGTCGAGCGGGTCGCTGGGCTGCGTCAGCCGGTGGTTGCCATGGAACAGGGCCGGCTCGTCGTGCGGATCGCTTCGGATGTTCGGGAGTCGGAGCGCGCCGACGTCGTCCGTGGTGCCCTGCGAGGTTGGTATCGCCGGCGGGCGGCGCTTTATCTGCCGCCGAGGCTGGCGCGATGGGCGGCGAAGCTGAAGGTGCCGGTGCCGCCGCTGCTCGTGCGCGAGCCGCCAAAGCGCTGGGGCTCGTGCGACGCCGCCGGCAACGTCCGGATCAACTGGCGCACGATCCAGGTCGCGCCGCGGCTGGTCGACTACGTGCTAGCGCACGAACTCGTGCACCTCGAGCACCGCCGGCACGACGCGGACTTCTGGGCCCGGCTCGGCGAGGTGATGCACGACGCGGACGCGCGGCGGGCGGCGCTGCGGCGGGCGGGTGTGCGGGTGAGTTGGTGAGTGGTAGTGCAAGGCTGCTGCCGACGAGGGAGTAGTGGCACCGGCAACTCCGACGGAGCCTCAAGAGCGGACCACGGCCAAAACTGACAATCGCGTCCGCTTGAGCCAAGCCCACGTGTGTGCCGAGAACTTTGCTGGTGACCATCACGTCGCGAGCTAGGGAAGTCTGCCCTCGGTGTTCCGCTGAGTTTGACTGGAACTGCTGCGATTCCGTCAACGTCACCGTCGACCCAGGTTTGAAGTCCGCCTTGCTCGACGGCTCGCTGCTCCGTCGCTGTTGCCCGCTTTGTGCATGTACGTTCCGTTCGGCGTTTGGCGTCCTCTACCACGACATGGAGCTACGACTGCAGGTGAGTCTGAGGCCTGATGGTCAGCCACCGGGTCGCGGGATGGATGACCTAGCCGAGGCGATGCTGGCGGGGCCCGTTGGCACCGGTTACCGGCTTAGGTGGGTCGAGACCGTGGATGCCCTGGCGGAGAAGGTGCGCGTGTTCGACGAAGGGCTCGACGACAGGATCATCGAGTTGCTCAAGGTTTGGCAGCTTGGGCAAGAAGGTCACATCGCGGACGACCTGACCTTCTTGCGCTTGGATGCGTCGGAACAGCGACTCGATTTCCTGGCTGGCGACGGCCGACGAGCCAGGGTTTCCCAGACGCTCTACGACCGAGTTCAGGAGCACTTCGCAAACAAGCTGGCGCGTGACACTGGTTGGCTACGGGTCGACCGCGCCTTCGCCTTGCGTGTGCTGGGAGTGAGAGTGGGAGGCCCTTCTCGCAGCACAGGCAGAGGCGCGGAGGAAGTCGGTTCCGTGCTACAGGATGAACCGAAGCGACGCGACACGGCTGGGCTCGTGCCATGGGTCGGCATGCTTGGTGGCCTCGCCGGGGTGGTGGCTGGGATCATTTGTGGCAGCACCCAGGGGCTCGCGGTGGCCGTGGCTTGGCTGGTCGTCGTGCTTCTCCTGGCTTGGCGGTCGCAGAAGCGCTGAAGCAGGGCGCGAATGGTGTTGGTCGACTGCCGTCAGCTCGAGCGCAGCCGGAACAGATCCCCCGGCACCGGCACCACGAGCCCGACCCGTTCCGCCGCCTCCAGCACCAGCCGCGCGTCGTCGAGGTCCGTTCCCAGCCGCTGCGCCAGCGCGAAGCGTAGCGCGTCGCCGGTCACCGTGACCTCCGGGCCGCCCAAGGCCAGGAACGTGCGCGCCAGCAAGCCCGGATCCGGACCGGTGTCGATGCCGGGCGTCGCCCCGGCTTCTTCGGCGGCGTTCGCTCCGCTGCAGCAGGGCTCGATGTTGGTGCCGCAGCGTTCGCACTGGCCGTGGCCGTGGACCGGCACCGGGGCGCCTTCGTGGCCGCAGTAGGAACAGCGCGTCTTGCTCACGGCCGCCTCATCGGCTGCGGGGCGCGCTCGGCGCGACCCCGCGGCTCGCTCACGACATCGTCACGACCAGCTCTTCGTCGACTTCCGCCTGCAGCAGGTTCTGGATCGCCATCAGCGTGCCGCTGGTCGAGCTCGGGCAGCTGCCGCACGCACCCTGGTAGCGGATGAACAGCGTCTTGCCGTCGAGGCCCATGACCTGCAGGCCACCGCCGTCGCCGGCGAGGGCTGGGCGCACGCGGTCGTCGAGCAGCGAGTTGATCTTCGCCAGCATCGCCGGGTCGCCGCCCTTCGGCAGCTTCGCCAGCGGATCGTCGTCGTGGTGGTCGTCGCCGTGGTCGGGCGGCGGCGGTTGCACGTCGCTCGGCACGTGGCTCTCGAGCAGGCGCGTCACCTGTTCGGCGACGGCGCGCCAGTCGGCCTGCGGCGTCATGCTGGCGGTGACGAAGTTGTCGCAGAAGAACAACGTCTCGATGCCCGGGATCGCGAACATGCCCTGCGCCAGCACGTCGCTGCGCGCCTGCTCCGGCTTGCTGTAGGCGAGCGACTGGCCCGGCTTGGCCAGCGGGCGGTCGACCAGGAACTTGAACGCGTTTGGATTCGGCGTCGGTTGGATGCTCGTGACCTTCATACGTCGAGGGAGGATAGCAGGGAGCGGCGGAAAGGGCCCCTTGTGCGTCGCGAAGGTGGGGCAGGCAAGGTGGCAATTGCCTGGGTGCTGTGAGCCCGAGCCGGGGCGCCACCCTGGCCTCAGTGCAGCAGCGGCTCGCCCTTGCCGGCGGGGCCGGTGGTCAGGAACACCGGCTTCCACAGCCCGCCCGAGCCGGCGTGGTCGACGACGCGCAGCACCAGCGTGTTGCGCCGGCCGGCGACGAGGCGCTGGCCGAGCTCGGCGACCTGCCGTTCGAGCCAGATCGAGGTCTTCGTCGCCGGATCGCCGAAGGCACCGATCGCTTCGCCGTTGAGCCACAGCTCGAAGCTGTCGTCGACGCCGTCGAACACGGCGCGGGCGGCGAGCCCTTGCCAGTCGGCCGGAACGTCGACGTCGATGCGGTACCAGGCGACCCCGGTGTAGGGCCGCAGGTCCTCGGCCTGGTTCTCCCAGTGGGCGCCGGCGCGCAGATCGCGCCACGGTGCTTGCGTCGCGTCGGTCGCCGGCGTCTGCCAGCCAGCACTGCGGCCCTGGTCGTCGGGATCGGTGCGGAAGCGCCAGGTCGGCAGCTCGAGCCGCTTCTCGGCGAGCTGCGCGCGCAGGGCCTGGATCGTCGTGTCGCGCAGTTCGCGCTGCGGCAACGGCCCGCGCTGCAGGTGCTGCAGCAGCTGCTGCACGAGCCACGGGCGGAGGGCGCTGCGGCCGGTGCGTTCGCTGTCGTCGAGCTGCAGCGTCGTCACCAGCAGCCGGCCGGCGCCGACGCGCGTTTCGCCGGCGAGCAGGTGCCAGCGCACCTCCGGGACGTCGTGCGTCTCCCAGAAGCCGAGCAGCGCGTCGAACTGGTCGGCCCACGGCGCCCACGGCAGCACACGCCCGCTCTCGAGGTCGAAGCTGGTCAGCTCGAGCAGGGCGTCGCGTGGCACGCGGGACCACAGCGGGTGCTCGACGAGGAACGGCGCGCCGCGCAGGAACCACAGCGCTTCGGTGCGCGGCGAGCCCTTCTGGTCGCCGGCCAGCAGCAGCACCTTGCCGCCGGCTTCGAGCGCGTCGAGCAGCGCTGGCGTCAGCGAGGTCGCCACCTGCACTCCGTCGGGCGTGCTCGGGCGGAATGGCGGCACGCGCCACAGGTCCCAGTGGTTCGTCGCCGTGTGGCTGCCGCGCAAGGTCGCGGTGACGCGCACGCGCGTGAGCTGCTGCGGAGCTTTGCCGAGCGGCAGCAGGAACGGTTCGCTGACGCTGCCGGCCGCGAGCTCGACGGCGAACGTCGCTGCGGGCGCGCCGTCCTGGTCGCTGTGCAGCACGATCTCGCCGCGCAGTGGGCCGTGGCCGAAGTGGCTGACGCGCACCGGCACGTGCGTCGCCGTCGATGGCAGCGCGTGGCTGTGCCACGGCAGGTCGAGGCACAGCATCGTGTCGCCGTGCCACGCGAAGTCGCGCGGCGCCCACTTCGGCTGGTCGAGGTCGTCGTAGAGGCCCATGCGCGCCTTGCCGAAGTCGCGCGCGACCGAGACCACGTAGCCGGCGAATGGCAAGCGCAGGCGCAGCTGTTCGATCTGGTGCTGGCGGTTGCGCCAGCCGAAGTCGAGCGACGCCGCGCGCAGGCTCGCCAACGTCGCTGGGCCCGCTTGCTGCGCGAGCCAGGCTTCCGCCGCCGGCTGGGCTGCGAGGCAGTCGGGCCGCCACCACGGCACCGTGGCGCCGTTCGCCGCATCGCCGTGCCGCTGCGTCCACGATGCCCGATCGACCCAGGTGTCGGCGGCGAGGCACTCGCCGAGCAGCAGCGGCTTCGGCGGGTTGCTGGCGAGGTGCTGCGCGAAGTCGGCGAGGCGGCCCGGCCACCACGAGTTGTTGCCGTACGGATGCTCGTCGTAGAAGTCGGCGATGCGTTGCCAGCCGATCCAGCTGCTGTCGTCGACGACCAGCGTGTCGGGCACAGCCGCCTTGCACGCGGCGTAGAGCGCCTGCATCACGTCGAGGTCGGCGCCGTGGCCGGTCTCGCAGGTCAGGCTGCGGAAGCCGACCGATGGATGGCTGCGGTCGTGGGCGAAGAACTCCGCGTACTCGCGCAGCAGTTCCTGCTTGTGCGCCTGGTCCATCTGCGGATGCCAGGTCGGATACTCCTGCCACACGCACAGGCCGAGTTCGTCGCACAGTTCGTAGACGCAGCGCGGCGGCACCCAGAGGCAGCACTTGAGCGTGTTGAAGCCGAGCGCACGGAAGTGCTCGAGCTGCGGCCGCCAGAACGACGGATCGTTCGGCGGGGCGAGGTGCGGCGGGCTGTAGCCCCAGTGCAGCACGCCGCGCAGCTGCAGCGGTGCGCCGTTCCACAGCACCTTCGTGCCGTCGGCGCGCAGGTCGCGGAAGCCGACCCGCTGCGTGTGCGTGTCGAGCAGGGCGCCGCCGCGGCGCAGTTCGAACTGCACGTCGTAGAGCTGCGGCCGCCCCGGCGCCCACGCTTGCACGCCGGGGCAGCGCAGTTGCAGTTCGGCACGGCCCGGGCCGGCGAGTGCCTGCATGCTGCTGGCCAGCGCCTTGTCGCCGGCGCGCACGGTCACCGTCCACGACAAGCCGTCGGTCGGTGCCCCGTTCGCCAGCACGGTCGCGGCGGCGCGCAGCGTGCCGTCGGCGGTGCCGAAGGCGAACGCGTCGAACCGGTCGAGCGTCGGCTGCTCGTCGAGGCACAGGATCACGTCCTGCCAGATGCCGCCGAAGTGCGGTTGGATGATCGGATGGAAGCCCTGCGTGTTGTGGCCGACCTTCTCGTCGACCAGCACTTCGAGCACGTCGGCGCCGTTCCACTGCAGTGCTGGCGTCGCGTCGACGCGGAACGGCGTCCAGCCGCCGAGGTGCTGGCCGACCTCGACGCCGTTGATCCGCACGGTCGCGTGCGTGGCCACGGCCTGGAACTCGATCGCGACGTGCGCACTGCGCTGCGCTGGCAGTGGCAGCACGCGGCGGTAGCGGGCGAGCCCGTCGTAGTTCGTGCCCAGCGCCGTCTCGAACGCGCTCGGCACCACGATCGCGACCTCGGCGCCCGCGGTGCCGTCCTTGCCGATCGCTGCGACCTGCCAGGCGCCGGCGAGCGACACACGCTGCTGGGCGAGGATCGTGGTGGGCAAGGCCAGCAGCAGTAGGAACGACCATGGCACCGATGGCATGGGGCGATCGTGGGCCGTCGGCCAGCCCGCGTCCAGTCGATCGCCATTCGCAGGGCGCGGTCGAGGCCGCCCTGTGCGGCCGCGGCCGGCTTGGTGCCGTCGCTGCCGCGGCAACCCGATCCGCGCCTCCCTCCACTCGCGCCGACGCTGCCGCCGATATGCCGGCGCGAGGAATCCTGCATGCGCTGCCTTGTCGTCGACGACGAACCCACCGCTCGAGTGCACCTGCGACTGCTGCTCGCCAAGCATGGCAGGGTCGACGAAGCCGAGAACGCCGCGGTCGCGATCGAACTGGTGCGAGCGGCCGTGCGCGCTGGGCAGCCGTACGACCTCGTGTGCCTCGACCTTTCGATGCCCGGGCCGGGCGGCATCGAGATGGTCGCGATGGTCCGCGAGGTCGATCAGTACATGCAGAAGGGGGCACGGACCGGCGTCGTGGTCGTCACGGCATCGAGCGAGACCCAGGACGTGTTCGCCGCGTTCCGTGAGCAGGCCGACGCCTACCTGGTGAAGCCGGTGTCGGTGGCCAAGCTGAGCGAGGCTCTGCGCAAGGTCGAGGGGAACCGGAACGGAGGTGCAGGGTGAAGGGTGTCGTCTTCGTGTTGTTCGAGGAGTTCGTGGTCCGCAACTGGGGGGAAGCGACCTTCGAGCAGCTGCTCGACGACTGCCCGCACGCGGCGGGCGAGCCGTTCGTGTCGCCGAAGACCTATCCCGACCAGTGGATCGTCGACCTGCTGACCGCGGCCTGCCGACGGCTCGGCGTGACGCCGGCAGCAGCACTGCAGGCGTTCGGCAAGTTCTGTTTCCCGGGCCTGGCGAGCCGGTTTCCGACGTTCGTCGAAGGCATGGACTCACCGCGCCGGCTGCTCGAGTCGGTGAACGACATCATCCATGTGGAAGTGCGGAAGCTGATGGAAGGCGCCGAGCCGCCGCGCCTGACGTGCCGACCCGCAGCGGACGATCCGAACGTGCTCGACGTCGACTACGACAGCCGCCGCGGCCTGTGCGCCTTGATGTCGGGTCTGCTCGACGGCTGCGCCGAGCACTTCGGCGTGCCGTTCCAGCACGAGCACACGTGCTGCAAGCAACGCGGCGATGCCGTCTGCACGTTCCGGGTCACGTTCCCGGCCTTGGCGCCCGCGCAGCCGTGAGCGAGGCCGCGGACGCAGCCGGGTTGCAGCGTCGCCTGCAGCGCGAGAAGCAGCGCGTCGCGATCCTCGAGCGCGTCATCGAGGACAAGACGCGCGAGCTGTTCCTCGCCAACGAGGCGCTGCAGCAACAGAACCAGACGCTCGAACAGCTGGTCGAGCTGCGCACGACCGAGCTGCGCGAGGCCCTCGTCCAGGCCAACGCCGCGAACCAGGCGAAGTCGGACTTCCTGGCGCAGATGAGCCACGAACTGCGCACGCCGTTGCACGGGTTGTCGGGCACCATCGACCTGCTCGGCCGCACGCACCTCGACGAACCCCAGCGCGAACTGATCACACTGTGCCAGCATTCGAGCGCCCGGCTGCTGCGCGTGATCGGCGACGTGCTCGACTGGACGCGCATCGAATCCGGCAAGCTGGAGCTCGAGAGCAGGCCGCTGTGCCTGCAAGACCTCGTGCTCGCGGCGATGCAGTCGCACGCCGTCGCGGCGCGGCAGAAGGGCCTGACCCTGCGCGTCGACATGGCGGTGGCACCTCGCGACCTGGTGTATGGCGACGCCCATCGACTCGGCCAGGTGCTCGGCAACCTGCTCGGCAACGCGCTGAAGTTCACCGCCGCGGGCGAGGTCGCGATCGTGGTCCGCTGCACGCCGCTGCCCGATGGGCAGTGTGCGGTCGCGTGGTGCGTCTCCGACACCGGCTGCGGCATCCCGCCGGCGGCGCAGAAGCGCCTGTTCCAGCCGTTCGCGCAAGCCGAAGCGGCTACCACCCGTCGCTTCGGCGGCTCCGGGCTCGGGCTGTCGATCAGCCAGCGGATCGTCGAGGCGATGGGGGGTACCATCGTCCTGCAGTCGGCGGTCGGTGTCGGCTCGACGTTCACGTTCACCACGCGGCACAGGGTGGCGGACCAGCTCGAGACCCCGGCACCAGCGGAGTCGGGGGCAGCGTTGCGCGGCTTGCGCGTGCTGCTCGTCGACGACCATCCGGTGAATCGCACCATCGGCGAGGCGATGCTCGGCGAACTCGGCTGCAGCCTGCAGCTCGCGGCGGATGGTGCCGAGGCGATCGCGCTGGTGCAGAAGCACGGACCGGACCTCGTGCTGATGGACTGCCACATGCCGGGCATGACGGGGCTGCAGGCGACGCAGCAGATCCGTGGCAACGGCTACCGCGGGCCGATCCTCGCCGTGTCCGCCGACGTGTCGACCGAGAACCAGGTGGCGACGCGCGCGTGCGGCATGCAGGGTCTGCTCGGCAAGCCCTTCCGGCGCGAAGACCTGGTGCGGGCCATGCTCGACATCCTGCCAGGCTCGGTGGGGACGACGCCGCAGGCATCCGAGCCGGCGTCGCCGACGGTTGGCCAGGGCCCGGTCGAGCCGCTGCTGTTCGATGAGGTGGCGGCGCTGGCGCTGTTCGGTGGCGACCGAGGCATGCTGCTGCAGATGGGCATGGTGTGGCTGGAGCACCTGGCACCCAGCGTCGATGCCGTGCGTCGGGCTCTCGATGGCGCCGATGCCGCGGCCTTGCACAGGGCTGCACACGCCGTCAAGGGCGCTGCCGCCTCGGTCGGCGCGGAGCGCTTGCGCGCGTTCGCTGGTCGCCTCGAGCAAGCGGGTCGCGCTGGCGAGCTGCAGCCGGGGCTGCGCTCTCCGTTCGACGCGATCGTCGCCGCCACCGAGGCCGCCGTGCGCAGCTTCGTGGCCAACGGCTGAGCGGGGCCTGCGCGATCGTGGCGGGTCGACGCGGCGCCTGACCTACAGCCCGTAGACGACCGCGAGCTTCTGTTCGAGGTAGGCCAGGAACGGCGCACTCGACAGCGGCGCCCCGGTCACCAGCTGGCACAGCTCGGCCGGCGTGTGGCGGCGGCCGTGGCGGTGGATCTGCCGCCGCAGCCATTCGCGCAGCGTCGCGAACTGGCCGCGTTCGAGCAGGCCCGGCAGGCCGCCGAGCGCCTTGTCGGCGGCGGCGGCGAACTGCGCCGCATACAGGTTGCCGAGCGTGTAGGTCGGGAAGTAGCCGAACAGGCCGCACGACCAGTGCACGTCCTGCAGCACGCCCTGCTTGTCGTCCGGCACGGCGATGCCGAGGTACTCGTAGTAGAGGCGGTTCCAGTGGTGGGGCAGGTCGCCGGTGCCGAGCTGGCCGTCGATCAGCGCCTGCTCCAGTTCGAAGCGCACCATGACGTGCAGGTCGTAGGTCGCTTCGTCGGCTTCGACGCGGATCAGGCTCGGCTGCACCAGGTTGGCGGTGCGGAACACCTGCTCCTGGGTGAAGCCCTGCGTCTTGCTGCCGAGGTGCTTCTGCGCCACCGGCCAGCACCACTGCCAGAACGCGGCACTGCGGCCGACGTGGTTCTCCCACAGCCGGCTCTGGCTCTCGTGGATGCCGAGCGACACCGCTTCGGCGAGCGGCGTGCCGAAGTGCGCGGGCTCGAAGCCTTGCTCGTAGAGGCCGTGGCCGCCTTCGTGCATCGTCGAGCCGAGCGCGTCGAGCACGTTGTCTGGATGGAAGCGCGTGGTCAGGCGCACGTCGGCGCCGACCTTGGTGCAGAACGGGTGCGCACTGCGGTCGAGGCGGCCGAAGCGCTCTTCGAAGCCCATCGCCGCCAGCACCGCGCGCACGAACGCTTCCTGCTGCGTCTGCTCGATCGGCAGGCGCTGGAACGCGTCGTCCGGAGCCGTGCCAGTGGCCAGCTTCTGCCGCAGTGCGACCAGCGCCTGTCGCAGCGGTGCGAACAGCTCACGCAGCATCGCCGCGTTCATGCCGGGCTCGTAGAGATCGGCGAGTGCGTCCCAGCGCGATTGGCCAGGCGCCTTCAGGCAGTCGGCCTTCTGCTGCTGCAGCGACAGCATGCGGTCGAGCCACGGCCGGAACTTGCGCCAGTCGTCGCGCGCGCGCGCTTCGGCCCACGCCTGCTGCGCCTTGCTCTCGACCTCGGCCAGCTCCTGCACCAGCTTGCTCGGCAGCTTCGTCGCGCGGTCGAAGTCGCGCCGCCAGCCGCGCACGTTGGCGATTGCGTCGGCGTCGTGCTGCAGACGCGCGTCCGTCTCGCAGGCGGCGAGCCAGTCGCCGACGCGCGGGTCGGTGGCGCGTTCGTGCTGCAGCTCGGCGAGCAGCGCCAGCTGGTCGGCGCGCACGTCGCCACCGCCCTTCGGCAGGTAGGTCTCCTGGTCCCACACCAGCAGCGCCGACGTCGAGGCGAGCAGGTGGGCCTTGTGCAGGTGCGAACGCAGCGCGTCGTAGGCGGCCGTCATGCGCGCACGCTACTGCGCGCGGTTGACGGGCGACAACGTGGCGTGCCGCGCTGCCGTGCCGCCGTTCAGCGCGCGACCGTGTGCTCGCCGCCGCTCTGCTCGGCGAGGCGTTCGAGGAACCGGCTCCTGCCGCCGATCGCGACCGTGTGGATGCGCACGACGCGGCCGAGGTTCCACTGCGCGACCTCGCGCAGCAGCGCGTCCTGGTCGACGACCGGGCCGCTGCTCGGCTGGCCGTCGGTCAGCAGGAAGATCGTGTCGACGTCGCCGTCGGCCAGCGCCAGCCGCAGGCCGGCGTGCACGTTGGTCGGGCCCCGCGCCTGGATCGTTTCGGCGAACGCCGAGGCCGCCTTCTTCTTCTTGTCGTCGAGCGTCTGCAGGTCGCCGGCGAACGCCTTCGCGTCGTCGCTGAACACGACGACGTTGGCCTTCGCCTTGTTCGGCAGCGCCGCCAGCACGCGCACCAGCTGGCGCTTCGCTTCGTCGAGGCGCGTGCCGTCGCCGGTGCCGAACGGCTGCAGCATGCTGCCGCTGGCGTCGACGACGAACACCACGCGCTCGCTGGTCACCGGCAGGTTCCAGTAGCTGGCGGTCGTCGGCGCCGCCTCGCCGCCGCGGCGGCGGTCGTTGCGCTCGCCGCGTTCGTCGTCGCGGTCCTTCTTCGCCACCGGGCGGAACGCACTGCCTTCCTTCTGCCACCACGCGCGCCACGCCGCGGTGGTGGGGAACTGCAGCGCCGTCAGGTCCTGGAGCGCCGCGACGACGTCCTTCTGCAGGCGGCCCTGTTCGAGCTCGAGCCGTTCGAACAGGGGCGGCACGCCGGCTGGTTCGCGCAGCGCGCGCAGCAGGTCGATCGCAGCGCTGCGCACCGGCCACGCCTTGTGCGCGAGGTTGTCGGCGGCGGCCTGCACGAACGCCGCGCGCGCGCCGCCCTTCGTC
>VYME01000323.1_pt1 | contig 18352 bp, 32 predicted proteins | sample 5115281 | NCBI WGS metagenome assembly VYME01 (sample SAMN12291780, study PRJNA351875) | freshwater metagenome | isolation source: freshwater lake | place: USA: Michigan, Wintergreen Lake | collected 2013-08-08
TACTCTTAGTAATAATCTCTTGTCAGACTTTAAGACAAGAGCCTGGATCTATTGCAAAGCAAATTGACCTCATAGAAGATATCGCTAGCAATCCAAACCTAGATCCAGTAACTCAATCAAGATTAAAACTTGCTCTAGAAAATATTAGATCCAGTGAACAATCTAAAGATAATGATATCTTGGAAGCTTCGAAGGTGGCCGCAAAGGCTGAAAAAATCGCTCTAGAGAAGACAGAAGCAGCTGGGAAATGGTACGGTGCTAGAAATTTACTTATCTTAATTGGAATAGGCTTAGCGTTGATCCTAGGACTTTATATATACGTCAAGGGAAGCATTCCTAAAATTCCTTTTATAAACTAACCTAAAATAATGTCCGACTCCCGGACTTTTTTCGTTTTTTATTGTTATTGTGACTTAATACAGCCTTTTCGATATCCAAAAGTATTTTATTATCGAGATCCTTCTCTTTAATATTGCCTAAACAATCTTTACAGATCCAATCATTGCAGGATTGCCCTAGTGGTACCGTCCTATACAACATCTTTGTATTAAAACTAGCATTGCAATTAATACAATTCATTCCTAAGTTATACCTTTATCTTTATTTTCATGTTAATTCGTATTTTCTAGTACATTTATACTTTCAACTTTAATACTATCCAAGTTTCTCAAAAGCCATCGAACAACAAATCCGTCCGAAACATTATCTCTAAGTTGGTACTTTAACTTATTTTTGATTTTATCATAAATTGCTAAATCTTCATTTTTGAGTCTTGCTTGTAGTGTGTAGCTCATAGACTTAAAAAAATATTCATACCACATCTAATTCAACTACATTTTAAATAAGTATACAAATTTAAGGCAAAAAAATCTTGAAAAATCAACTGGTTTGTAACTATGCTTTAACTGGTTAGCGACTGGTTTTTAACTGGTTTGCAACTAAAATTTAACTAAAAGGCAACTAAACCAGTTATGATATCGTTAGAATCTAGTTACCGTGGCTTTAAAACTACTTTATCCAACACGAAAAAATCCATTATTGAAGCTGAAAACGAAACTCCAATTAGTGTAGTTTTAGAATCTGACAGCGAAGTGCAAGAATATGATGCTGAATCAGTTCCAACAATCGAAGCGATCAAACAAATTTTTGCAGGATCTAAAAAGATTACAGGATATATTTATTTAGGGGATAGAATTAAACATAAACAAATTTTATTTCAAGCAGAGGATTCCACACCAGCACCAACTAACCAAAATCAAAGCAATGCTCAAAGTTTTGGACAAAATTTCAATCCTATGATAGAGCAAGTTAAAAGCATCTTACAAGCTTCGCAAGAAATTCAAGATATCAAAACTTCTAATTTGATTCAATTTTATAAAGAACAAGACAACATGAGAGCCACTCTTTATAAAGATCGTGAAAATATGTTTCTTGATCTTAAAACTAAGGAAATGGAGCTGCGAATCAAAGAAATTGAATCTACGACCAAAAAGAAATCTGACATTTTGGAATCTGTATTACTTGGAGTAGGAAGCGGACTGAAAGAATTGATTAATTTCGCAAAAGAAAATCCTGGGGAAATAGCTGATATATGGGCGACATTCAAAGCAAGGAAAGCGGAATAATGGAAGATATACAAAAAAATTCTGATATTAAAATTAAATTACTAACTACTATTATAATTAATTTATTCAAAATCATTGATAGATTAAATTTAATAGGATCAAAAACTAAAAACTCTCAAGAGTTTCTGGAAATCAAAGACGCAATCCAAAAATTAAAGGAGATTAATTAAAAATGGATTTATTAGAACAGCACAAAGAGATGATGGAAGTCCTCAACAAGATTGAAGAGAACACCAGAGCAACAAAAGAGATATTGGAAGAGCTTGCAGGTTATGACACAATCAAGTCTTTAAATAAGAATGCTTTAGAATTTGCAGACAATGACAAATCGCAAGCTTTACAAGAGCGTGAAACATCGGAAGCAATTCCAGAGAAAATACCAGCTAACGAACCAGAAGGACAGCCCCAAGCAAGCTAGTTAAACCTTTTTAAAAATTTTCGGTTTAGGCTTTCCGAGGCAACAAAAAAGACCACCATCTAACATGAACAAAAAAGATTTTAACAAAAACAAGAAATCACTGATTGAACTAACGGAAAAGCTTGGACAAGATATCCAGTTTTATTCAAAGAAACCTAAACTCTCTAAATCGGGTGAACCTGTCCGTATTGATTGGCTCAAGAAAACTAATCAAAGGGTAAAGAATCTAATATCCACGCTTGCAATCTTAGAGCAATACTATGAAAAAGAAAAGCTTAACAGTTAGCAGACACAAAGGCAACAATAAGAAACTGATTCATGTATCAGATTCTAGACAGGTTCCAACCAAGTCACTGAATAAGATGATTGAAAAATCTGATTATGATGTATTTACAGCAAAGAACAAAAACGGAAAAGGTAAGCACATTCTCTTTAGTGCAACAAAAACGGAATGGGCTGACTCAGCAGAATATGACTGTAGAGATAAAGGAGGAGAAGAAGACAAGAATCTTTGTGAATTAGAACGCATACAAGAAGACCAACCAGAGTATTGTCTTATGGGAAATCCTAGATCATGTATAGGTAAAGCCACAAGAAAGCTATTATTAGAAAGGCAATCGGGAAGATCCAAGAAATCCCTAGCAGACCAACAGCAAGAAGATTATTACTCTCAATTCGATAACCTAACGAAAGAAGAAATTGAAGCTATAGGAAAAGAAGTCTTTGAAGATGAAGAGATGGAGCCTTTCTAAATGTTTAGTACAATATTATTGGTAATATTGATTTAAGTACTAATTTGTGTACTAAAAATTGATTAAGCTAAAAAATGGATTTTATGCGTTTACCGTAGGGTAGTAAATCAAAAAGCTTCAAAAACGTCATTTTTGTAGTAAAAACTTGTTTAGTAGTAAATCCCAAACCATGCCGTAGGCTAAAGTCCTGTAAATCCCTCTCATCGGTAGATGAGAGCTTGAAGGATTTTTATTTGACAAAATCAAAATAAAAAAATAAAATTATTTTATGGCTACTTTGATAAAGAAAAAAGATCGAGTTTTTACAAAATCCGAAATGGCAGATAGAGCAAAAGACTTAATCAAAGAAAAATTAAACCTTTTGCCCGATGGAGTAACAGAGGAAGGCTATTTTTACGACTTAAACAAAACTATAGCTAGGATCGAGGAAATGCAAAGGCTAGGAATTAAGCCCTGAATATTACAAAGCTTGTTCGTTTTAAATAGATCCAATATTCTGCTTTACGATTATTCGCATTAGTTGACCCTTGAAATAGGAGCTAACAATGAAAAAGATTTTTTTACTAATTTTTGTTCTACTGGTCGTTTCCGATTGTGCAACCCAGAGAATATATACTACCGAGGATCAATCAGCGAGAATCCCAACTCACGAGGGGACAAGTCACTTTTTCCTGTATGGAATTGCACAGACCAGAGAATATTCTGCTGAACAAATATGCCAGGACAGAACAGTCCTTGCCGTTGAAACTCAGTATTCATTTGTCAATGGATTACTAACAGTGATAACTTATGGGCTTTACTATCCGATGAGTTATACCGTATATTGTGGGAAAAAGCCCAAAAAAGAAGTAACAGAGTAAACAAAGGGACATAAATCGGAAAACGCAAATTTTGGAATCTTTTGATTTTTGACTTTTTCCGCTTATGTCTACCATTCCAAAGAATCACCGATAAGTGAATTTTTTTCTAAAAAACCTCATTTTTTATGGTTGACGAATTCCAGCCCAAAAATTAAGGTTTTTTGTATCCATGAATGATTTAGAGCAAAAGACTAATTCAACTATTCAGGAAATCTCACAAAAGGAGGTTTCACGAATGGCGGGACGAAAAAAATTCCTAGGCGAAGCTAAAAAGATAAGCTTTGATATTCCAGAAAACTGGATTCCAGTTTTTGAGAATTTAAAGAAAAAAGATCCAAGCTTAAATAAAAACAAGATTATCAGATTAGCTTTAGAAAATTATTTCGCTTCCTTGCCAGAACTTAGAAAGCAAAAAAAGGCAAGCTAGGTTTTGGGAAGGTTTCTTCCCATGATCCAATTTTATGAAACATAATACTAATGAGACATAAGATTGATTATATGACAGTAGGCATTATGTCGTTTATTTCCAAGCCTTCTTTTTTATTCAGCTTTCAGGTTTTTCGAAAATTAAACCATGGAACAACTAACAAAATTCGAACTAATCAACAATCAAAATCTTGCAATAAAAGAAGGCAGAGATTTTATTCACGTTTTAGAGAGAGTAGGGAAAGAACCTTTCCTTAAGAAGGATTTAGAATTTTACTTCAGAACTTTAGGCGAAATTAAGGATAGGATTGAATCAAATCAATCACTAATCAAAACTTTCATTTCCTCTATAGGACAATACACTAAGCCAGAAACCAAAAAGGCAATAGGAGAGGAAGCAAGGGAACGCCTTGAATCTTCTATGCTGGAAATTGTTCTATTACTCAAAGAAATATCAATCGGCAAGGAAGCGGAATTTTCACAACTCAATAAAGAATTTAGAAGAAGGTTAAAGGGATAATGTTGTCAAATTTCTTGCAGTCAAACGGTTTACAAGATGGATATGGTTTTGGTGATGTAATTGCAATCTATGATGATACGATTCAAGGGATTCTTAAAATGTCGGAATGTTATAAATCATTTCCGGAAGATCGTAGACCCTTAATAGTTTTGCCTGAAAATTCTAGATTTAGAACATGTTTTTACTTTTATCAGCGTCAGGAAGCTAGAGATAAATATGTTCCCTTACAGAAAATAATTAAACAATCAAATAAGATTAATAAGGGATTAAAAAAATGACTCCTAGACAATTCGAAATCCAGTCCTTAAAATCTCAGTACAGAAAACATATTTCAGTTTTATTTGCAGAAAGAAACCAATCGAAGGAATCAAGGCAGGCTTGCAAAAGCAACATTCATTTTTATAGGTTATTCGAAATATCAACATTTGACGAAGGTCTCGTGAATGATAAACGAAAGGAGTTTCTAAAAATTTTCGCATGAAACGAAACTTATTACTCATCAAGGAAACTAGTATCCGTTTAAGTCAAGTCAGTGACAAGTTTAAACAAGCGTCAAACAGTCTTTTGTTTCTGAGGATACAGCTTTTATACAATTTCAGAACTAGGGAAAATCTGAGTTATAATAAAAGAGAAATACGGAAGATCGTTTCTGAGATTAGAAAAATCGAATGTTATAATAAGGGATTGGACTGTCTCGTATGAATGCACTTAGTATCTTGATCCTGGTAATTTGTTTGTTGGTTCTCGGATTGCTTTACGCTTACGATGAGGATAATTTAGCACCATGACGACCGCGCAAGAAAAACAACTAACGACTAAAGAATTTGAAAGAACTTTATTAAATACCTTTAGGGGAAAATATGTAAATCCCAGGAAGATTTCTTCATTTAACCCAGAAGGTATTTTTATGTTATTCGACGAAAGGGGGTCTGGTGTTACCAAGGGTTTTTCTCCGATTACCAACCAGATCCCCTTTGGTCGAATAACGACTAAGGAGAAAAACATGAATCAACAACTAGGGACAATGAAACCTAATTATAAATTTAAAGAGAAAGGCAGCTATGATTTAGAAATCCATATTCCTTTCCATCCCTCTGCTAAATTTTGGGTTCAACCATACAGCCCACAAGACGGAAAAGAAGGAACAAATCATCCTTCCATGGTAGTATTCCATCACGGTATTAAGGTTGGTGCTATGTGGTCAAAGGTGGCAAAGAACAAAGACGGATTTTTTTCAGCGTCTATCTTTAAGCTTGGAGAAGAAGGAAATTCAATTTCCTTTAACCTATTTCCAGTTAAAAGTAAAGAAGACGATGGATCGGAAACGGAAACAGGCGACTATACTGTGAGCTATTGGACACCTGGGGAAAAAGACGAGGAAGAAATTGACCATTCCCCTAAATAATCGGAATCATTTAAAAGGCTGGGAAGCTATGGGAATGATTCAAGCTAACGGCATGAACTGGAGTAGGGTAAAACCTACTCCAGTTTTTTGTACTTTTTTTGAAATATGCAGTTTGTCACCCACCCCCTTACTAATAGGGGGGTGCAAATGACAAAAATAAATCCTACCTCTATTTATAGATAATACCATGGAAGAAAATCCAATTGCTCAGACCTTTCCCTTGCCAAGAGACATAAAACGTCCCTTCGTGGACTGGTTGTCTTTTTCCGTCCCATACGATAAACGAAATTTTTCTTGGATTGTGGAAACATTGGGAGAAAGGACGGATCTCGATAAGGGCTTCATGGGATACTCTCAAAGCTTTATTACTGATTTTGGGGCAAGGGTGGGCTATTCACCAGACAAACCAGAAAATAAGATCCATGTGGTGCTATCTGGAAAGACTCTGGCTGGTTTAAATGGACAGATATCCATTTCTTCTCTTATAGATTCAGTAATTGAAATTGAAGGTAAATTTTCTAGAATTGATATTGCTTTAGATGATTTTGACGGACTATTAGATTTTGAAACCATCTGGACGAAATTGGAAAACAAAGAAGTAGGGACTAGGTTCAAGACCTATTCACGAATCCAAGGAAAGAAATCAAAAATTGATAATCCAGATGATTTCTCACGTATAGAATCTGGTAGCTTATGGAAGGATACTTCTAGACCGATGAAATCGGGAGATACAATCTATATAGGCAATCGTTCCTCAGACGTATTCTGTAGAATATACGACAAAATTAAAGAAACGAAATCTAATCGAATAACGGTAAACGGCAAAACGTACGTTTTGCAATTTTGGAATAGACTAGAGTTTGAATTGAAAGGAACGGCGGCAGATCAATACTGCAATCCTCACGATTTTATAAATTTAGAAACTGGTGAAATTTGTCACAAATCAATAGGCAAGAAAGTAAGACGTTCATCTTTTTTGGATCGAAGTTTTCCGAGAACCGCATACTATTATTTGAAATTTTTGGAACCTACTTACAAATTTAAAAAATTAGAAAATGGAACTAGGTTTAGAGAGTTAAAACATAAAAGACACTGGGAATCTTCTTTGTGGTGGACTCAGTTTTTGCAAACAGCAGAAGGCGAAAAGATTGGACTATCCTTTGTTCGTCCAGGACTAGAAAATGTTAGAGACTGGATGATGAACCAAAACTCAGGAGCTTTCTATTTATTGAAAGAATTGTTTGGTGAAAGATTTATTCAAGTCATGGAAGACCAAGGCGAAGAAAAATTTTCAGAAAACAAAAGATACCAAAAACTTATGAGAGAATTTAAGGCACGAGAACAAGGCAACATTAAGGATCTTCATAAGTTATTATTTTTCAAGGATTACGAAAAGGAGAAAATAGGATGAATGAAATTTTAAAAATAAAATTTTCCCATAACTATCTCAAGTTTAAAAGAACAAAAAATGGAGATATGGTTCAATTGTTAGAAGTTTTTCCATTGTATGGATTAAGAGATATCTCTTTAAGCTTTTTTAATTATGATGCAAGCTATATTGACAATGATACCGATAGCACTTTTTTTAAAGAAACACCAAAATTCTTTCCTTTCCCTAAAGGAAATTTATTGGTCTTACTTTTTTTAAATACATCAAATGATGAACTGTTTACAACTATAAGAAATCGTTACGGAAAGCTAGGCGATAAGTATGAGTATTATAAAGAATTAAGGGACAAATTTTTTCAAGTCGAAATAAACACAGTTTAAGGAGTCATAGAGGATCTAGAAGGCTTGAAATGATCCTTGACAGAAAGGTAAGATAAAACAAAATTGAAGTATGAAAGAAAAAATATCCGATTCTCTTTTGCTTACACATGGAGCCGTAGACCTTCAAGCTGGGTATGTTTTTGTATATTTACTTAAAGACGGAAAAGTAATTCATGTTCCCATACAATGCTTATCTTTCTACCAACCTAAATCAAAAGAACACTATATCCTTTGCTTGGATTTAGGAATTTATAGTTATGCCGATACATTGGAAAACGCTACAAAGCAATTACTCGAATTAATGAAGGTATTAAACAGCCCAGAAAACGCAGGAAAGAAAATCATTCCCTTTGAAGATTCCTATTATAAAATCTTTAATGAAAAGAAAAAAGCATTAAGCAACATCAAAGTTTCGAAAAAACCATTTAAAAAATTGAATATTTCAAAAACAAAAATAAAAGATGAAATCAGCCTTGCTTTATGCTCTTAGAGAAAGTTTTACTAAAACTTAAAGAGTATGGAGTTACTCATAAAATTGATCCTTCGCCAATTAAACCAAATCCTTATGTGATAACATTTTTTAGAGGTGACCTTTTCACTACAATGTTACACTATAGCTCGAAGCCAGAAATAACTGAACAAGAACTTCATAGAATTAAAATATCCTTAAACCTACCCAATAATTGGTGGGGAAAAACTCCTTGACTCAAACTCCCTCCTAAAATTGTAAATGGTTGGTATGAACCAACCAAACTACAAACTAACAGACAAACCCTTAGATTCTTATGTCGATACAGTCGAACAGGTTTTCCGACTTGCACGAACGTACTTTCTCGACCTATTAGATTCGAATAAATTTTCAAAAAACATAGGTTCCATGGAGCCTAAAGATTTTTTTAATTTCGTACGGTCAATGGAATACATTCGAGATCCTAGAGCAATTGAATTTGTAAACCGTCCCAAAATCTCTATAGCACTTTCAGGGACAGGACACCCCTTTGATTGTGATGATAGAACAGTTTTAAGCTTATCCTATTTCATGTTAAGAAATAACCTACAGAAAATACAAGGAAAAGATCAGCTTTATGACTATAGAGTTTTGGTTGTGGGGAGAAACGAAAGACCTCATCATATATATATCGAATACAAACTAAAGAAAGATCCAAATTGGATTCCTTATGATCCTACCTATCCCCATAATGTTTATGGAATGAAACCCTTCACACCTGGATTCCTGGAAATATTCTACGAAAAGGATTTTTATGCGGAATAATTCTTCAAACTAATACAAATTATACTTTCTATTAGTTTGTATAATAGCTAATAACTTGTATACTTGATTCATGTTTAGTTTTTTTATTCTTGTTTTTATTTCTATATTTTGCGAAATAAAATTCAATGAATGCACGCTTAGTAACTTTAGAAGGAGACCATTCGAGAGATGGTCTCTTTATTTTTCCTCACGAGGTTGAGGAAGGATATACATTATTAGGCGATACAAACAGCGATAGAAGATTTAAGGTGTCTCTTGCAGGTGACTACATTGAAGAGCTTAGATACTCACCTATCATCAGAAATTATACAGCAAATAACGACGGCGTTAAAGAAGCCTCTCAAACGTGGATTCCAGGAAACAACGGTTACTATTGGCACACAGACGAACAAGGAAACCTTCTAGGTTGTTCGGTCTGTATTGCAGATGAAACGCTTGCAGGCGAAGAAATCGAAACCTACTATCATTTCAATATCGATGGTTCGTTAGCTGGATATACATTACCTAAAGAGGATGATAGTTTTGTAACCCTTGCAGGTGTAGACGAATTAGGATTCTTTAAAGGTAAGGGCTTCAAGATGCCAAGTTTCAAGGCTTCTTTCAAGATGCCGAAACTCTCTCTACCAAAGATCTCGTTACCAAAATTTAAAATTCCTAAGATATCGATTCCAAAATTATCAATTCCTAAAATCAACATTCCAAAATTTAAGTTACCCGATGTCGGAAAAAGCCTATCGAAAATTGGAAATAAAATAGGAAACGCAGTTGATACCCACGTCCGTAAGGTTGGTGAGGCTGTCAATGCAGCTGGGAATATCGTTTCGGATATTGCTCAAGGAGCCGCACAGTTTGCAACTGGACTACTTCCAGGTATGTCTTCCCAAGGAATGGCACAAGAACAACCTCAAGAAGAAGAACAACCATCAGACTATACACAGCCAGGATACGAAGATGACAAAGGTTATACGGCAAGCGACGGAAATTATTATCTTCATGATGGTACCATGTATCTAGACAATCAAACAGGACAATGGGTGGATATGCAACAATCACAAGCAATCACAGATTATACACAGCCAGGCTATGAGGATGAGAAAGGCTACACGGCAAGCGACGGAAATTATTATCTTCACGATGGAAGTCAATACCTTAACAACCAAACAGGCGAATGGGTAAGTAATCCAGATGTTCTTTATGGTGTTGAGTTAGGTTTTGATTTTTCTTCATTATCTTCTCTTGCTTCTAATCCAATGGTCTCTATGGGACTAAATGCAGTCCTTCCCGGTGCAGGAGCAGCTTTACCGATGATATCCAGCATGCTTCCAGGTATGTCACCGTCTAGACCAAGCGGATCATCAATGCCTTTGCAAAAAAGAGCAGTAGCAATCAGACAACCACCAGCACGACCAAGCAATCTAATCCAAACAACAATTAGGCAACCACCAGTAAGACAAGCAAGCGGATCATCATCTTTAACAGCAACAAATACAAGAGGCTTGTTAGATATGATTCCAGGTTGGCAAGGGATGGTTCCACCAATTCAACCAGCACAACCACCAGCACCTTTACCTAAAGACGATAATAAAATGTTGATGATAGGCGGTGGAATTGTAGCTCTCGGACTCATTTATGTAATGACTCAAAATAAACCAAGGGGAAGAAGATAATCAATGTCTAGCAGGAAACCAAATAAACCTAAATTTCCACGTAAACCGAAATCTTCCAACATCGAAACGTTGGAAAGATGGGTTGAAAGATGCGAAAAGCTAAAAACTGCATACAATAAAAAATATGCAGAGTGGAAAAAGATCGACGATAAGAAGAAATCTCTTATCACTAAAGGCTCTAAAGCCAAGGTGTTAAAGTAATGGCTAATAAAACAATAGTAGAATCTGTAAAGTTAGCCGTTAGTGCAGGCGGATCTTTCTTAATTACTAGAGCGGTCAGCAAAGCCGATGCCGTAACTAAAGTTATGCAAAAGGAATACCCTGGACTTTCGAGTGCAGCAGTAGCGTCGGTAATTTTCGCTGGTTCAGTAAAGATGATAAGGCAAATCAAAGATACATCCATCCGAACGGGAATCCAAGCAGGGACAGGTGCGGCCGCAATGGTCCAAATTGCTAACATAGCTCAGGTTAAAAAGAACCTTCCTAAATCATTACAGGACTTACTTGCAGGAGATCCAAATCCTAATGTAGTCCTATTTAAGCCTGAACAGCTCCAAGCGGCAATTCAAGCGGAAGCAGAACGACATGCAAATTCAGAACTTGCGAAAATGGGATACAGACAAATAGAAAGTAATCCTATGAATAGTAACCAAAACAGAGACTCTTATATAGAGCAACCCGAGACCGTCAACGGTGAAGATATAGACAGTCTTTTGTTTGGCGACAATGAAATCTATTCTGATTTCAGCATGAGATAAAAAGAAGAAGTTACTAAGCATTCAATAAAAACAATAGTTAGGCTAGTAAGCCAAGGAATACAAAAACTATGAACGAAACAAGAAACAAACCCGATCAAGTCAGGGGCATAATTGCTCAAGGAAAATTGTTCGATACGAAACAATCCGTATTCAAGTATGAATCAGGTTCAAATAAGATAATTCTTTTTGGTGGAGAAGAAACCAGGAAGCAATATCCAGAAATGGCTTTGTATTCTACAACTGGAAAGAATCCTTTTGAAGGAGCAAACGGACAAACATTAGGTTTAAAACTTTATTCCTATGGTCCCGATTTTGCACCTTTTGACTACGCTGGTCCAGACAATGACTACGCTCCGTTAATTGCACTCACAAAGATATTAAATCAAACTAAGGTCACAATCACTTTAGGGTCTGATCAAATACGATCATTCATAGCAATTGAAGCACACGATCCACTACCGACAATTCTAGGATACAGAAAGGTAGGTTCTGGTGTATCTCCTGCTAATGTTCCTGTTGCGTCTGTGATGGCTCCTCAAGGATCTATCGAGTCAGAAAGAAACATCATTCGCTTACCTTTAAACGTGAACGATGGAGCAACTTTTAAGATCGAAGGTGAAATGAAGAACGGTGTAACTCCTGGAACTGTCCTAGCAGGTTTCCTTTTAGTAGGAAGATTATTTGTAATCGAAGACAAATCGGTAAACAAGTAATAAACTTTATAGGCTAGGCTTAACAGCTTAGCCTATATTAATTTTTATAGGTGATAACAATGAAAGAAACCATTTTAAAAAGTAATAATAAATTTAAAATATTATCAGGCGTAACGAAAGCAATAAACGCTAGTTCTACGTCTTACCAGAAAGGTATAGTATTACAATCAGAACACTTAGGACTCAAAAGAATTCATGGAGTCGTATTAAGATACAAAGAAGGCTTGGAGGATGTAGGAGTAAACATTCAGAGTCATTCCATTAAGAAGATAATTGAAGGCTACTGTCCTATATCGGTTCTCGGTTCACCTTATGGAGCTGATTCATTTAACATTTTTCCTTTCCAGGGAAAAAAGCCTTTAATCAAAGGAAAGGAAACGATCGAAATTTCTTTCCAGTCTCAAGCTACTCCAATAGCAGAAAGAGACATTTCTGTTTCTTTATTAGTTGAAGAATTAGAAGATTCATCAGAAACACAAACTGATAAAAATCCATTTTATATTTTAGCTGGTTCGTGTGATCCAGTAGGAACAAATAAACGTAGAGAAAAAGCAATATCATTAGCCAATGATTTTTCCTCAGATGTCAAGATCCATGGAGTCGTATTACGATACAAAGAAGGCTTAGACAATGTTGGAATAGATTTATCATTCTATTCATCGGATGCAGTGGGAGGTATCATTCAAGGGGACATGACACTGGCAAACCTTGGATCAAGATTCAAATCGAGTAGTTTCAATTTCTTTCCCTTGCCTGGTGTTAAAAGCATATTAGGGCAAAGCCGACAAATAGACGTTCTACTCTCAACTAATTCAACTGCAATCAATGCAAGAGATGTAGGGATAGCCTTAATTGTAGAAGGGAAATAATGCAGAATATTCAATCTAATATTTCTCATATTTTTTCGTACTCTCAAAGCTATAGGCGAAGAGATGAGCGGCCAGCTCCAGACGATTTTTCTCGTTATACGGAAACTGCTACTGTATCCAAGATATATGTAGAGGGAGCAAGAGAAATAAGAATCAGAAATCCTTTGTTTATGATAACAGAGTTTCGTTCTAAGATTTCATTAGAAAATCCTGTCCAAATGGCTTTCTTTCTATCAAATGAAAGTATAGAGCAAATCTACAACGATAATTTTCCCAAGTTAGTAGATCCGAACAGTGGACGATATACAACCCTAATCAATCCTAATGAACCTATCCCACAAATTGCGGCAGAAGGATTACAAGTGGGTTTTCCTTATAGATTAGCTTATTTTGAAATTCCTGAATTCTCGGACTTTCCATTAGATAGCGAAGAAAATTTTTACTTTGGATCTACTTCCAAGATCATATTGAATCCTAACAGTAAAAAGCAAATCGTAGGACTCTATTTAGTTAAATCTAACACCTTCTCCGCTTCCGAGGAAATACTAATAAGTAATGTAAATGGTTATGAGTTTTTATACCTAATTCCGTACGTCCAAAAATTACAAAAAACTGAAGTGGCTGTAGCTGGTAGAGTTAACTTTAGTTTGGAGTATTAAGACATGTCTCTTATTCCTCAAATACGTGAACAGATTGATAATGCACAATCTAATTTAGATGGCTTTTCTGGCGATTTTGGAAATGGCTTACCCGAATTATATGTCAACTTAATAATTGGATTCACTCTTCTAGAAGCTGGATTAATCGGACAAGAAGACTTAATACAAGCTTTAACCAATGAAATAACTTCACGAGTCCAGGTAGATACCCAATTAGCTGAGGGATTAAATTTAACCAACGAAAGAATCAATAATCTTTTATATGATCCATTACCAGATTCTAATATTAAAAATGGATCTAGGCTATACCTCGATGAATTCATAGAAGTTTTTTCTACCGATCAAGTTGACGGATTAAATCAGAAATTCGCTCTCTTTACAAATGCACTTTCTGGCAAACTTTCGGGTATATCTGCAAATCCAAACACAGGAATCAGTTTTGATTTATTAAATCCATCATTTCCCGTTATAACACAAAATAGACCTTTATGGGATAATATTCAAAACAAACCCGTAGGAATTCAGCTAACCAATCAAAAAGGACAAGCTAACGGATACGCAAGTTTAGATTCTAATTCAAAAATTCCTATCAGCCAACTTCCTAATGTAAACTCAAGCCTTCAAATCGTGGCAAACATCACGGAAAGAAATGCCTTGGTTTTAACAGGTAATACACCTGTATTAGTGATTGATGCAAGTGATGACCCCAACGTCAACTCTGGACATGCTTTCTATGTTTATGATTTTGCAAATACAACATGGATAAAAACAAGCGAACAAGAATCACTTGATTTAATTTTAGATTGGATCAATATTCAAAACAAACCGACCGAATTCAATCCGACTCCTCACGGTCATACAATAGCAAATATTTCAGGCTTACAAGCCATCCTTGATAGTATATCAAATCCAGATTGGAGTTCTGTCGGAAATAAACCAGCAACATTCACACCATCGACACATTCACACATTATAAATGACATTACTGGTTTACAGACCGCACTTAACGGAAAACGAAATACTGGAAATATTCCAGCCGCAGAAATAACCGAAGATGGAACAAGAGAATTTGTAACAAGTGCACAGAAATCTAGATGGAATAATGAACTATATGATTTTGCAACGGTAACGGCTTCACCTTCATTTTTTGCGTTTGGTCTATATAATAGTTTCAAGGTGACATTAGGCGGAAATATAACAGTGAACATAAATTCCCCACGTTCTGGTCAAGTCTATGTTATTAAATTTATTCAAGATTCAACAGGTGGACGAACCGTAACACTTCCAGGAAATTGCATTGTAGCAACTGGTGAATCAATCGAAACAGGAGCAAATAAAAAAAGTCTTTTAACGCTTCACTATGATGGAACTGAATTTTTATGCTCATGGAAAAAAGGGTTCTAATATGAACGCTAGTTTGATGATGAACAGTGAGCTAAATTCATTTCTTGCGACAATCGTTCCTCAATCTTGGAGCTGGTCTGGAGATCCAACCGAAACGTCATATGGATTTACGAATACAACAGCAAACGGCGGATATAGTTTGTCTGATTCAGAAGGCGGAGGAGAAAGAACGAGTAGATCGGGTTCAATATCGAATGAACTATTTAAAGGTTGTGTAATTTCAGTCATTTATTGGATCGCATACAGTGGATCTATGATGAACGATTCAACAATCGTTTTTGAGCTAAAATATCCAATCGAAATTGATCCAAATTTAATCGAGTTTACTACAATAAAGATTGGCTCCACAATATATAACAGATTCGATTTCGAAAAAAAAATTATATCAAGTGAAAAAAAAATAAATTTCAATAGAGCTTTAGAAAAATTTGGAATTCCCAATCCTATGCCTATTAATGGAAATCCCTATTTAATGGAGATAGTATGAACCTAGAAAAAATCTTACTCATATCTATCGCAATACTACCGTTGACATTGACCGTTTGTGTATTAATTGTCAAGAGAGGATTTTATTGGATCAATGGACAAGCAATCATTCCAGCGCCTAACCAGACGATAAATATTGTTTCTATATCAGAAGTCAATACATCTACGATGCACGGATTAGTGGGAAGATACACAAAAGTCCTATCCTTTTTTGGATCTTTAAGAATTGATCCTAATTTAGAATTCTCTAAATTACTCTTTGAGGAACTAGGTGTAATCATAGCAAAGGATTACATTCAAAAAAGATTCACGATTGATTTAGTGGATCTTAATTTTTTGAATTCAACTGCAATTAATGAGATTATTAAATTTTTGCTTACAATCAAAGAATCCAGTTCTGTAGAAATCAAGATCGTATTTCCGCAAAACCGATTCAATACGGAATTTAATAATTTTGATAAACTTTTTTCAAATAATAAAAATATAACAATTGAGAGGGCTTCCCATGTTTCAAAATAGAGAGAGTTACTTTTATCTTTTGCTAGGAATCATTTTATTGATTCTTACATTCGCACCAGTGGAATTTCTAGACAAGCCCATTGGTTCGGACGGATATCTCCTTAACATAAGAGTATTGATTTTAATTTTTGGAATCTTCTTTGTAATTTTTCCTCCGAGTGAACCTGTGAGAATATCAAGCCTTGGAACTTGGATCTTAAGTTTAATCAATTCGATAAAAGGAAATCATACAAATAATGATTATTTCTCAGAAGAATCAGAACCCAGAAAAAAAAGAAAGTTCAAATTCGACAAAAAAGATTCTAAGTATAAAAATAAAGATTCTTATCCAGATCAACCGAGCTTCGAGGAATAATTCAAATGGCTTTGGACTTTGGAACATGCTTAAAAGGAGCGAAGCAATCAGGAAGAAAGATTCGCTTTGTTGTGGATTATAAGTCTTTACCTTTTGAACCAAAAATTTCTAAGAATATGGTTTCACGATATGGATTTATAAATAATGTTCCAAGAAAAAGATTTTCTGTTTTAGTCGATCCTAACAAGACCTTTCAATGCCAATTCTCGACTAAAATAATAACTGAAGATCCACTTGCAGAAGTTTTTTATAATGATGTATTAACAGCTAACCAAACAAGCCTATTTACTGGAGAAATGTTAAAGCCTTTTTTTTCCTATTATGTAATGGATGAATCGGGTTGGGATATGCCAGGAATTCCAGGACTTGACGATTTCAAATCTTCTACTGGAATAAATTCAATTAAGTCTTCGTTCAATGACATTTTAATGCCAGTGGCTTTACTTGCAGCTGCTTACTTTGGATATCCATTTTATAAGGACATTTTCGAAACAAAAGGCAAAAGAAGAAAATGAATCTATGGATACCAATAGGAGCCTTAGCAATTTATTTTTTAATGAATCAAAGGATGGGAACAATGTTTTCTAATAATCAATTAGATAAAATCAAAGCCTACGGAAAAACAAAAGGCAATTTAGATTTCAAAGATTGGACAATCGTAGGAATAAGAGGAGCAGAATTAAACTCTGGTAATGTGAATACAATTCCAAACGTAAGGAATCATTTTAATGATATCCTTGCATTGATTAAAGATGATAATTCCTTTGTTTATAAAGCTAATCTAGATCCGGGCAATCCATCCATGAGTAAGCCAATCAATCCAGAGGGAACTTTTCAGATTTCAGAAGGATTTTATAAGGTCGGTAGAACTACACACGGTAGAGACGTTTGGAGAGATGGACAAAAAGTAAGAATCAGAGAGAAGGCTTTCAACATTATCAATCCAGAAGGGCAAAGAGATAAAAACAGGGATGGTAAATTTGATTCTCAAGATCCAGTTCATACTTTAAATCCTTCTTTTGGAATTAATATTCATCCGACTAATAGGCGAAACCCTAAGACAGTGGACTCATCTTCTTACGGTTGTTTGAATCCACAGGCTTATTGGGAAGATGATATATGGTCAGAGTTCAGAGATACTCTTTATAATGATTCAAATAAAACTTGGAATTTAATGATTTTAGATTCAAAAAAAATAATATAACAGGAATAAAGACATGACACTATTACAAATGGGTTCACAAGGAACGGCGGTTACTGCTCTACAGAAGCAATTGCAATCAATAGGATATCCACTCCAAAAATTTGGAGCAGATGGAAAATTTGGAAATGAGGTAAGAGATGCAGTAATGGACTTTCAGAGAAAGAATTCTTTGAAAATTGATGGTATAGTCGGACCAGCTACGCAAACGAAACTAAATGAAAAATCTTCATCACTTTGGAACAAGGTTACTAATATATTTAGTCCAACACCTACACCGATTCCAACACCACCTCCAAGTCCTACAGTAAGCATACCACAGCCACCAGCACCAGAGCCAGTCGTTGGAGTCGAGCTTCCACCAGCACCAGAACAGGAAGGCGGAATACATCCTGTCCTAATCATTGTAGGTGGATTGATCGCCTGGAAGGTATTGAAAAGAAGAGGCAAAAGAAAGTAATGAAAAACAAATTAAACGTATTCATTATTATCGTGACAATTGCTTGGTTGTCGTTTATGGCATGGGAAACATTTTGCAAATGAAGTTCTGGATCTTAATACTCTTAGTAATAATCTCTTGTCAGACTTTAAGACAAGAGCCTGGATCTATTGCAAAGCAAATTGACCTCATAGAAGATATCGCTAGCAATCCAAACCTAGATCCAGTAACTC
>VYME01000324.1_pt1 | contig 18322 bp, 17 predicted proteins | sample 5115281 | NCBI WGS metagenome assembly VYME01 (sample SAMN12291780, study PRJNA351875) | freshwater metagenome | isolation source: freshwater lake | place: USA: Michigan, Wintergreen Lake | collected 2013-08-08
GCTCGTGCGCACGCCGCGCGCGTTGAACGCGGCGGCCAAGGCCGCGCCTTGCGCGGGGGCGGAGGCGAGCGGATCGGCCAGCGCCGCGTCGCGCGCGATCGCGGCCCCTTTTCGAAGGGCGCGGATGTCGAGACCGAGCAGCGCTGCCGGGATCAACCCCACGGCCGACAAAACGGAGAAGCGCCCGCCCAGCGCCGTCGGATGCTCGACGGTCGAAAGCTTATGGCGCTTGGCGAGCCGCGCGAGCGCATTGTCCGTCGGCTCGGTCAGCGCGATGGCTTGTGCGGCCGGATCGGCGAGCCTGGGCAAAAGCGCATGCGCTTGCGACAGCGTTTCGGCCGTACCGCCCGATTTGGACACGATCAGGGCGCCGGTGGTTCCCGGATCGAGATCGGCGACGAGGCGTTCGAAGGCGAAGGGGTCGACGTTCTCCGCGACGATCAAACGCGGTTTGCCTTTGACGCCGAGGCCCGTGCCGGCATCGGCCAACGCCGCAAGGGCGCGGGCGCCCAGGCTCGAACCGCCCGTTCCAAACAGCACGACGGTGGAGAATTTCGACAGCGTTTTGGCCGCCGCTTCGATGGCGGCCAAGTCGTCGGCGCGGTCGGGCTGGTCGAGAAAGGCGTAGCCGCCCTTGCCGACCGCGTCGCGCAAAGCGGCGACCGTGTCGCGCGTCTGGTCGAGCCAGGTTTCGAGGACTTGGCGATCGAAGCCTTCGACAAGATCGAAGCAATGGCGAAGGTCCTGGCGATAGGGCAGGGAATCGGTCATTGGCGCACCGGATTCGAATATGACGACATCGTACGCCCCGAGTATAGGGATGCGTAATCCCTATTCCGAGGCCGGAACGCCTTGCGGCTCGCCGGCCAGCACGACGATCATTTTCGCGGGATCGTATAGGCGGCGCGCGGCGCGGCGCGCCTGTTCGGGCGTCACCGCGTCGATCAGCCGCTTGCGTTCCGCGAACCAGTCGCGGCCGCGCCCGTCGAGCCGGGCCGCGACCAAAAGCCGCGCGATACGGTCGGAACGGTCGAATTGCAGCGGGAACGACCCATTGAGGTAGTCTTTGGCGCCTTGTAGCTCGGCCTCGGTCGGGCCTTCTTCCCCCATCCGCGCCCATTCGGCGCGCACGAGTTCCATCGCGCGTGCGATCCGCCCGTTCTCGCTGGAGAAACTGCCCTGCACGATCGCCGCGCGATCGAAAACCGCAAGCCCCGTGCCCACGCCGTAGGTCAGGCCTTCGCGTTCGCGCACGCTCAGCATCAAACGAGAGTTAAACCCGCCGCCGCCGAGCACGTAGTTGACGAGCGCCGCCGCGAAAAAATCCGGGTCGTCGCGTTCGATCCCTTGCTGGCCGAAAATCGCGAAGGTTTGCGTGCCTGGCCTGCGGATGATCAGGGTGCGCGCCGGGCTCGTGATCGCGATGCGCGGGACGTCGGCCGCCGCCGACGTTTCCGGCAACGCGCCGAAGGCGCGGTCGAGCAGGCGGCCGAGATGCTCGGGCGTCACGTCGCCCACGGCGGCCACCAGCAGATTGTCGCGCGCATAGCGCCCGGCGAGCTGGACGCGCAGATCGTCGACCGTTATGGCGCGCACGGTTTCGGCGGTCCCGCGCGACTGCCGCGCGTAAGGATGTTCGCCCAGCGCCGCCTTCGCGAAAGCGCGGCGCGCCAGGGTTTGCGGATTGGCATCTTCCTGCGCGATGCCTTGCAGGATGCGGGCGCGCACGCGCTCCACGTCGCGCGGATCGAAGCGCGGCTGGGTCAACGCCAGCGCCAGCAAGTCGGCGCCGCGATCCGCGTCGCGCGCCAGCAGGCGCAAGCCGCCTTGCAGCGTATCGGCGCCGGCCGAAAAGCCGAGCGATATCGAGCGGTCTTCGAGTTCGCGCGCGAAACCTTGCTGGTCGAGATCGCCCGCACCCGACGTCAGCAGATCGGCGGTCATCGCGGCGAGGCCGAGCTTGCCGGCCGGATCGACGGCCGTGCCGCCGCGCCAGGAGAACTCGAGGGCGAGCACCGGCAAGGCCGGATCGCGGATCAGCCACGCGACGATGCCGCCCGGGCTGCGCACTTCCTCGATGTTCTGCGCGCGTGCCGGCAGGACCGCCACGGCGCACAAGAAAACGATCAGCAGCAGCTTGCGCATCACGAACCGGGCTTAGGCAGCAGCAACCCGGTCGCATGGCCGTCTTGCGACAGGATCGCGCGCAAGGCGGCATTCACGCGCTCGGGCGTCACGGCGGCGATGCGCGCGGGCCAGGACTCGACCCAGGCGACGTCCTTGCCGGTGGTAAAGGCGATGCCGAAAGCGCGCGGTGCGGCCTGCACGCCGTCGCGCGCGAAAATCGCCTGGTCGAGCGTGCGGCGCTTCGCGCGCTCCACTTCCTCGGCCGGAAGCCCATCGCGCAGAATGTCGCGCAACGTCGCCTCGATCGCGGATTCGAGTTCGGCGGGGGACGTGCCGTCGCGCGGGCTTGCGAAAATCCAGAACGACGACAGATCGTAGGCCGCGCTGTCGTAAGCCGCGCCGATGCCGGCGGCGAGCGGCTTGTCGTGGACGAGGGCGCGCACCAGCAAGCTGGTCGGGCCGCCGCCCAGGATCTCCGCCGCGATCTCGAGCGCGTCCGCCGCGTCGCGGTCCAGCACCTTGGGCAGATCGCGGTTATGCGAAGGCGCATGCCAGGCGCGCGACCAGGACGGCTGGCGCACGCGCGCATCCTTCAGCTCCACGCGCTTGGCGGCGATGGCTGGCGGCTCCTGCGCGCGCGCGCGTTCGGGCACGGCTTTGCGCGCGATGGGGCCGTAATGGCGTTCGGCCAAAATCTTCACCCGCGCGGCCGTCACGTCGCCCGCGACGATCAGCATCGCGTTGTTCGGCGCATACCATTTGCCGTACCAGTCGAGCGCGTTCTGGCGCGTCAGCGTCTGCATCTCGTGTTCCCAGCCGATGATCGGACGCCCATAGGGGTGGTTGACGAACAGCGCCGCCAGCAATTGCTCGCGCAAGCGCGAGGACGGGCGCTGATCGACGACTTGGCGGCGCTCCTCGACGATCACGTCGCGCTCCGGCAGGACTTGCGCGTCGGCGAGGACGAGATTCGCCATGCGATCGGCTTCGATGCGCATCATATCCTCCAGCCGGTCGCTGGCGACGGTCTGGAAATAGGCGGTGTAGTCGTGGCTGGTGAAGGCGTTGTCGCGCCCGCCGAAGCGCGCGACGATGCGGCTGAAATCGCCGGGCGGCACGCTCGGCGTGCCCTTGAACATCAGATGCTCGAGGAAATGGGCGATGCCCGACTGACCTTGCGCTTCGTCGGCCGCGCCGGTCCTGTACCAGACCATTTGGGTGACGACGGGCGCCCGGCTGTTTTCGATCACCACGACCTTCAGGCCGTTGGCGAGATCGAAGGTTTTGGGTTCGAAGACCTGCGCATGCGCGGCGGCGCCCGCGATCAAGCCCGCGACGACGCCGAGTGCGGCGAGGAAGCGGCTCAGAAAATCCCCTCGAGCCAGCCGCGCTGGCGCTTGCGCACCGTGGCCACGCTGCCATCCGACGCCGGTCGGCCGGTCGCGGCGGCTTCGCGCAAGCGCTGGGATTCGCGCTGCGCGTCGAGTTGCTCGCCCTGCGCGGGGTCGTTGGAACGCCAGAACATCAGCCGGTCGACGAAGCTGCGGTCGGCTTCGGCGAGCTGCGACGTTTCGCGGTCGAGTTGTTCGCGGATGCCGGCGTCGACTTTGTCGCCGCCGGCCTTGGCGACAAGCGCGTGTTCGCCCGTCGATCCCGGCCCTTGCTGGGTCGCGGCGGCGTTGCGCGCGGCGGCGCTGTTGCCGAAAACGGCGACGCGCGCTTGTTCGGTGGGCGACTGCTCCTGCGGCCGCGCCGTGCCGGGGGCGGGCGGGCGCAAACCGAAATCGGGCGGCAACGTCAGGGGCGCCCGGGTCACGACATTGAACTCGTCGGGCGAAACCTTATCCCAGCCGATGGCCTTTCGCGTATCGGCGCAAGCGCCCAGCGCCAGTGCCGCGCCAAGACCGGCGGCGGCGAGAACGATACGGGACGGGATCGATCGCGTTGTCATGCTCCTATTTTACCCGATTTGCCGCCGCTCGTAAAAGCATCCCAAAACAGGCAGGCGACGCCGATGGTAATCGCCGCATCGGCCACGTTGAATGCCGGCCAATGCCAGCCAAAGGCATGGAAATCAAGGAAATCGAATACTGCGCCATAGCGCAGACGATCGACGACATTGCCAATCGCGCCGCCGATCACAAGCCCAAGGCCCAGAAGAATGACGGGGGTTTCGGCCTGCGCCAGCCATACGCCAAGGCCGATCACGATCGCGGTGGCGAGGCCGACGAAGATGAGCGACGCCTCGGACGAACCGGAATTGAACAAGCCGAAACTGACGCCGTAATTCCATACGACGACCAGATTGAAGAACGGCGTCACCTCCACCGACGGGCGGAACCCGGCGATGAGGTAAAGATACATGACGTATTTCACCGCCTGGTCGAGCACCAGCACCGACGCCGCCAGCGCCAGACCGCGCTTCAGATTTTCCGTTCGGCTGTTCAAGTTCGCTCCACCGCGTCGGCGCAGCGCACGCAAATGCGCGGATGATTCGGCACGCTGCCCACTTCGGGCAGCACGCGCCAGCAGCGCTCGCATTTATGCCCCTCGGCGATGCCGACCGTCGCCGCGACGCCCGGCACCTCGTTCAAACGGAAAGCGCCTTCGGGGCCCGCGCCCGCCGCGACCTTGTGGTCCGAGACGATCAGCAATTCGTCCCAGATCTCCTTGGGCAACGAGGCGTAGAGCGCCTTGTCGTCGAGATGGATCGTCGGATCGGCTTGCAGCGAGGCGCCGATTTTCTTGTCGGCGCGCGCAAGCTCGATGGCACCGGTGACGACACGGCGAAGCTCGCGGATCTTTTCCCACTTCTCCGCCAGCGCCGCGTCGGCCCAAGCTGGCGGCGTTTCGGGAAAAAGCTGCAGATGCACGGATTCGCCGTCGCCGGGATGGCGGCAGAGCCACGCTTCCTCGGCCGTGAAGCACAGCACGGGGGCGAGCCACTTCACCAGGCAATCGAAGGCGAAGGCCATCACCGTGCGCGTGGCGCGCCGGCGCAAACTGTCGGGCGCGTCGCAGTACAGCGCGTCCTTGCGCACGTCGAAATAGAAGGCCGACAGATCGACCGCGCAGAAATTATGGAGCGCCACGTAGAAGCGCGTGAAATCGTGCGCTGCCAGGCATTCGCGCAGCAACAGGTCCAGATCGCGCAGCTTGTGCAGCACGTAGCGTTCGAGTTCGGGCAAATCCTTCTGCGCGACCGCTTCCTTCGTTGCGTCGTAGCCGTCGAGCGCGCCAAGCAGATAGCGCAGCGTGTTACGCATGCGGCGATAGTATTCGGCCTGCTGCTTCAGGATTTCCGGCCCGATGCGAAGGTCCTCGGAATAATCCGACGCGACGACCCACAGGCGAAGAATGTCGGCGCCGTACTGCTCGATTACCTGCTGGGGGGCGGTCACGTTGCCCAGCGACTTCGACATTTTGCGGCCCTGCTCGTCGAGCACGAAGCCATGGGTCAGCACGGCTTCGTAGGGCGCGCGGCCGCGCGTGCCGCAGGCTTCGAGCAGCGAGGAATGGAACCAGCCGCGATGCTGGTCGGAGCCTTCGAGATAAAGCGAGGCCGGCCATTTCAGATCCCAGCCGGCCGCCTTGCCCGGTTCTTCCAGCGTAAAGGCATGCGTCGAGCCCGAATCGAACCAGACGTCGATGACGTCCATCACTTGCTCGAAATCGTCCGGGTTGCGGCCGTTGCCCAGGAACCGCGCGGGCGGCGACGAATACCAGGCATCCGCGCCCTCGGCCGCGAAGGCCTGGGCGATCCGCTCGAACACCGCTTCGTCGCGCAGCAACTGGCCGGTCTTTTTTTCCACGAATACCGCGATGGGAACGCCCCAGGCGCGCTGGCGCGAGATGCACCAATCGGGACGCGTCTCGATCATCGACCGGATGCGGTTTTCGCCCGCGGCCGGGAACCAATCGGTCGCCGAGATCGCATCGAGCGCCTTCGCGCGCAGATCGTTCGCCGACATCGAAATGAACCATTGCGGCGTATTGCGGAAGATCAGCGGCGCTTTCGACCGCCAGGAATGCGGATAAGAATGCTGGATATAAGCGACGGCGAGCAGCTTGCCGCCCGCGTCGAGCGCCTGGATGACCGCCTTGTTCGCATCGCCGGGCTTTCCTTGCGGCGTGTAGACGCGTTTGCCCGCGAACAGCGCGACATGCGGGTAATAGCTGCCGTCGGCCGAGACCGTCTGCGGGATTTCGACGTTGTTCTTCAGGCCGAGCTCGTAGTCATCCGCGCCGTGGCCCGGCGCGATGTGCACGAAACCCGTGCCCGCCTCGGTCGTCACGAAATCGCCGGTGAAGACGGCAACGTCGAAGCCGTAATAGGGATCGGCCTCGCGCAACGGATGCGCGCAGACAGTGCCGGCGAGGTCCGCACCCGTCGCGCGGTCGTCCAGCGAGACATCGACTTCGGCGATTTTCGCCGCTTCGACGAATTCGGTCGTCAGCGCCTTGGCGACGAGATAGCGCTGGCCCGGTTTCGCCTTCGATTCCGGGTGGACCGATTTGACGGTCAGCAGATCGTATTCGATCTCCGCCCCCGCCGCGAGCGCGCGGTTGCCGGGGATCGTCCAAGGCGTGGTCGTCCAGATCACGATCGACGCCCCGGCATGGCGCGGATTCGCCGGCGCGACGATCGGGAAGCCGACGTGGATCGTCGTGCTCTTGTGGTCGTGATACTCGATCTCGGCCTCGGCCAGCGCTGTCTTCTCGACCACCGACCACATCACCGGCTTCGAGCCGCGATAGAGCCCGCCGTTCATCGCGAATTTCGCGATCTCGCGCGCGATCTGGGATTCGGCGGCATAAGACATCGTCGAATAGGGGTTCGCCCAATCGCCGATCACGCCCAGGCGCTTGAATTCCTCGCGCTGGATGTCGATCCACTTGGCGGCGAAGTCGCGGCATTCGCGGCGGAATTCGACGATGTCGATCTTGTCCTTGTCCTTGCCCTTGGCGCGGTACTCTTCTTCGATCTTCCATTCGATAGGAAGGCCGTGGCAGTCCCAGCCCGGCACGTAGTCGGCGTCCTTGCCCAGCATCTGCTGGCCGCGATTGATCGCGTCCTTCAGGATCTTGTTGAGCGCGTGGCCGATATGCAGATGGCCGTTGGCGTAAGGCGGGCCGTCATGCAGCACGAATTTCTCGCGGCCCTTGGCGGCTTCGCGCTGGCGCCGGTAGAGGTCGATCTTCTCCCAGCGCGCCAGCGTTGCGGGCTCGCGCTTGGGCAATTCGCCGCGCATCGGGAAGTCGGTCTTGGGCAGGAAGACGGTACTCTTGTAGTCGACGGTCATCGTGCGGTCGGGCCCTTCAGGCGGCTTCGCGAAGACGTGCGGCCATCAGCTGCACGTCGCGCACGCCGGGAAAATTCGCCAGCACCAGCGCCACGTGTTCGGCGGCGACGCTCTCCAATCCCCGGCAATCGACGCGAAGATCGAGCTCGTCGCCCGACACGCGCGCTTCGAAAAGATCGGGAAGGACGTCGCGCTTGGCGAATTCCTCGAGCACGCGGGAGGTGAGGCCCATCACGGGCTCGGCGCGGACGACGTAACGGCGGACGGGATCGGCTTTAGACGAATGCATGATATGCGGACTCCAAACGGGTCTGTCTCGGGGCGAACGAAAACTCCCGGTCCTGTTCAAGGACCGGGCGGATAATTCGCCCGTCGAGAGCCCGATGGTGGCCGCGCATTGGCATCGGCGGCGAATATAGCCGCCTTCACCCGCGCGTCAACAGGGCGGGACCTCAGCCTTTTTTGGAAAGCGCCTCGAGCTGCGACTGCATCGCCTCGAGCTGCTCGCGCAGCAGGTCGATCGATTCGCCGGCCTTCGCGGCTGGGGCGGCGGCCGATGGCGCGCCCGGCGCGGGTGCTTCGCCCGCGCCCGGCACCGCGCCCAGGCCCCACATCTTCATCGCGTTCTGAAACAATGCGAGATTCTGCTTGCCCATCTCCTCCATGGCGCCCACGGACGAGGGGAACGGGAACATGCCGCCGAAAGCCTGCGACATCGCCGCGCGCATCTGCTCTTGGTTGCGCGCGAAGGCGGACATCGAATTCTCCAAATAGCGCGGCACCAAAGCTTGGAGATTGTCGCCATAGAACGAGATCAATTGCCGCAAGAACGAGACTGGCAGCATGTTCTGCCCGCTCTTGGCTTCCTCTTCGACGATGATCTGGGTCAGTACCGAACGGGTAATGTCCTCGCCCGTCTTGGCGTCGTGGACGACGAAATCCGTACCCTGCTTCACCATCTGGCAGAGATGATCGAGCGTCACGTAGCTCGACGTCGCCGTATTGTAGAGACGGCGATTCGCATATTTTTTGATCTTCACCGGGTCCGAAGCGGTGCCGGTATCGGAAGGGGCGGTCGAGCTGGATTCCGTCATAAGGTGAGCTTGCCCGCTTAAGTCCCCTGCGGCAAGTGCGATGCACAAACGCCGGGGAACGGAGTACCTTTCGAGAACTTGATGTTACGGTGCGGTCCAAGACTTGGGACCTTCTCGCAAACGCACCTATAGTAGCGTCCGCATGACATCCAATAACAAAGACGCCGAACCGCCAAGCCTCGAAGCGCTCGCCCAGCGCTATCTCGATTTGTGGCAGGATCAGCTTGCGGCGTTGGCCGCCGATCCCGAAACGTCGCGGCTGATGGGCCGCAGTTTGCAGCTTTGGGCGGGGGCGGGCCCGGCGGGCTGGCAGGCGATCTGGCAGGCTGCCGCCGACGGGCTCAAAGGCCAGCAAGGAAACGCGTTCGACCATGGCGCCTTCGCCGAATTCTTCAAACAGCCCAGCCACGCCAAAACGCGTGGGGCCGCGCCCGCTGGGGCTGCATCTGGGCACGGCGATGGCGACGTGGCTGAGCTGCGCCGCCGTCTTGCCGAACTCGAAACCCGGGTCGCTCAACTGGCACCCGAGCCTCGCGGAACGGGCGAAGGCGCTGGAAAGCGAACGCGAAAACCACGCACCCGAAAAATTCCGGGCCGCGATCCAGCGTGAAGCGCGCAAGCGTCTTGCGCAATTCCACGACGGGCTGACGCGCTATCGCAATGCGGCCTATCGGCGGACGAACGATTACCCGCCGCCGATTTGGGGCGAAGGGACCACGCGGCTCTACGACTACGCGCCCGATGCGAAACCGGATGCGCGCCCAGTGCTCCTTGTCCCCTCGTTGGTCAATCGCGCTTACGTGCTCGATCTCGATGCCGACAATTCGCTTGTGCGAAATCTCGCATCGCGTGGCTTCCGGCCTTTCCTGATCGATTGGGCCGCCCCCGGCGACAGCGAACGCGCGTTCGGCCTTGCGAGCTATATCGATATCCGGCTGACCAAAGCGCTCGCGGCGGTCGAGGCATTGACGAACGCGAAACCCGCCCTCGTCGGCTACTGCATGGGCGGCAATCTCGCCATTGGCCTGGCGACGGCGCATCAATCGCGGCTCGCGGGTCTCGCCCTGCTCGCCACACCTTGGGATTTTCATGCCGAGCGTGCGGACCTTGCCCAAGGTCTTGCCGACGCGATCCGGCCCTGGTGGCCGATGATCGACGCGCTCGGCGAGCTCCCGCTCGATCTGCTGCAAAGCCTGTTCGCGGCGCAAGATCCGCTGCTGGCGGCGAAGAAGTTTCGCGGGCTTTCGGGGCTGGGCGAGGACAATCCCAAATTCCGCGCTTTCGTGGCGCTCGAGGATTGGCTGAACGACGGCGTGCCGCTGACCGCGCCGGTGGCGCACGAGACGATCGAAGGCTGGTATGCCGAGAATCGACCTGCGGCGGGCAAATGGGCGTTGTCCGGCCGGACGGTCAATCCGCGCGCGATCGAAATCCCAAGTTTCGTGGCGATCCCGGCGCAAGATCGCATCGTCCCGCCCGACTCCGCGCGCGCGCTGGTGGGAAAGTTGCGCGCCGCCTATACGATCGAACCGCCGCTCGGCCATATCGGCATGGTCGTGGGCACGCGCGGCCGCAAGGAGTTGTGGGATCCGCTCGCCGCCTGGCTCGGCGATTTGTCGCAAGGTTGAACTCTACCTTGCCTTGCTTGGGGTGCTTCCCCACCGCTATCATCGATCCAACGGCCGCCCAACCGGCGCCACTCAAGGGAGAGACCATCCATGACCGATATCGTCATCGCTTCGGCGGCCCGCACGCCCGTCGGCAGTTTCAACGGCGCGTTCGGCGCCGTGTCGGCGCATTACCTGGGCCAGGTCGCGATCACCGAGGCGATCAAGCGCGCCAAAGTGGCGCCCGGCGATGTCGACGAGGTGATCATGGGCCAGATCCTGACCGCCGGTCAGGGCCAGAACCCGGCCCGCCAAGCGGCGGTCAATGCCGGCATCCCGGTCGAGAAGACCGCCTACGGCATCAACCAGCTTTGCGGCTCGGGCCTGCGCGCGGTGGCGCTGGGCCTGCAAGCCATCGCCAACGGCGATTCCAACATCGTCGTCGCCGGCGGCCAGGAAAGCATGAGCCAAGCGCCGCACGCGATCCATATGCGCGGCGGCGTGAAGATGGGTCAGGCCGAAATGCTCGACACCATGATCAAGGACGGCTTGTGGGACGCGTTCCACGGCTATCACATGGGCACGACGGCCGAGAACGTCGCGACCAAATGGCAGATCACCCGCGAGGAGCAGGACAAGTTCGCGGCGGCGTCGCAGAACAAGGCCGAGGCGGCGCAAAAGGCCGGAAAATTCAAGGACGAGATCGTGCCCGTCACGATCAAGACGCGCAAGGGCGACGTCGTCGTCGCCGACGACGAGTATCCCAAGCACGGCACGACGCTCGACAGTCTCGCCAAGCTGCGTCCCGCCTTCAGCAAGGACGGTACGGTGACGGCGGGCAACGCGTCGGGCATCAACGACGGTGCGGCCGCGATCGTGCTGATGACGGCGGCCGAGGCCAAGAAGCGCGGTATCACGCCGCTCGCGCGCATCGTGTCGTGGGCGACGGCGGGCGTGGAGCCCGCGATCATGGGCTCGGGCCCCATTCCGGCCAGCCGCAAGGCGCTGGAAAAGGCGGGCTGGAAGGCCAGCGATCTCGATTTGATCGAAGCGAACGAGGCGTTCGCGGCGCAGGCCATCGCGGTCAACAAGGATCTCGGCTGGGACACCAGCAAGGTCAACGTCAACGGCGGCGCCATCGCGATCGGCCATCCGGTGGGCGCCTCGGGCGCGCGCGTGCTGACGACGCTGCTCTACGAGATGGGCCGCCGCGACGCGAAGAAAGGCCTCGCCACTTTGTGCATCGGCGGCGGGATGGGCATCGCGATGTGCGTGGAACGCGCCTAAACAATTGAACCGGAGGACGGGGCGCGCCGGCGCCCCGTCCTCCGAAAAATAGAACCGGCATCGAACGGGAGAGTGAACATGGCGGGACGGGTGGCGATCGTTACGGGCGGCACGCGCGGAATCGGCGAAGCGATCTGCGTGGCGCTCAAAGACGCCGGCTACAAGGTGGCGGCGAATTACGGCGGTAACGACGCGGCCGCGGCGGAGTTCACCAAGAATACCGGCATTCCGGCATTCAAATGGGACGTCGCCGATTTCAACGCCTGCGTCGCGGGCGTGAAAGACGTCGAGGCGAAGCTCGGCGCGCCGGTCGAAGTGTTGGTGAACAACGCGGGTATCACCCGCGACGGCACGATGCACAAAATGACCTTCGAGCAGTGGGAAGCGGTGATCCGCACCAATCTCGGCTCGTGCTTCAATATGAGCCGCGCGGTGATCGAAGGCATGCGCGCGCGCAAATTCGGCCGCATCGTCAATATCGGGTCGATCAACGGCCAGGCGGGCCAGTACGGCCAGGTGAACTACGCCGCCGCCAAGTCGGGCATCCACGGCTTCACCAAGGCTTTGGCCCAGGAAGGGGCCGCCGCCGGCATCACCGTCAACGCGATCGCGCCCGGCTATATCGATACCGACATGGTGCGCGCCGTGCCCCCCAACGTGCTCGAAAAGATCGTCGCCCGCGTGCCCGTCGGGCGCTTGGGCAAGGCGTCGGAGATCGCGCGCGGCGTGTTGTTCCTGGTCGCGGACGAAGGCGGGTTCATCACCGGCTCGACGTTGTCGATCAATGGCGGCCAGCACATGTATTGATCCGCGATCCCGGATCGAGGATAGGAGAAGGGCCGCCGGGCGACCGGCGGCCCTTTTCGATTTTCGGCGGGCGGGCGGGCATGAATATCCGGGTGGCGACTTCGATCGGGGCGGGCGCCATCGCTTTGTGGTCGTCGCTCGCCGTGCTCACCGCGATCGCCGCGCCGCCGCCGTTCTTCGCCTGCGCCGTCGCGTTCAGCATCGCGGCGGGGCTCGGTATCGCCAAATGCCTGTGGCGCGGGGAAAGCATCGTGGCGCCATTCCGGCAAAAGCCGAAAGTCTGGGCGCTCGGGCTCTACGGGCTGTTCGGCTATCACGCAGCGTATTTCGCCGCCTTGGCTTTGGCGCCGCCGGTCGAAGCGAATCTCCTCAACTATCTTTGGCCGCTGTTGATCGTTCTGTTCGCGGGATTGCTGCCGGGCGAGCGTCTGCGCTGGTTCCATCTCGCGGGCGCGGCGTTGGGCCTCGCCGGCTGCGTGCTGGTGGTCGGTGCGGGCGCGGGCGGCGGCGGGTTCGAAACGTCGCAGCTTTGGGGTTACGGCTTTGCGTTCGCGGCGGCGATCATCTGGTCGAGCTACTCCGTTTTGTCGCGGCGTTTCGGCGACGTGCCGACCGACGCGGTGACGGCGTTCTGCGCGGGCACGGCCGTTCTCGCCGCGCTCTGCCATCTGATCTTCGAAAGCGCTTATACGGGTACAGCCGCGCAATGGGCGGCGCTGATCGGCATGGGCTTCGGCCCGGTCGGTCTCGCCTTCTATCTGTGGGATGTCGGCATGAAGAAGGGCGACATAAAGGCGCTGGGGGCGGCGTCGTACCTCACGCCCATCTTGTCGACCGGCTTGCTGGTGATCGCCGGCGGCGGCACCGCGACGCTCACGCTGGCCGTCGCTTGCGCGCTGGTCGTGGGCGGCGCCGTTCTCGCGTCGAAGGACGTGATTTTCAAACGCTAGGCGCCCAGCCTTGCGGGGCCATTTCGAAGCCCGCGAATTCGAAAGCCGGGCCCACGGTGCAGCCGACGAGAGTCCATGCCCCCAGGCTGCGCGCACTCTGCCAATGCCCTTCGGGCACCAGGATTTGCGGCGCCTCGCCCTTGTCGAGGGCGGCGCCGAGAATGCGCGTTGTGCGCGCCGTGCCGTCGGCCGACAATGCGAGTTCGAGTGGCGCTCCCGCGTAGTAGTGCCAAATTTCCGCCGCGTCGACGCGATGCCAATGCGATACCTCGCCTTCGCGCAGCAGATAATAGATCGCGGTCATCGCGCCGCGCTGACCGTCCGGCGCCGCATGCCGGAACGTCTCGCGATAGGCCCCGCCCTCCGGATGGCGGGCGAGGCTAAGCATCGCGACGATTTGGTCGGCGGTCAGCATCATCCTTGCGGCACGGTCGCCTTGAACGAGGGACGTTCCTCGAGCTTGGCGATCGCCGCGGCGAGTTTCGGGCGCGTGGCCAGCACGTCGCCGAACACGTTGCGGAATTTCATCCAGCCCAGGCCGCAGGCGACCGCGATCTGGCCGATATTGAGCGGCCCGGACAGAACCGACGGATCGCTCTCGAGCTGATCGAGGCTTTGCGTGACCTTTTTGGTCTGGCCGTCGATCCATTCCTTCCACTGCAATTCCTTCGGGCGCAACGCCGTCTCGTAGCGTACCAGAATGCCCGCATCGGTGATGCCGTCGCCCAAAGCCTCCAGGCGCAGCGCCTGCCAGCGCGCGGGCCCCGATTCCGGAATCAATTTGGCGCCGGAATGGAGACTGTCGAGATAGGCGCAGATCACGCGGCTGTCGAACAGCTTGTCGCCCGCATCGGTGGTCAGCGTGGGCACCTTCATCAACGGATTGTCCGGCGCCAGCGTCGCATTGGGCTGATCGGGACGCACGGCCGTGGGGATCTTCTCGATCTTCGGTTCGAGTCCAGCTTCGATCGCGACGATCATCACTTTGCGGACATAGGGGCTGGCGGCGCTGTAGGCGAGCTTCATGGGCGGTTCCTTATTCTTCGCAGGAGACGCGGACGTTAGCGCGATCCGCCTCCGGTCTCAACGCGGCGCGGTTCTCTGCTACACTGGCGCCGCCATGTGGACCGACGTCGTCGATTTGCGCGATTTCTACGCCTCGCCTTTGGGCCAGGTCGCGCGCCGCCACGTGGCGGGACATTTGCGCGCGATCTGGCCCGGCGTCGCCGGGCAATCGGTGCTGGGGTTGGGTTATGCCGTGCCGTATCTGCGTCCGTTCAAGGCGCAGGCCTCGCGCGTGCTGGCCATGATGCCCGGTCCGCAAGGCGTCATGCATTGGCCGCCCGAAGGCCCCAACGCGACGGCGCTGGTCGAGGAGGAAGGACTGCCGCTGTCCGACATGTCGATCGACCGCGTGCTGCTGATCCACGCGCTGGAGCACGCGGAATCCTTGCGCGGGCTGCTGCGCGAGATTTGGCGCGTGTTGTCGCCCGCCGGCCGCGTGCTGATCGTCGTGCCCAACCGCCGCGGGATCTGGGCGCGGCTCGACCGCACGCCCTTCGGTCATGGCCATCCTTACACGGCGGGCCAGTTGTCGCGGCTTTTGCGCGAAAACTTGTTCGTGCCCCAGCAAACGCGCATGGGACTGTTCGTGCCGCCGCTGGGCGGATCGCTGTGGTTGCGCACCGCCGCGGCCTGGGAAGGGGCGGGGCGGCGTTTCTTCCCCGCGCTCGCAGGCGTGGCCATCGTCGAGGCGACCAAGACGCTCTACGCGCCCACGCCGGTCAGGAAACGCGTGCTGCTGACTCGCCCGAATTGGGCGCCGCAGGGCCTGCGCCCGCTGCCGAGTCCGCGTCAGCGATGACGGTCGATGAATTCGCGCCCGCGAAATTGAACCTATCGCTTTCCGTCACCGGCAAGCGCGCCGACGGCTATCACTTGCTCGAATCGCTCGTCGCTTTCGCCGATATCGGCGATCGCGTCGTCGCGCGGGCCGCGCCGGAATTCTCGCTCGCCATCGACGGGCCGTTCGCCAAGGACCTCGATGCCGGACCCGAAAATCTCGTCGCGCGGGCGGTGCTGCTTTTCGCCGAACGCCTCGGGCGGCGGCCGGACGTCGCCTTGCGCCTCACCAAAAATCTCCCCGTTGCCAGCGGGATCGGCGGCGGCTCGGCCGATGCGGCTGCCACGCTGCGCGCCTTGTCGAAGCTTTGGGCGGCCCCCATTCCCGCCGATATGCCCGCCATGCTCGGCGCCGACGTACCGGTCTGCGTCGCCGCCTTGCCCGCCTGGATGTCGGGGATCGGCGAGATCGTCGAACCCGCCGGCACGTTGCCGGATTGGGGCGTCGTGCTGGTCAATCCGGGCGTGGCGCTTGCCACCCCCGCCGTGTTCAAGGCGCGATCCGGCGCATTCTCGGCTGGGGGCAAATTCGCGCCCGGTCTCGACGCCATCGCCGCCGGCGGGAACGATCTGGAAGCCCCGGCAATCGCGCTGGTCCCCGCCATCGCCGAGGTTTTGGCGGCGTTGCGGGGCTTGCCGGAAATTCGGGTGGCGCGCATGTCCGGCAGCGGGGCCACGTGCTTTGCGCTGTTCGAGAGGCCGGATGCCGCCGCCGAGGCTGCCAAGGCCTTGAAAGCCAACGCGCCTTCGGCCTGGTGGATCGCGGCGGGCAGGGTGGCATAAGCCCGGGCCCCGTGCCGTTGTCGGCAGCCCGAATGGGTGCTAAACCCCCGCCCCTCACCAGAGTTTCGGTCCGGAAAGCCCATGTCCCAGAAAGTCGCGCTGATCACCGGTGTCACCGGCCAAGACGGCGCCTATCTCGCCGAATTGCTGCTCCAGAAGGGCTACATCGTCCACGGCGTGAAGCGCCGGTCGTCCTCGTTCAACACGGGGCGCGTCGATCACCTTTACGCCGACCGGCACGAGCACGGCGTGCGCTTCTTCATGCATCACGGCGATCTGACCGATTCGACCAATCTGATCCGCCTGGTGCAGCAGACCCAGCCCGACGAGATCTACAATCTCGCGGCGCAAAGCCACGTCGCCGTCAGCTTCGAAAGCCCGGAATACACGGCGAACGCCGACGGGATCGGCACGCTACGCCTGCTCGAAGCGATCCGCATCCTGGGGATGGAGAAAAAGTCGCGCTTCTATCAGGCGTCGACCTCCGAGCTTTACGGCCTGGTACAGGAACGCCCGCAGCGCGAGACCACACCCTTCTATCCGCGCTCGCCATACGCGGTCGCCAAGCTCTACGGCTATTGGATCACGGTGAACTACCGCGAAGCCTACGGCATGCACGCGTCGAACGGCATCCTGTTCAACCACGAGGGCCCGACGCGGGGCGAAACCTTCGTCACCCGCAAGATCACGCGCGCGGTGGCGGCGATCAAGCTCGGCCTTCAGAAGAAGCTCTATCTCGGCAACATCGATTCCTCGCGCGATTGGGGCCACGCCCGCGATTACGTCGAAGGCATGTGGATGATGCTGCAGCAGGACGCGCCCGACGATTACGTGCTCGCGACCGGCGAAACGCAGACCGTGCGCCTGTTCGTCGAACTCGCTTTCCAGGAGATCGGCCGCCCGATCGAATGGAAGGGCAAGGGCGTCGACGAAAAGGGCCTGGACGCCAAAACCGGCGAAACGCTGGTCGAGATCGATCCGCGCTATTTCCGTCCGACGGAAGTCGACTTCCTGCTCGGCGACCCGACCAAGGCGCAGACCAAGCTCGGCTGGAAGCACAAGACCAGCTTCCCGCAGCTGGTGAAGGAAATGGTCGCGTCCGATCTCAAGATCGTCGAGCGGGAGCGCCACCGCAATGACCGCAGCGGTTGAGTTCAGCCTCGAGGGCAAGACGGTCTTCGTCGCCGGCCATAAAGGGATGGTCGGATCGGCGATCGCGCGCCGTTTGGTGCAGGAGAACTGCACGATCCTGACGGTCGACAAGCGCGAGCTGGATCTGGGCGATCAGGCCAAGGTCCATTCCTGGCTCGCCGCCAACAAGCCCGACGCCGTGTTCCTGGCGGCGGCGCGCGTGGGCGGCATCCACGCCAACAATTCGCGGCCCGCCGAATTCCTCTACGACAATCTCGCGATCCAGAACGCGGTTATCCACGGGTCCTATCTCGCGGGTGTCAAAAAGCTGCTGTTTTTGGGCTCGACCTGCATCTATCCGCGTCTGGCGCCGCAGCCGATGCACGAGGATGCGTTGCTGACGGGCCCGTTGGAGCCGACCAACGAGTGGTACGCGATCGCCAAGATCGCGGGCCTCAAGATGTGCCAAGCCTACAAAAAGCAATACGGCGTCGATTTCATCTCGTGCATGCCGACCAATCTCTACGGGCCGCACGACAATTACGATCTCGAAATGGGCCATGTGCCAGCCGCGACGATCGTGAAGGTGCATCGCGCCGTCACGGCCAACGCGCCGGCCGTGCCCGTGTGGGGCGACGGCACGCCGTTGCGCGAATTCCTGCACGCCGACGATCTGGCCGACGCCTGCGTTTTCCTGATGCAACGCTACTCCGGCACGGACGCGTTCAACGTCGGGACCGGCAAGGAAGTTTCGATCCGCGAGTTCGTCGAAACGGTCGCGAAGGTCGCCGGCTACAAGGGCAAGCTGGAATTCGACACCAGCAAGCCCAACGGCGCACCGCGCAAGCTGACCGACCCGTCGCGCTTGATGGCGCTGGGCTGGAAGCCCAAATACGATCTGGAAACCGGCTTGGCCCAGGCCTATCGCTGGTACGTGGAAAACCGGGCGCCGAAAGCGGCTTGATCGCGGACGCGTCCGGCGTTAGACAGTCGCGCGCCTGCTGGGGCGTCGCCAAGCGGTAAGGCACCGGTTTTTGGTACCGGCATTCCTAGGTTCGAATCCTAGCGCCCCAGCCAGCGCTCCCCGATTTTGCCCGATCGACCGCAGCGTCAATCGCCGCGCGCGCCGGCTTTTTCCCGCGGGCATGTGGTACCGTTCTTGCGCAATTGGGCGTCGGAGCATGAGCGGATGTGTATTGCGATCACCGGGGCGAGCGGGTTTGTCGGGCTGAACATCGTCGAGCGGGCGCTCGCGCGCGGGCGCGACGTCGTCGCTTTCGATCTTCTGCCGATTCCCGCCGATGCGCGCGCCGTGTTCGCGAAGCTGCCGG
>VYME01000325.1_pt1 | contig 18175 bp, 19 predicted proteins | sample 5115281 | NCBI WGS metagenome assembly VYME01 (sample SAMN12291780, study PRJNA351875) | freshwater metagenome | isolation source: freshwater lake | place: USA: Michigan, Wintergreen Lake | collected 2013-08-08
AAGGCCGCCCGCTGGCGGCGTGGCCCGGGCGCGCGCGTGCGCGGCAGCTGGCGTTCGTGCCGCAAGGCGTCGACACGCCGTTCGAGTTCACCGGTCGCGAACTGGTGACGATGGGCCGGCATCCGCACCGCGGCCGCGGCGAAGCGCTGCGGCCGGACGATCTGGCGGCGATCGAACGCGCGCTGACGATGGTCGACGCGTTGGCGTTCGCCGATCGGCGGGTGACGACGCTGTCGGGCGGCGAGCAGCGGCGCATCGCCGTCGCGCGCGCGCTGGCCACCGAAGCACCGCTGCTGGTGCTCGACGAGCCGACCAACAACCTCGACCTCGAGCACGCGCTGCAGCTGGTGGGCATGCTGCGGCGCTTCGCGGCCGCCGGTCGCGGCGCGCTGGTCGCGTCGCACGATCTGAACCTGCTGGCGCCGGTGTGCGATCGTGTGGTGCTGCTGCACCAAGGGCGCGTGTTCGCCGACGGTCGCCCGGAGGAGGCGCTGTCGGCCGAGGCGCTCGCGGCGGTGTTCGGCGTGCGCGGCGAGGCGGCCACCGGCTACTTCCCGCGAGCGTTCCGGCTGTCGGTCGAGGGCCAGCGCGAGCGCGGCGCGTAGCGCCTCAGCCGTTCGCTGGTGCGACGTTGCTGCGCGTCGACGGCTGCCGGCGCAAGGTCAACACCGTGCCGAGCGCGATCGTCAGCCCGCGCCCGACGTTCGCCCACAGACCACCGCCAGCGTCGGAGGCCACGGCGAACACCATCCACGCGGCGTTCATCACCGCGTGCAGGCCGATCGTCGCCCACAGGTTCCAGTCGTGGCGCTGCACGATCCATGCGAACCAGATGCCACCGGCCGTCGTCGCCGCCAGCACGCCGAGGTGGCCGCCATGGAAGGAACCGTCCCACGGCACGTGCATCGAGCCGAACCAGAGGCCGGCGACCACCGCCGTCGGCCAGAACGGCAAGCGGGCACAGCGCACGGCGATGCCGACCAGCACGGCGCGGAAGAAGAGTTCTTCGACCACCGGGGCCAGCAGCACCCCGCGCAGCGTGTCGGCATCGAGTCGCACTTCGGTGCGCGCGAAGAAGCCCTGCAGCAGCATCGGCAGGCCTGCGAGCAGTGCGAAGGCGAAGCCGCGCGGCAGGCTGCTGGTGAGGCCGAGCCCGTGCAGCGTGCGACCCCTGCCGTAGGCGAGCCGCGCGGCGAGCGCACTGACGAGCACCAGCAGCAGGCTGCTGTCGAGCCCGCGGATCCGATCGTCGACGCCCCAGGCCTTCAGCTGGCGATGGAGCGCCACATACCACTCGCACTGTCCGCGCACGCGCGTGAACACGAACACGGCCGTGGCCAGACTCAGTGCGAGCAGGGCGTTCCGGCGGCCGGTGCGCAGCGTGTCATCGCCCACGCGGGAAGTCCTCTTCGCGCAGCAGGAACGGCTGGAAGCGTTCGCGCCAGTGGGCCGGCACGGGGCACTTCTGCATCGTCGCCATGTCGACCGTGGCGGTGCGCACGCGCGCGCGGCACAGCGGCCGTGGATCGTCGCCGCGCGTCATCCAGAAGCCGAACTCGACCGAGCCGTTGCCGAGGTGCAGCACGCCGAGGTGGACCCACGGCTCGTCGCCGTAGCGGATCGGGGCGAAGAACTCGGCCTCGAGCTTCACCGCCGGGAAGCCGAGCTTGTCGTCGTGCAGCACCTGCGGGTAGGGCCGGCCGAGCCCGTCGCTCCACCAGTCCTCGAAGGCGCAGTGGAAGTAGTGCAGCAGCTTCGGGTAGTAGGCGATGCCGGCGTCGTCGATGTCGCCGAAGCGGTAGCGCAGGCGAGTGCGGAACGTCATGCCGAGGCGCCGCCCGCGCGCTGGGCCCCGGCAGGCTCCTCGTCGCGGTTGCGGTCGGTGTTGCGCGAGCAGAAGTCGTGCAGGCCCTGCACGTCCTTCGGCAGTTGCGTGTGGCGCTGCAGCTGGGCCAGCAGCACGTCGATCGTCGCCTGCGTGTCGGCCTCGGCCGAGTGCGCGCCCTCGAGTTCGCGGCCGCAGTAGTGACGGACGGCGGCGCTCAGGTTGCGCGGGCCCATCAGGAAGCGGTCCCAGGTCGTCTCGCAGGCATTGAACAGCACCTTCACGTCGACCTGGCGGCGCCCCTTCATGTCGAAGGCGATGCCGTGGCGCTTGCACTCCTCGAGCCACAGCGGGATGTCGTAGGCGATCTGGTTGAAGCCGCCGAGGTCGGCGTCGCCGAGGAACGCCACCAGCTCCGCACCGAGCTTGCGCAGCGGCTGCGCCGGCTTCTTGCCGCCGTCGCCGAACAGCCCGCAGGCATCGGCCGAGTGGATGCCGGTGACCTTGGTCGCACCCTTGCTGAGCGCGATGCCCGGGTTGACCGGGCGGACCAGCGACTCGCGGCGGCCGTCGGGCAGCAAGCGGACGAGCGCCAGTTCGACGATGCGGTCGTTCTTGATGTCGAGGCCAGTGGTCTCGAAGTCGAGGAAGACGATGGGGCGGTTGAGTTGGAGCAGCATGGCAGCAGGGACCGCACACCGCGCGAGCTGACCGGCTCGTGACCGTCGCGATGTGACCAGCCGGCGCATTCTGCGCCGCCATGGAGTCAGCACAAGCTCGGTCCGCAACGGATCGGGTCGGGCTGGTGGCTGCTCAGGCAGGCCAGCGCGCGGCGACCGGCTGCAGGCTGCGTTCCCACTGCTGGCGGCCGCCGCGTTCGTGCTCCAGTTGCTGGAACTGCTGCACCCAGTCGAGCTGGTCGTCGGCCGGCACCGACGCGTCGCAGGCGGGGAACAAGCACGTCTCTTCGATCTCGGCGATGCGCGCCAGGCGCGCGCAGACCTGGTCCACGGTCTCGGCGAAGCCTCGCTGCTCGTCGGCGGACAGGGGCTCGATCGGCTCCCAGAACAGCACGAGCGAGTGGGTCAGGGTCGTGATCTCCTCGTGCAGGCGCAGCAGCTCGCCGACCATCGCCGCGCAGTGGTCGTCGCCGCGCATCGCCACTGCTGGCCACAGGGCCTCAGCCTCCTTGCGCATGTGCACGGCCAGCACGAAGTCGCGGAGGAAGCGCAGCACCAGCGCGGTGTCGGCGGCCGGAAGCGGGGCGCCGGTGCGCACGTGGTCCGCAATCGCCTTGAGCAACCGAGCACCCATCGCGATCACTTGGTGATCGGCGCGCAGGTTGTCGGTTGGTCGAAGCATGCGGAACCGGAGTTGGGCGTGGGGCCCTTTCATTCCGGGCCCGACAACCGCTCCCATCGGCGAAAGTTTCGACATGCTCTCAGCGGCCCGTGCCGCCTGCGTGGAAAGATGGCGAACAAAATCTGAACTCAAGCGGTTGCTTTGTCCGAACGAATGGCTAACTTGAAGCGAACCATTCACGAACGAGGCTAGCCATGAGCGCGACGCAGGACCTCCTCCCCTTCCCCAAGCACGACGGCAAGCCGATCCCGGTTGCTCGCACCAAGGCACCCACGATGGTGACTCGCCCGCTGGCAAAGCCTGCCAAAGCGGTGCTCGCCGACGGGCGGACAGCCACCCGCCAGCTGCCCAAGATCCACCCTATGGGCATGCCAGAAAACATGTTGCAGCAGGACCATTCGGTCCCGCAGAGTGGGCGGAGGGCAGGTGCGAAGTTCGCTCAGGCCCGGTTCGCCCGGTCGGTCGAGCTGGCGGGGTCGTGCCTGCTGATCGTGACCTTCCTCGCCGCAGCCCTGTTCGTCTGAGCCGAGACACCGGTTCGCTTGGTGTTTGATTCCCAAACCTCCAGCGAACATGATCGTTCGGCAGGCTGGTGACGACCTAACTCAGGAGTTGATGCTGTGAAGCTGATGCTTACGGAAAAGCAGATTCGCGTGCTGCGCTACTTCCGTGACTACCGTCGGGAACGCGGCATCGCGCCGACCCTGGACGAGGCCGCTCAGGCGCTCGGGGTCAGCAAGATCACGATCCACGAGCACCTCAACCAGCTGACGCGCAAGGGTGCCATCCACCGGGACCGCGCCAAGGCTCGCGCCGTCGCGATCCTGCACGATCCGGACGCCGAGAACGACGTCGTCGCCGCCAGCGCCGTCCCGAGTCTGCCGCTCGTCGGCATGATCGCGGCAGGGCGTCCGATCGAGGCCTTGGAGGATCGGCAGGAGATCCCGCTGACGGACCTGGTGCCCACGGGCGATCGCTTCTACCTGCTGCGCGTGCGCGGCAAGTCGATGATCGAGGACCACATCGACGATGGCGACCTCGTCGTGGTGGAGCGTCGCGAGACGGCCAACGACGGCGACATCGTGGTCGCGATCCTCGAGGACGAGGAAGCCACGCTGAAGCGCTTCTACCGCGAGAGCAACGGGATGATCCGGCTGCAGCCGGCCAACGCGACGATGGAGCCGATCTTCACCTCGCGCGTGCAGCTTCGCGGCGTGGTTCGCGGCGTGGTCCGTCGGTTCCGCTAGGGCAGGAGGTACCGCTGATGGCTCAGCCTCCTGGACGCAAGCAGAAGGGGCCGTTCGTCGACCAGTGCGAGAGCGGCAAGCATGCGTGGTGCCGCTGCGAGCGCAGCAGTCGGTACCCCTACTGCGACGGCACGCACCGCGGGTCGGACATCACGCCGATCAAGGTCGTGCTGGAGAAGTCCTGCACCGTGATCTGGTGCGCGTGCGGCGCGAGTGCCAACAAGCCGTATTGCGACGGCTCGCACACGAGGTTGTGAGGGGACGCGCGCGGCGCAGAGAGACTGACCGGACGCGAGCCGGACCGGACGCTGCGTCGCCTTTCGCCGTCAGGTCTTCGCGGGTGCTGCAGGAGCTGGCAGCCATGCTTCGCGCAGTGCGGCAGCTTCCGCGTTCGCCTTGTCGTCGATCGCCAGCGACACGGTTCCCGGTCCATTCGCAGGCGTCGCAGTCCTGGTTTGCACGACGCCGCGTCGGGCGATCAGGACCTGCAGTGGCTGGTCGACGCGCGCCACCGCCTGGAACACTTCCTGCCAACGGCTGCTGTCCACGCGCAGGCTGTCGATGGCCAGGATCTCGTCACCAGCCTGCAGTCCAGCTGCGCTGGCGGGAGAGCCGACGGTGACCGAGGCCACGGTGGTCTGCCCCGAGTCGAACTGCAAGCCGAGGTAGGGGCGCTCGGCCTCGCGGGTCTCGAGCTTCACCCCGACGGCCAGCAGGAGCGGCACCAGTTCGGGATCGAAGCCGCCGGTAACCAGCGCGCGGACCTGCTGGGCCAGAGCTTCGTCTGTCTCGGCAGCGAACGCAGCCCAGACGTCGACCTCCTCGAAGCCGCGTCCGGCTCCGTAGGTGGTGGCGAACAAGCGGCGGAGCACGTCGTCCAGGCTGCGCCTCCCTCTTGTGTGGAGGCGTACCTGCAGGTCCATGCACATCGCCGCGATCGACCCGTTGACGTAGTAGTTCTGCGAAGAGTTGCGCGTGTTCTCGTCTGGGCGATACAGGCGGATCCACGCGTCGTAGCTCGAGTCCGCGAGGCTGAGCCGCAAGCGGCCAGGGTTGCCTGACAGCGTCTGGATCGACTTGGCCAGGATCCCGAGATAGTCCACGCGACTCATCAGGCCCGCACGGAAGCACAGCAGGTCGTCGTAGTAGGCCGTCCAGCCCTCGAGCAGCCAGAGCAGGCGCGTGTAGTTCTCGTTCTCGTAGTCGTAGCGCCAGAACTCGACGGGCCGCATGCGCTTGACGTTCCAGGCGTGGAACAGCTCGTGGGCAGCGAGGGCCAGGAACTCGCGGTATCCGCGTTCGCTGTGCAGCGAAGTTCGCGCGGCGAGCAGCACGGTCGAGTCGGAGTGCTCCAACCCGCCGTGGCCGTCGGCGGTGAACAGGCAGAGAAACGAGTAGCGCTTGTACGGCAGCGGCGCCTGGAACACTGCAGCTGCGGACTCGACGACCCGCTGCAGGTCGCCCAGCAGCTTCTCCGGCACCGGCACCGTCGCGACTCCGTCGAGAACCACCTCATGCTCGACCCCGCGCGACTCCCATCGCTGGCGAAGCAGGCGGCCGGCCAGGAACGGCGCGTCGTAAGCGCGCTCCATGTTCTCGGCGAGAAGTCCCACGCGGTGCGTGCCCGTGGATGCGCGCCCGGCCGGCTCCGTCGTTTGCAGCGCGCAGGCGAAGTCCCAGCCATCGGGCAGCTCGACGGTGATGCGGGCCGTGAGGCCGTCGCCCTCGATGGGCCAGAGCAGGAGGCAGGTATGGTTCCAGAACGCGTGCTCCCCGGTGACGTCGGCCGTGCGAACCGTGAGTTCGTGGGCGTAGACCCGGTAGCGGATTCGGACGCGCGAGGTCGACGCCGAGCAGCGCACCGCGAAGCGGTTCTTGCTGGTCTTGGTGCACGCGAGGGGGGCACCCGAGGCGGCGTCTTCGGCCTGCACCTGGGAGAGGTGCCGGGAGAACTCCCGGACCAGGTAGCTGCCAGGAGTCCAGGTGGGGAGGAACAGGGTCAGTTCGCCACCTGTCCCAGACCGGTTCGAGGCTTCGAGTTCGAGTGAGACCAGAACCTCGCTGGCTGCTGGGACCGGGGTGAGCAGGAAATCGAGGTCAGGCAAACGAGGCTCCTGGACGCTTCGGCGCGACAGATCGGAACTACAGCCGGGGCGCCTTGCGGTCGGAAGGCGCGGTTCGCCAGCAGGCGACCACGGCGCCCTTTCGCTCCACCAAAAGCACTGCGCCGCGCCAGCTTATGGCCTTTCGAACCACCAGTCCTGCCGCGCCCGCGGTCCGATGCCAGCGATCGCTGGTGGAGCTTGGTCCCTGGGATTGGCGCGCCCGAGAGGAGTCGAACCTCTGACCTGCGGCTTCGGAGACCGCCGCTCTATCCAACTGAGCTACGGGCGCCCGCCGTCGTCTTATCGGGGCAGGGTGGGAAACACAACCTGGGCGACGGTTGCCTTGGAGGTTCCTGGGGGTAGTCCCTCGGCCAGGTTTCCGTGGCAACCTGCACCGGTAGGCCTGCTAGACTGGAATACCCCTCATGCTCGGCAAGACCGCGCTATCGCTGTTGGCCGTGAGCGGCGCCCTCGCTCTCGCTTGGGGGTCGCCGGCACCGTTGCAAGTGCATGCGACCCCTGGTGGGGAGCTCGACGGGTTGGTCGACAGTGACGGTGACTTCCTGCCCGACATCGTGGAGTGGGCGGCGTTGACCAGCAACGTGAGCGCCGACACCGACGGTGATCTGGTCAGCGACTTCGTCGAGTTCGTGCAGAAGGGGCGGCCGCGGGAAGTGGGCGCGCCATTGCCCACGGACCAGGAGATGCGCGTCATCGTCACCGGTTCGGAACCGGGCGTTGGCGATGGCTTGGCTTGGCTCCACGTCTTCGTGCGTGTGCTCGGCTCGAGCCGAAACGTCAGCTCGTTCACGACCTGGCTCGAGTCGCCGTCGCTGCCGGGCATGCACATCCCGTTCGATGCGTTTGCCAGCGGTGTGGCGCACGTCTCGCAGCGAACCACCGCAGTCGATGGAACCTGGCTCTCGTTCTCGGTTCCCCTCGTCGATGCACAGGTCCTGGCGGCAGTGTCGCCGCTGACGGTTCGGGCTTCTTCGGTGGTCAGCGGTCGCGCGATCGAATCAGGGGTCACCGTCTTCGATGTTCAGGGACAGCTGAGTTCCCTGGTGCCGTTCAACGAGGGCTTCGCCCTGCAGAGCCTGAGCATCCCGCAGTACGTCGGCGGCACGCTGTCGAATCGGGTGTGTGTGCTCGATCTGGCGGAAGCGGGCAGTGGTCCTGGCGGCACCGTGTTCGAGGTGGCCGCCGCTGCATGCGAGGACTGCAACGATGTCGAGTGCAGCTCGCAGTGTCCGCAGTCCGTCGGTTGGGTCGTGACGATCCCGGGCGGACTCGCAGGTCTCGGTCTCGGCAACTGACTCCTGCCGCGTTTGCGGCGCTCCGGGTCGGCTGTTGAACACATCGGAAATCCTGGTCCAACAGGGATTTGTGGCCGAGGCCGCCGTTTTGACGGAACCTGGTGCGTCGCCAAAACGTCACAACGCCCGTGGAGCTCCTCCGTGATCCCGATGCAGACCTGATCGAAGCCTGTCGGTATCCCGGCAGCGAGCGCTTCGAGGCGGCCTTCGAGGAGCTCTTCTCGCGCTATCGCGAACGTGTCTATGCGATCGCGTTCCGGGTGCTGGGCAATGCTGGGGACGCTCTCGACGTGGTGCAGGAGAGCTTCGCGCTCGTCTTCCGCAAGCTCACCACGTTCCGTGGCGGGTCGCTGTTCAGCACGTGGCTGTTCCGGATCGTGGTGAACTCGAGCATCGATCATCGGCGCAAGATCGCCAGCCGCGACCCATCGCGAGTTGAGTCGAGCGACGACCTCGAAGTCGCCGACGAGCAACCTGGGCCGGTCGATCGCGCCGAGACGAAGGAGCTGGCAGGTCAGGTCCAGACGGCCATCGACGCCTTGAGCCCCAAGCTCCGGGCAATCCTGGCGCTCCGCTACCTCGAAGACATGACGTACGAAGAACTGGCCGCGACGCTCGGGTTGTCGTTGGGCACTGTGAAATCGCGCTTGGCGCGCGCCCACCTCGCTCTCGAACAAGTCGTCCGTACTCGCTTTCCCCAGCTCGACCTGGGCGGCGCGGCCAATCCTCCCGCGGAGGAAGTCGGATGAGTCGTCGCTCGAATCGGCCGCCGGCGAATGGGCAACAGGGGCTGTCGCCGGCAGCGCCCTCGGCATGCCGCCAGTTCCTCGCGGACCATCTGGATGGGGCGGTCGAGTCGGGATGGGCGCACCTTGCTGGTTGCTCCTCGTGCCGAACGAAGGTCGCTGCTGCGGAACGTCTGGGTTCGATGCTACGCCTGCGCCCGAGTGTGCCGCAGGAGCTGTCATCGCCAGCGCTCCTCGAAGGGGTCTACGAGCGCGCCGTAGAAGCGATGGAGCAAGCGCCGCTGGCCGCAGAGATCGGGCGTGGTATCCCGACTCCTGCCAACGAGCTCGCGCAGCACCCGGCCGGGTTGTTGGAGTCGGCGACCGCCGAGGCGATCCTGTCGCAGCCTCCGATGCCGTCGGATGTGACTTGGGCCCGCGTCCGCCAGTCGGTGCGGGCCGAGGCCCAGACCGTCCTCTCGCGACACCAGATCCTGCGTCGACTTCCGTTCGCGATGGCCATCGTTGCAGCGTCGGTCGTCATCACCCTGGTCGTGCGTGGCACGGGCGAGCATTCGCCAACGATCACGTTCTCCGATCTGGCGTCACCGCCATCCTTGGAGATGACCGTCCTGCGGCACGGCCCAGGCCATTGACTGCGCGTTGCCCTCCTCGTCTCCTCACACCTTCTCGCTCGCCCTACTCCAATGCTCGCTTGCCATCTGACCCGACGGTGCTCGCCATTGCGCGTGGCCGGTTCGTTCGTTGGCTGGGTAGCGGCGCTCGTATTGACAATAGGTCTGGCGCATGCGCAGGCCCCGAGGGTCAAGTCGGCTCCGGCCTCGTTCGTGCAGTTGCCCACTTTTGGTTCGATCGAGTCGGCGGACAGGTTGACGGACCGTACGACCGTGCAGGTCCGGAGGTTCCGAGACGGTGCGGGTGGCGTGGTTGCGGTTCGCGAGCTGATGATCGTCGATGCGCAGCCGACGCAGGCCCAGGCTCATTCGCTGACGTTCCTGAGTGTGGACGGGCACTTGCCTGGCTCGCCTGTCAGCCAGAAATGGCAGCAGACTTACGCGCAGTTCGGAGCGCTTTACTTCGAGCAGAGCTTCCGCGTCCGCAACTTGAGCAAGGCGCAGGCGAACTACACCCTGCACGACATCGGACCGTCGGTGCGCGCCGGCCGCAGTGCTCGACGAACCGTGGTGTTCCCGGTTCATCTGGACAAGTCGATCTGGCTGTTGGACGTGGACAGCGCCTCCGGGGTCGTGCTCTACGCAGTCGAGTTCGACGTGCAGTTGCACGTCCTGTCGGAAGTAGAGGTCGTGACTTTCTCGCCGACCGCGTCGCTTCCCCAGGCCACGGCGGCGCCGCAGATCGCCTCGTTCGGCAGCGCGTCGATCCAACTGGGCAGCCCAGCTGGGCTGTTGGATCCGACGACGAGCGCGGTCGCGGAGTACTCGCTGCAGAAGATCGAGGTCCGTGCGGATCCGTGGAACGGCCAGCAGAAGCTCGTCCTCAGCTATTCGGACGGCATCGACCAGTTCTTCGTGACGGAGAAGCCGGGATCGCTGGACCCCTTTGCCGGGCTGCCGGGGGCGGGCACGGTCGACGCCGGTAGCACGATCGCCCGTTATCGCGACCAGTCGATGACGGCCCTGATGTTCTGGGACGACGGAGTCGCCTTCGAGGTGACTGGCAGTGGGGCCCTGCAGCGCCTCGACGATCTCGCCAAGCGGATCTACGCCCAGGCCCTGTCGCAGTAGGCGTCGGCTTTCCCCGACCCCGTCCGGTCTGCGCGACGCAGCAGTCCTGCCTTTGCGACGAAAGCTCACGCGCGTTTGCGTAGCCGTCGTGGTGGCGCCCGATGGCACCGAGGTGTTTCGTCCTTCGACACTTGGCATCTCAGCTGCTCTGTAGGTGCACATTCAATCGCTGAGGTCACGAATGGACGCCGAAAAGAACGACACCCCCAAGTTGCCGGAAGCCCTGAGTTCTACGGAGTATCGCGCTCGACTGACCACGAAGCTCAACTGCCTCATCGCAGTGCTCGAGGTGGCGATCGCGAAGATCACCAAGAGCATGGATGTGCCCGGTGCGAACGAGGATCGCCTGACCAAGATCCGGGGCAACCTCGAGAACACCCTGTCGATCTGCCAGCGCGCCCGTCAGACCCTCGATCGGGCGAGTGGCGGCAAGTCCTTGGCAGCTCGTGGCGAATCGCGCAGCGGCATGTCGGCTCGTGACTACGTCGAGCTGACCAGCATCGACGAGTATCGGAAGTTCCGGCGCATGGAGCCGATCACGCGCGACGAGCTTTCTGCGATCGACTTCGACGAACTGGCGCGCCGGTTGACGGAGTCCTGACGCGGACGGATCGAGAACGACCAGCTCAGATGGTTGGTCGGGTTCGATTCTGCCGAGCGTGCGTCAGCGGCCCGGCACGCATGCGAACTGCCGATGTGGTCGCAATTCTGCGTCCAGGCTGCCTGCGATCTCAACCGCTTGTCGGCAAGGAGCCTTCACCGCGTTCCGACCGAATGCCGATCCAGGTTCGGGAACGGGCATGACCACAGCACTGATCGGCAAACAGGTTGCGGTAGCGAACAAGGCCAGGGTGGCGTGGATTGCGTCGGCGGCAAGTCCGGCGCTCGACACGCTCTTCCGTCGGCTGTCGCACGAGTTGCGAACGTGCGAGTCCTGGGACGAGTTCGCCAGGATCGCGGCCGAGGCGCCATTCGACCTGGTGCTCTGCGACGAAGGCCATGCTACGTCGCGACCCGAGTCGGCAAGCCCTGTGTTGGTCGTGAACGAGACCGGCCAGCGGATTCACGGACTCGGCGCGATCGCCACCGGTGCCATCGACTCGGTCCTGCCGGCATTCGTCGAGCTGTCCCTCGGACTTGCGGATGCCAAGGTTCGGCTCCGCGAGGCGCAGCGCCTCGTCGACGGACTGCGTTCGGGCAGCGCGCTCGTCGGCAACACCCCGGTCATGCGTCGTCTGCAGGGGACGCTCAGCCGTGCGGCGGATTGTGACGTCACCACCCTGATCGAAGGTCCGGTCGGTTCGGGCAAGTCACTCGCGGCGCGCATCATCCACTGCAAGAGCCGGCGCGGTGGCACATCCATCGCGGTGGCGGATGCTGCAGAGCTGACTCCGGACAATCTGGCTCGGGCGATCGATGCAGCGCGCAGCACCACCTTGGTGATCGAAGACGTAGACGAGCTGCCTCTCGCTTCTCAGGCCGCGCTTGTGCGGCACCTGAAGGAGCGGAACGTGAAGCAGCAGGCGCCCCGCATCGTCGTTACCACCTCGGCGCACCTGCCCGAGATGGTGGCGAAAGGTGGGTTCCGCGAGGACCTGCTCTACCGACTGCACGCCTTCCCCATCGTCGTTCCCGCGCTGCGGGAGCGGCTCGAGGACATTCCATCGCTCGCCGCTCACATCCTGCAGGCGAGCGTCCAGGCGCAGGGCGCCACGGCAACCACGTTCACTCCCTCGGCCTTGATGCTGCTCGAGAGCATGGCATGGCCAGGGAACGTGACCCAGCTCGAAGCAGCCGTGCAGAGGGCGCGCATCAGCTCGGGTGGTGGCACCATCGACCGAGAGCACTTGATCCCAACCGTGGCGGCGAGCAATTCGGTCGCCGGCCCGAGCGTGGCGCGCGAGGAGGTGCCGATTGCCGAGTTGACCGAGGACTCGATCAGGCCCTTCGAAGAAGAGGAGCAGAATCTGCTGACGCGGGCACTGCGCGCAACCAAGGGGAACGTCCGCCGTGCGGCCCAGTTGCTCGGCATCGGCCGCGCGACCCTCTACCGCAAGATCCAGCAGTACCGGCTGCGGCTCCAGTAGTCGCGGCGCATCGGTCCTCGTCGGTTCTCTCGTGCGCGCGCCGCGATTCCCTCTCGCGTCGACCAGCCCGCGAGCGGTAAGGAGCTGCCGATGGCACGCGAGGTCCTACCGACTGTCCTGCGACGAGAACCTGGACTGGTGATCGTCGACAAGCCACCCGGCGTCCTCGCGGTCCCGGCACCGGGGCGGAGTGGTCCGACGATGACGGATCTGGTGGCCCGCGTGCTCGGCCAACGTGTCTTCGCCGTTCATCGACTGGACGAGGAGACCACCGGGGCCATGGTCTTCGCGTTGGACGAGGCGACCAAGGCGGCGCTGGAAGACATGTTTCGAGCGCACACCATCGAACGGGACTACCTGGCTCTGCTCAGCAGTGCACCGTCACCGCCCGCTGGTCGCATCGACGGGCCGCTTGCCGTGGATTCCGCCGGAGTGGTGCGTGTGGTTCGCTCCGGAGGCCAGCGAGCCGTGACCCACTATGAAACCCTTGGGCGGCGCGAGAAGTGCTGTCTGGTGCGTTGTCGATTGGAAACCGGCAGGCGCAATCAGATACGCGCACACATGGCCGCGCTGGGGTGCCCATTGGCCGGTGATCGCAAGTACGGCTTTCGTCCGCGTGCAGGCGAGTCGTTCTCCAGGGTCATGTTGCACTCGTGGCGTCTGCGTCTCGTAGACCCTGCGACGGGCAGTCCGATCGAGGTCACCGTGGCGCCGCCCGAGTCGCAGCTCGCACCCTGAACGTTCGCTGCCATCGGTGCTTGGATCTCTCCCGGCGGCTGACAAGTCGAGCGCGTGCACTTAGGATCCGGAGCCGTGCGCGTTCCGATCCAGCTGAGCGAGGAGTCCCTTTTCGGGTTCCTCACGAGTACTCGGTTGCCAGTCGTCTCGAGCCTCTCGTCCCTGATCCGGTGGACTTCGCTCGGACAGGCTGTCGCTTGCGCGTCGTTCGGAATCGCCTGTCTGCTCTTCGCTGACGACGGGCTCTGGTCGCCCAATCTGCCGTGGTCGGGAGCACTGCCGGTGCTCGTTGCGACGCCGTTCTTCGTACTGGCCTGGCTGGACTGGCGAGCACGTCGCCTTCAGCGCTCCGGCACGATGATGTTCGTCGCCTGGTATGCGTTGACGATTCTCGCCAACTGGCCGCGTGGTTCGTTCAGTGCTGCTTGGTACGTGCACCCCGTGTTGTCGTTGGCCGCCACGACTTGCCTCGGGGTGATTCCGGGCTTGTCCCTGACGATGTTCGCTGTTTGCGCCTTGCTACTCGCGACGCGCATGCAGGTTGTCGACGTCGTGGTTCCCGACGTGCTGCCCCAGTTGTGGGTGCACGCTGCCAGCCTGTGTGCCGTCACCCTGGCGTCTGCCTTGGCAGGGGCGATCGCCAATCGACTGGTCTTCATGGCGCTGGTCACAGCCGAGTCGCAGCGCCGCAAGAACTTCGAGTCCAGTCGCGCTCTGCGACACCGCGAGAAGCTGCTGCGGCACGCGCTCCGGGTCGAGACGATCGGGGACCTCGCTGGGATGGTCTGCCATCAGCTGCGGAACACCTTCCAGGTCCTCATGGGCCACATCACCATGTGCAGCATGGTGGACGACGCCGAGCGGGTCCGTCGACTGGCCTTGATGGAGCAGACGCTGCAGCAGACCCGCCCGCTCCTGGACCAACTGATGCGCATGGCGCACCCGGACGAAGGCACTTCGGTTGCCTGCGACGTGGCCGAGCTGGTTCGACAGTTCCACCAACAGGCGGGTCTGATCCTGCCCGGCTCCGTGCAGATCACCTGTGAGGCGCCAACGGAACCGACGTGGGTGCTCCTCAATCCTCACGGGCTCGTCCACACGCTGTGGAACCTGGTGATCAACGCGCGTCAGGCGATCGTCGGCGAGGGTGCGATCACCTTGCGGTGCGGTCGGGATCGTCACCAGGCGTGGATCGAAGTCGTCGACACTGGTTCGGGGATGAGCAGGGAGGTGCAGGCTCGCATCTTCGATCCCTACTTCACGACGAAGCCGCCAGGGCAGGGCACCGGCCTCGGCCTCACGGCCGTCGACCGGTTCGTGCGCAGCAGCAACGGCATCGTCCAGGTCGAGAGCGAGGTTGGCAGGGGAACGACGTTCCGGCTCCGGTTCCCGATCGCCGAGCGGTCGAGCAAGTCGGTCAGCGCCTAGCTCGCTCCCGGACGGCTACAGGCGAACGGGGCGGCCTAGTCGTCGCGTGATCACTTCGGCAAGGATCGCCTTCAGCTCGCCCCGGCCCTTGGTGTCCATCCAAGAGCCGGAGTCTGGATCGATGGCGAAGTGCCACGCAGAGGCTCCTTCGGCCAGCCAGATCTGGCTCGCGGCCGACTGGCGATTCAGGATGCAGTTCCGTCGATCCGCAAAGGTGATCCGGAGCACGCCGCCTGCGAGGTCGGCCTCCAACTCATCGGGGTCGAAGGTATCGAGGCTCGCCTGAATGCTCTTCAGGGCCTGCTCTGCGGCCTGCAGGAAATCGGTGCGCGCGGCGTCGGTCATCAGCGAGGGGAGACTTGTGCGACCCTGGTAGGTTGGCGGCGCGATGATCGACCATCGCGGAGGTCGCGCAAGCCTGTGTGCCAAGATCGGGCGGCTGCTCAGCGATCGCCCAGGCGAAACGCCTTCGGGATAGGGGCTTGAAAAAAAGAGTGGCCGGCGATTCTCTCCCAGAATCGCCGGCCACGGTGGGTCCCGGTCGCGCAGTTTGCCCTCTCGAATCGACGCCAACCTCTTGCGAAGGTCGGCGCCGCGCGCGGCCGGGACCACTCGTCCCATGCCCTCTAGTAGACGAGGAGGGGCGCAGAACTTTCCCGCGTGCGATCGATTTTTCGGCGGATGCGCCGCGGCGTCGGCAGCTTTCGCCGCTTGGTTGCGTCGGTCTTGCACCAGACGCGAATTGCCGAAACAAGTCAGCGGCTGCGACGTTCGGCTTGGTTGATCCAGTCGGACAGCAGATCCGCTTGGGTGATCCGCTCCGCTTCTGCCTCGAACCGAAGCAGCACGCGGTGCCCGAGTGCGGGCAACAGGCATGCGTCGAGGTCCTCGCGCACGACGGCGGGACGGCCAGCAAGCAAGGCGCGAGCCTTGGCGCCGAGCACGATCGCTTGGCCAGCGCGGGCGCTCGCGCCGTAGCGAACGAAGCGGCTCGTTCGGTCCGGGGTCCGCGCCTTGTCCGGGTGGGTGGCAAGCACCAGTTCGGCGACGAAGCGCAGCAGGTGGGTGCCGCAGAGCACGTCGCGCACCAGCGCCTGGAGCTCTCGCAACTCTTCACGAGTCAGCACGTCGCCCTCCAGCGTGTTCGGCCGCGTCGTAGTCGAGGCCAGGATCTGCACCATGGCCTCGGCGGTCGGGGTCTGCACGGACAGCCGGAACAGGAAGCGGTCCAGCTGCGCCTCCGGCAGCGGGAATGTGCCTTCGAGTTCGATCGGGTTCTGCGTCGCGACCACATGGAACGGCGTCGGCAGCGTGTGGGTCGTCCCCGCGACCGTGACCGAGTGTTCCTGCATCGCTTCGAGCAGGGCCGACTGCGTCTTCGGCGTCGCCCGGTTGATCTCGTCCGCGAGCACCAGGCCCGCGAACAGCGGGCCTGCCTGGAAGCGGAACGAGCGGCGGCCGTCCGCGTCGTCCAGCACCTGCGTGCCGGTGACGTCGCTCGGCATCAGATCCGGCGTGAACTGGATGCGGGCGAACGGTAGACCCAGCCCCTGCGCGAGTGTGCGGACCAGCAGCGTCTTGCCGAGCCCTGGCAGGCCCTCCAGCAACACATGCCCGCCGGCGAGCAGGGCCGTGATCAGATCGTCGATCAGTTCGTCCTGGCCGATGACCACGCGCCGCAGTTGGGCCCGCAGCCCGGCGACGCGCCCTAGGAGCGCCTTGGAGCGCTGTTCGACCGAGCTCATCGGCAGCCTCCTTGCCGCAGGGCTGCGTGATCGCAGTATCGCTCACCGGAGTCGGGGAGGACGGCCACGATCGTGCTCCGGCTCCAGCGCGGATCCGCAGCCAGCACCGTAGCCGCATGGACGACGGCACCGCTGGCGGGGCCCAGCAGCAGCGACTCGCGCGCTGCCAGCTCCCGCACGCCGCGGGCGGCGTCGGCGTCGCTGACGTCGACGATCCCGGTCAGTTCTCCTGGGACGAGGATGTCAGGGATGAAGCCGGCGCCGATGCCGGGAATGTCGTGGGGCCCAGCCTTGCCGCCGGTCAGCACCGGGCTGCCTGCAGGCTGCACACCGAACACCGCCACGCCGAGCTCGCGGAAGAACGACGCGCAGCCGGCTGCGGTGCCGCCGGTGCCGACGGGCACCACCACCAGCTGCACCGCACCATCGGTGTCGTCCCAGATCTCCCGGGCCGTGGTCTCGGCGTGGATGCGTGAGTTGGCGCGGTTGGTGAACGCCTGCAGGCAGACCGCGCCCGGCGTCTGCTTGGCGATCACCTCGGTTCGCGCCATGGCGCCGCGCATGCCTTCAGCCACCGGCGTCGTCACCAGCTCCGCACCGAGGGCCTGCAGCATGGCCCGGCGCGGCTCCGCGACGTTCTCGGGCATCGTCAGCACGACCCGGTAGCCGAGCCGGCGCCCCATCGTCGCCACCGCCAGGCCGAGGTCGCCGCTGCTGCACTCGACCACGGTGCCGCCGGCCTTGAGGAAGCCGCTGCGCTCGGCGTGCCGGATCATGGCCAACGCTGCCCGGTCCTTGTTGCTCCCCGTCGGGTTCCACGCCTCGAGCTTGCCGAGCAGGCGCGTCCCAGGCGGGGCCATGGCCGCGAGTTGCACCAGGGGCGTGCGCCCCACCAGCCAGGTGATGTCAGCCGCGATCCGTGCCATGCGGCAAGCGTAGCTTGGTCGTCAGGGGGGGCCACACCATGATGTCGCCATGCGCGCTCCGTCTGCGTCCCTGTTGCTGCTGCTCGCTGCGTCGGCTGCCGGTTGTGCCGGCGTCACGCCGCGGGTCGATCGTGCGACGGCTGCGGACGTGCCGTCGGTACAGCTGTCGCCGGGCGAGCAAGCGACCGTGAGCGCGCATTTCGAGCGCGCCATGGCGGCGGTCCTCCGCCGGCAGTTCGACGAAGCGGGCGAAGCCGCCGATGCCGCCTTGGCGATCGATCCAAGGGCAGCCAGGGCGCGCGCGGTGCGGGCGCTGGTGCTCGCCCAGCAGGGGGCGGCCGAGGATCCGCCGAACCTCGCCGCCGAACGCGCCGCCGAGTGCGAACTGGTGATCGCCGGCGAGATCGCACCGGACGACGCGTTCGTCGGCTGGGTGCGCGCCCTGTTCCTGGCCGAGGCTGGACACGTCAGCGCCGCAGCCGAGGTCGCCGAGGCGACGCTGCGCCGCGCCGAGAACGCGCCGCCGAGCGAGCGTTCGGCCTTGCTCGGCATCGCGGGTCGCTACCGCTACGAACTCGGCGAAGAGCGCGCGGCCCTGCCGCTGCTGCAGGACTACGTGTCCCTGCGCCCAGACGACGTCGCGGCGCGCTTTCGCCTGGGCTACACGTTGCTGCGTCTTTCGTCGCACCTGCGCGACGAGAGCGTGCCGGTCCTGCTCGACGCACGTTGGCAGAGCGAAGGGGCCGTCGCGGCGTTCACGCGCTGTGCCGAGCAATCGCCCGGCGACGACGATGTGCACATGGCCGTCGCCACGGCGCGACTGCGCGCCGCCGAAGTGCAGCAGCTGCTCGGCCGGGTTGCGCGCGACGAGGCCGATCGCGCCACGGCCAGGGCTGCTGCCGACG
>VYME01000327.1_pt1 | contig 18139 bp, 15 predicted proteins | sample 5115281 | NCBI WGS metagenome assembly VYME01 (sample SAMN12291780, study PRJNA351875) | freshwater metagenome | isolation source: freshwater lake | place: USA: Michigan, Wintergreen Lake | collected 2013-08-08
GTCGTATTGCTCGCGGCGCTCGAGCACGACGGCGCTCGCCCCGGCGGTCACCACGCGATAGCTCGCGGCCAGCCCCGTCGCCGTCGCCTCGCCGCGTCGCTGGCGATCGCGCGCTTCGCTCGCGGCCCACAAGCGCACCAGCTGGTCGTCGACGACGACAGCGTCCGCCGGTGGCGTGCTCGCGCGAGCGAACGTGCGCACGAAGCCGTCGGCCGGCACGTTCGTCACGTCGACGCTCACGAACTGCTGCAGCCAGCGCTGCGCTGCCGCGAGCGGCCGCCACGGTGCGGTGACGAGCTGCGAGCGGAAGGCCTCGAGCTGGTAGAGCTGCTGCGGCGAGCGGCTCAGCGGCACCGCGTAGACCTGCACGTCCTTCGCCCATGCGGCATCCTGGCCCGGCAGCAGGTGCACGGCACCGCCGTGGAACCACAGCACCTCGGTGACGCCGAGCCGCGCCGCTTCGGCCGTCGCTGCCGCGAGGGCGGGACGGGGATCGGCGCCGCCAAGGAACGGTTGCGAACGCAACCACGCGACGAGCGCGTCGTCGCCCGCGAGCCCTTCGTGACGCTGCAGGCCACTGCCGTAGGCGGCATACAGGAACAGCTGGCGACCGCGCGGCAGCGACTGCACCAGCGCGAGCAGGTCGTCGCGCGCCGTCGCCGTCGAGTAGCTCGCATCGAACACCACGACCAGCGGCTGCGGCACACGCGGGGCGGCTGCTTGCTCCGACGGCGCCAGCGTCTGCACGACGAAGCCGTCGGCATCGCGGGCGCAGGTGACGCGTGCATACCCACCGACGATCGGCACCGCCTGCGACAGGTCCTTGCCTTCGATCGTGCGCTCCTCGACGGGCGCGTCGGCACGAACCACGCGCAGCGTGTGCAGGTCGCCGACGAGCGGCGTGCAGGTGTGGTCGACCACTTCCGGCAGCGACAGCACCAGGGAATCCCCGTCGCGGCGCAGCGGCACCGTCAGGCCGACCCGCACGCGCATCGGCGGCAGGTTGGCTGCCAAGGGAAACAGCTGCAGCCACAGCCGCCGCGGTCCGACTTCGCGCAGCAACACCGGATCGAGCCGTCGCGCGACGACCTGGTCGAACGCCTTCTTGGCGCGGCCGTCGCTGGCGAACGCCGCCGGCCGCTCTTCGCCGTCGATCCACGACGACAGCGAACTGGCGACGGCACCCGGCGGCAGCTGCAGTTCGAACCAGGCCGTGTCGAGGAAGGAGTCGCGACCCTCTACGACGAGTTCCCAGTCGAGTCGCGCCACCGCGGCGCGCGGCTCCGCCGTGATCGTCCACTGACTCTGCTGCCACCGCGGGCCCAGCCCACCCGACGAGGCCCAGCGGCCCGACTGCGTCGGCCCGAAGCCATGCGCACGATGGAAGGCCGCGTGCCGCTCGTGCTGGTTGACCTTCTTCTCGCGCAGGAACCAGAACGTCGAGTGCGAGCACAGCTGCCGAGGGTGCCGCCCGAACGGACCGTAGTCGTCGTCTTCGTACACCCCCCGGTCCAACCACTCGCGCTGCTTCTCGACGTCGAGCTGGCGCACCTCGAGAGCCAGCGCCTCGGCAGCCGCTTCGCCCGAAGTTCCGTGGCGCATGGCGAGCGCCAGACGTTCGAGCGGCGGACGATCCAGATGTCGCGGCAAGGCCGCGTACGAGATGGCAGCGATCGTCACCGCCGCCACCACCAGCACGTGCCGGCCAGCCCGCCACGCCGGCCAACCCGCGTCCACGGCCTTCGCCCGCAGCTCGCGCCAGACGCGCGGCAGGCCGCACAGGACGAGGTAGGGAGCCCATGCGAGCACGCCGACGAGGAAGACGGTGGCGAAGATCGTCATCGGCACCATCGGCCAGAGGACGACGCCGTAGAGCGCCGCCATGCCGAAGACGAACCCCAGCATGGTCGCGTGCACACCCGGCGGCAGCCGCCACGCGACGATCGGCAGCCGCAGGCCGACGTTGAGGAGCAGCGAAGCGATGACGGCGCCGAACACCACGAAGTTCGGAAAGAGGCCGAGCGCCTCCGTCGCGAACCCGAAGTCGAGCTCGGCGATCAACCCGCCCACGGGCAGCAGGGCGAAGGCGAAGAAGCGGCGCCACTCCTGGGCGAGAGTCAGTGGCGAAGACGGCTGGAGGGCGCTCCCCGCCGTGCGTGGACTCGTCATGGCGCGCAGGGGATCGGGCGAAAGGCGCCCTGGCAAGCCCCGCAACCGCCATAACCCCAGGGATTCCGTGCCGCGACGGCACCTTTTCGCCGCGGCAATCGTCCCATCGCTGCACCACACCTGCCGGCGCGCCCCACGCCGACCTCCCTAGCTCCATGCACGATCGCCGATCGCGTCTCCCGCGGCTCGCTGCCGCCGTCGCCACCGCTCTCTCCCTCGCCCTCGCACCGCCGCTGCTCGCCCAGAAGGGCACCGCCGCCGGCGAACAGCAGGCCGCCTTCCAGATGTCGCCGTCGTGGCGCACGTTCCTCGCCGAACGCGGCGGCGAATGGCGCATCGACTGGTGCGCCGCGACCGGCACGCCGCGCGCCATCTACGGCACCGGCCTCGACCTCGCCGACTGGCGCGGCAACACGCTCGACGAAGCCCGCCGCCAGGCGCACCAGCTGCTGCGCGACCAGGCCGAACTGCTGCGCCTGGGCACGTCCGACTTCCGCGAGATCATCGGCAGCCGCATGGGCCGCACGTGGTCGTTCGTGTTCGACCAGTTCCACGCCGGCCTGCCGGTGATCGGCGGTCGCGCCGACGTGCGCGTCAGCATGAGCGGCCGCATCGCGATGTTCGGCAGCACCGCCTGGCAGATCCCGGCCAACTTCGTCACCACGCCGACGATCGACGGCGACACCGCACTGGCGCTGGCGTGGCAGGCGCTCGGCGAAGTCGCCACCGACGCGCCGCAACCGAAGGCGCCGGCCGCCCCGCGACTCGTCATCTGGGGCGACGTTCACGCCAGCACGCCGGGCACCGTGCACCTCGCGTGGGAATGCGCGATCCGCAACGTCGACCGCAACGGCAACGGCTCGATCGGTCGCTCCTACGTCGACGCGACGAACGGCAGCGTGCTGCAGTTCGTCAGCGACAAGCACGAGTGCGGCTTCGCCGGCTGCAGCTTCGGGGAAGCGCCGTCGACGCCGACGGCTGCGGCCGCGAACACGAACGCGCCGCTCGCCGCCCCGGTGCTGACGACGGTGACCGTGCGCGGTTGGACGCGCACCGGCAACGACGCGTTCGACCCGCTGGTCGACACGCCGCTGCCCGGCATCGAACTCAACGTGCCCGGCATCGGCGTGGTCACCACCAACGCCAGCGGCCAGGTGCAGATCGACATCTCGAGCCCGGTGGCGATCACGATCAATGGCCTCGACGGCCGCCACCACGCCCTGGTGAGCGGCAGCAACCAGCCGAGCGGCTCGTGGAACGTCAATCCCGGTGTCGCCACGACCATCACGCTGCTGACCTCGGGCGCCACGCCGGATCAGGCCGCGCACACGACGGTGTCGTGGTGGACCGACCGCACCAACGAGTTCGTGCGTTCGATCCTCGGCAACACGCCGCAGCTCACGACCGCCAGCGCGATGGCGGTGACGGTCAACATCGCCGACACCTGCAACGCCTACTACACCGGCAACTCGATCAACTTCTTCTCGGCCGGCAACGGCTGCTCGAACACGGCGTTCTCGACCGTCGTCGCGCACGAATGGGGACACGGCCTCGACGACCGCTACGGCGGCATTTCGCAGGTGAACGGCCTCAGTGAAGGCTGGGGCGACACCCTCGCGTTCTACCTCGTCGACAATCCGATCCTCGGCAGCGGCTTCTCGACCCAGGGCCAGGGCATCCGCAACGGCAACAACACGCGCCAGTATCCGACCGGCGGCGGCGTGCACTCGCAGGGCGAGTCGTGGATGGGCTTCGCGTGGAACCTGCGCGATCGCCTCGCGACCACGCTCGGCAGCCGCCCGGCGGCGATCGCGCTCAGCAACGACATCGTCCTCGGCTCGATCGTCGCCGACGCGACCGACCAGCCGTCGGCGCTGCTCGAGGTGTTCCTGGCCGACGACAACGACGGCAACCTGAGCAACGGTACGCCCAACTCGGTCGACCTGACGTGGGCCGCCAACCAGCACTCGATCCCGGTGCCCGGCGGGCCGAGCATCGTTCCCAACGACGAGTGTGCGAACGCCATCGCGCTGACGAACGGGATCAACGGCCCGTTCTCGACGGTCGGCGCCTACACGTCGGCTCCCGCCTGGCCGTGCGCTTCCGGCGGCAATGACGCGTGGTTCACGTTCTACGTCGCGCAGAGCGGCACGCTGACGGTGCAGACCTGCGGCCAGGCGACCTGGGACACGGCGCTGCAGATCTTCAGCGGTTCGTGCGCCGCACTGACCAGCCTCGGCTGCATCGACGACTCGTGCGCGCTGCAGTCGTCGCTGTCGGTGCCGGTCAATCCGGGCCTGCACTACATCCGCGTCGGTGGCTTCAACAACGCGGTCGGCTCCTTCAGCCTCGACGTCAACGGCCCTGGCGGCGTGCCCGCGACGGCCACCAACTTCGGCACGGGCTGCTATCGCGCGTCGAAGGCGTTCTACGAGCTCTACCCGAGCACGGGCTTCGACCTCGGCGGCACCTCGATGCGCCTGGCACGCCTCGGCGACTACTACCTCGTGCAGCCGGGCGGCGCCTATGTCGCGCCGACGCCGGCGGCGACGCAGCTGACGCTCTCCGACGACGCAGTCACCACGGTCACGCTCGGTGGCACGCTGCTCTATCCGGGCGGTTCGACCACGTCGCTCGAGATCTGCTCGAACGGCTTCGTCTCGCCGGTCACCGGCAACGGCAACTCCTATCAGGTCGCGGCCGCCAGCTGGCTCGCCTCGCCGCAGCCGCGCTGGGGCACGTGGCACGACTTCAATCCGGCCGCCGCGGGCTCGGGCAAGGTCAAGTTCCAGCAGATCGGCAACGTCGCCTACGTCACCTGGGACGGCGTCTACAGCTTCAACACCACGACGCCGAACACCTGGCAGCTGCAGTTCGACCTGCTGACGGGCTTCGTGACCTTCGTGTGGCCGAACGTCACTTCGTCGGGCAACGCCTGGCTCGTCGGCTTCGCCGGTGCGGCCCCGAACGACGACCTCGGCAGCTTCGACCTGTCGACGATGGTGCCGGCGACGTTCCGCACCAGCAGCTACAACGCCCTGCCGCTCGCCCTCGCCAGCACGCTGCCGCAGCTCGGCACGACGCTGACGCTGACGACGTCGCAGTTCCCGCCGACGAGCCTGCTCGGCATCCAGCTGGTCAGCTTCACGGCGATCGATCCGGGTGTGGAACTCGGCTTCATCGGCATGCCCGGCTGCTACGTGCATGCGGGCACCGAAGCGATGTATGCGCTGCTGCCGAGCGGCGGCCAGGCGCAGTGGCAGCTGCCGGTGCCGAACAACCCGTCGCTGATGGGCGCGCAGCTCGCCGGCCAGAGTGCGGCGTTCGCGCCGGGTGCGAACACGGCGGGGCTGATCACGTCGAACGGTGTGCTGCTGACGATCGGTGTGTGATGGCGCGCGCGGCGGCGGGATGGCCCGCTGCCGCGCTGCTGCCGGGTGCTGACGAGGCCGCGCTTCCGCCGCGCCTCGCGCCGGGCTAGGGTGCGCGCGAGCCCGCCAGGAGAAACGAACCGGGGAACCGCCGCGCTGGCCATCGCCTCGCACCCGGCCGTGACCCGACGATCCTCGCGCGCGGGCGGCCTCGAAATCGCATGGACACGTTGCTGCAGTTCGCGGGAGCCTCGGGCACGGGCGTCTTTGCCGTCGTCACGATCGCGCTTTGGGTCGCGAGCATCGTCCTCCACATCGCGTTCGCACTCGCCGTGTATGCGCGTGCAGAGGGCCGCGACACGGTGTTCGTCGGCCCGATGCTGTGGGCCCTCGCGACGCTGCTCGGTGGTCCGCTGGTGGCGTTGGCCTTCTGGCTGATCCACATGTCGTCGCTGTCGACGAGCGCCAAGAAGTGAGTCGGCGGCTGCGACCGAGGACCAAGGACGAACGCGGATGATCCTCTCGCTGGGACGCTGGCAGCTCGAATGCGATCGCGGCGCGACGGTGGCGTGCTACGCAGCACTTCCCGTGGGCATCGACTGCACGTGTGCCGAATACCGCAACTTCACGGCGGCACACGAGCACGCGTTCCCGGCCGAGTTCCGGGCGATCGCCAGCCAACTGGGCGTCGACCTCACCAAACCGGCGGAACTCGCTCCGTGCGGCCGCGAGCCCTCTGGTCGCTACGTCATGAGCGGCTGGCACCACTTCGTCGGCACGATCCAAAGCGGCGCGGACGCGTGGACCGAGAATGGCCGCGGCGATTTCGAGCGCCTGGTGGAAGGGTTCGAGTTCGGCTTCACGTCGTTGCTCTGGCCCGTCGCCGATCCCTTCCTGCGTCACCCAGTCGTACAGCTCGAGTTCGTGACGCGGGTGCCTTGGGTGCTCGCGGAACCCGAGGCAGAATGACTCCGACGCGGCGCCAGACGACCATGCCTTCCTCGCGCTACAGGACCGTGGTCGCAATCGCGGTGGCGGTCGCCGCCGCGCTGGCGGCGCAGGCGTTCCTGCCGGAGGCCAGTGTCCTTCTGCGCGCGGGGCTGACGCTGGGGACGATGTTCGTGTTGCTCGTGATCATGCGCCGACAGCCGACGCCCCTGCGGAGCGAGGAGAAGAACGAACCGGAACCGTCGCTGTTCTGCGCCGAAGCCCACGGCATCGAATGGGACTGGTTCGCGTGCGACGACGTCGGGCACGTGGCCCTGATCTCGTCCGGTGGCAGCGGGCAGGTGCCTCGCCTTCTGCTCGCCCAGGAGTCGGCGATCCACGATCTGCTGGCGCACCTCGACGTGACGTTGGATACCGACTCGTGGCAGAAGGCAGCCGAACGCGGCTTCTTCGCGTACGACGTGGACAGCAACGGTGGGCCCTTCCGCCGCGTCGGGTCGCCGTCGCAGCCACGAACGCTGGCCGATCTTCCCGAGCCGCATCGGAGCCTGATCGAACGCGCGAAAGTCCGCGGCGTGTTCTCCGAACTGCGTCGGATCGAAACGTCCATGGTCGAGTGCCCACCTCCCAGGATGTTGGACGGCGCGGTTGTCCGGTGTTGGGCCTGGTCGGAACGGACACCCTTCTTCGTGATGCCCGACGGGGGCGACGGCATCCCGATCCACGGACTTGCGATCTGCCAATACGAGTCCGGCCAGATCTACCGGTTCTCCTGCGACAAGGACTGGGAGGTCGTGAACGACACGGACTACGAGAGCATCGAGCAAGCCAAGGGAGTGCAGTCGACTCAATACGATTCGTCGTCGGTCCGGTGGCAGGACCTCGGGATCCCATGATGTCAGCCAGACGAATCAGCCTCACTGTGTTCGTCGCGACGACGGCGATCCTCGTCGTCGTCTACCTCGAGTCGTTCGGCTTCGTCGCGAGCGGGCTAACCGGGCTGCTCCACCTGGCGACGCTGGGACTCGGCCTGCTGCTGCTGGTCGCCGGCGCCATCCGCGCGAACGCTCGGCTGCGCAGCGTCGGCGCCGCGATGTTGCTCGGCGCCATCGCCGCGATCGTCGCGATGGGCCTGATCCATCGCAGCCAGCAAGCGCGCAGCAAGACCTCGGGCGATGCGGTGTGCGCAGCGCTGGACGCATGGCACGAGCAACACGGTCGCTATCCGGACACACTGCAGGAGCTGGTGCCAGCGTTCCTGTCGAACGTGCCGACCAGCGCCATGGGAGTCTGGAGCACGATCCCGTTCCGCTACCAACGCGACGCGGCTGGCGACGACTACTCGCTCGCGTTCGACTCGCCCGCCTGGATCGTCTGCGAACGTGGCCGCAGCAGGCCATGGCGCTGCGACGACTGAACGCCAACGCCATGAGCCCTTCCACCACAACCGACCTCGAAGACCGCTGCCGCGGCGCCGTGCTCGGCCTCGCACTCGGCGATGCCCTCGGCGCACCGCACGAAGGCGGACCCATCGAACGCCTGCTGTGGCGCGTGATCGGCTCGACGAGCGACGGCCGCCGGCGCTTCACCGACGACACCCAGATGGCGCTCGACGTCGCCGACTCGCTGCTGCGCTGCGGCAAGGTCGACCAGGACGACCTCGCTAAGACGTTCGCCAGCAGCTACCGCTGGAGCCGTGGCTACGGCCCGGCGGCCGCGCGCGTGCTGAAGCGCATCCGCCGCGGGCACGACTGGCGCCGCGCCAATGTCTCGGTGCATCGCAGCGGCTCGTTCGGCAATGGCGGTGCGATGCGAGCCCCGATCGTCGGCGTCTTCTTCCACGCGCAGCCCGAGCTCGTCGCGACCGCGGCGCGGCAGACCGCCGAGGTGACGCACGCGCATCCGTTGGCGATGGACGGCGCCGCGATGATCGCCGTCGCGACCAGTGCCGCACTCGCCGGCGCCGACGCGCGAACGTTCCTGGAGCGCGCGAGGCAGGTGACGACGCAGCCGGACTACGCGCAGCGCTTCGCACTCGCGGCGGACTGGCTGGCGACGAACGCAACCGTGTCGCCGCGCGACGTTCGTGCGCAGCTCGGCATGGGCATCACGGCGCTGGCGTCGTGCGTGACCGCGCTCTACCTCGCCGGCCGCTTCCGCGAACAGCCGTTCGAACGCATGCTCGCGTTCGCAGCCGAGGCCGGCGGCGACGTCGACACCGTCAGCGCGATGGCGGGTGCGCTCTGGGGTGCTGCGAACGGCGCCGCGAAGCTGCCGATGGCGGCGATCGAACGGCTCGAAGCTGCGGAGCAGATCGACGCCGTGGCACGCAGGTTGGCGATGGCAGCTCCGGGTGAGCACGGCAGGTGATGATGCGGCCGCTGCAGCACGTCGGGCGTCACGTTCGCGCGATCCCGGTCCTGGAATGGCCCCGCGACGTCGTGACGAGTCGGAGCCTCGATCACGGCTTCGCGGAGGTTGCCGGCATCCAAGACGACGAGCTGCCTGTGCTGCTCGAGATGCACTTCGCACCGCTGCGCGAACGAGGCGTGGCGATCCGCGACTCCAGCCCCTTGTTCGGTGGCCTGATTCTCGAGGTCGACGCGACGCCACGGATCTACCCACAGTGTTGCGGCGACCTCTCGGACGTCGCGTCATGGCTCGATCCTGACTACTCCCATTCGGGCAGGGCGTTCGTGGCGAAAGCTGGGCATCCATGCCCGCAGCTCATCTGCGAGGACGACATGGTGCGGCTGGTCTGCACCGACGAAGACGAGCCGTTCCACCCGCGCGTCGATCGGGATGTCGTCGTCCCTGCGGCGAGTCTGCGATCGGCTGTTGCGTCTGCACTGGAACAGCTCGCGGTGTTCGCGAAACGACTCGAACGCATCCGTGCCATTCAGGCGCATCCAGGCCTTGCCTGGACCCTGGCCGGCCGACCCGACCTGGCGCGCAAAGACGCTCACTGAGCCCACCCAGCGCCGCGCCGCAAGCCGGTCCCTGGTGCGCGCTGCCGTCGTGGTAGGTTGCGGACCACAGCGGCGAGCCGGGAGTCGGCCTTCGCCCCCCGACGAGATGGACGCACCGATGTTCTGTCCCTACTGCGGCAAGCCCCTGGTCACGCTGCCGGACGGAGAGGCTCGCTGCGAGGCTTCTGGTGCGCTCTTCTCGCGGCACCTGGTGGAAACGCTGACGGATCGCTTCGGGCCTCGGTCTTCCGTTCACCCAGCAAAGCCGCTCCCCTTTGCCATTGGAGGAACGTGGCATTGTCCGCACTGCGCCACGGGGATGCGCGAGAGTGCGGGAGTGGTCGAGTGCCCGGCGTGCAGGCGCCATCTTCAGCCGCTCGTCTACGAGATCGTGGAGCTCAACCCGCATGCTGGCGCCTGACATGCCGCTGTGCGGCAGAGACGCTGGGGGCAGCCTTTGAACCACTCATGGCAGCCGGCGTTGGAATCGGTCATGCAACATCGAAAGGCGGTGCCCTTGTTGCTGCTCACGCTCGGATCCTGCAGCGTCGATCCCGGCACGAGAGGGCTCGACGAGGATTCCGGGTTAGTCGCCTGGTCCGGTTGGATACCACCGGTGCCGGCGCCCTGGGGTGAATCAGCAGCCCGCTTCTCTGTTGTGGTCTCCGCAGGGGAAACGGCCGTCGAACTGGATGGCTGCTCCGTGACCGAAACCTGGACGTCGCCGCAGGGGGATCGCACCCAGGAGGTCCAACTCGACAGGCACCTGTGGAGTGGCGGCGTCACGCACTCCTACTCGCTGCTGGCGCATGTCGAGCTACGGCAAGCATGCTCAGTCGCGGGCAAAGCAACCGGCCCAGTCGAGATCGAGATCTACCTCAGCTTCGAACCTCGCCGCGGCAGCAAGCTCGACTGGGCATGGACTGGACTTCGTGAGATCCGAGATCGCATCACGCTGCAGGGCAACGGGCTCGTGGTCACGATCGTCAGGCGGCCGCCGCTTCCGTGAGCAGCAGCCGTTTGAACGCATGCTTGCGTTCGCAGCCGAGGCGGCGGCGACGTCGACACCGTCAGCGCGATGGCGGGTGCGCTCTGGGGTGCTGCGAACGGCGCCGCGAAGCTGCCGATTGCGGGGATCGAGCGCCTCGAAGCGGCGGAGCAGCTCGACGCCGTGGCTCGGAACCTGGCAGCGGCAGCCCGCGCGTGAGAACGCGCCGCGCCGCGAGCCGGGTCCTGTTGCGAGCTGCCGTCGTGGTAGGCTGCGGTCACCGAAGACCGCAGCGAACGAAGACGACAACCATCATGCGCGTGACACTGAGCGACCTCGTGGTGACGGTGGCTTCCGAGCAGATGCCGACCCTGCTCGCCGAATGGGCCTGGCTCGTGGGCGGTGGGCAGGCCTGCCTCGTCACCGCAGCCGGAGATGTGTTCTTCGCCGATCCAAGTGGTGCGATCCACAAGCTCGACATCGAGGAAGGCAGCCACGAGTTGGTGGCGCCCGACGCGGATGCGTTCCGATCGGGCTTGCGAGATCCCAAGACAGCGCATCCGTGGTTGGGTGTCGATCGCTACCTGCGGTGGCGCTCTGCCCAGCTGTCGCTCGCCCCAGGTCAGTTCTTCAGCTTCATCAAGCCGCTCTGCCTTGGGGGAGACGACTCACCGGACAACGTCGAAGCCTCCGATCCGGTTGTGACCGTTTCCCTCCTGGGCCAGATCCACAATCGGATCCGCCAGCTTCCCGAGGGGACGCAGATCGACCATTTCAGGCTCGAGTGAATGCTCGAGCCGTCGACCACCGCCCCAACCCGCACGACTCGGGATCCACGCACAAAAGCCCACCCGGAGAGATGCATGAAGTTCTGGTCCGTCAAATACAAGGGCACTTCCATTCGGGTCGAGCGCGAACCCACCGAGTGGCGCCTGATCGTCGACGGCGAGCTTCAAGATGCCGTTCACCCCGAACACGGGAGACTCACGGGCGTCATCCGGAGCGGCGCTGGCGCCGGTGAGCAGATCAAGGCGTCCTGTACTGGCGGCTTCCTCGGGCGCTTCGGGCGCTGCTACATCTTCGTCGACCACAAACTCGTGCAGTGAGCCTCGCCGGGCACCACCGCAAACCGTACCCACGGACCTAAGCGGGATCGGGCGGCGCCGCCTTCCACGTCACGACCTTCACGCGGCGATCGCGCTCGAACTCATGGCCGGTGCAATGAGCGAGACCGCGTAGCCGCAGACCGATCAGGTGGGCCTCCACCGCACCCTTGTCGATCCCGGTCTGATCTGCGATCTGCTCCACCGAGAGCATGTTGTGGGCCGCGCGGAGCGCGCGCAGCACGCGGGACACGGCCTCCTGGACGTCCTCTTGCACAGCTCCAAGCTACGTGGGCGACCGCAGCATTGCACCTGGGCGGTCAAGGAGCGGACGTGCGCTCAAGCGCCACGGATCAACAGTTCCATTCCGCACGTGGCATTCCTTTCCTCGGTAGCTCTGCGCTCTGGCTGCTCGACCCTGCACTCCTGCCACCTCCTCGCTGGGTTCTCCCGCCAACGTCGAACGGGCGCCTCGTTGCTGCTGAGCCGACATGCCGTCGACTTCGCGCGATTGGGCGACCTTGCGACACCTTGGACACCCTTCCATGATGCCAGCGGAGTAGACAACACACCCCGAGCACACGATCGCGGCCGAGCGACAACGAAGGGAGACGGACACATGGCTTGGCACGTCAGCATGGGTGGAGTCCTGCCTCCTGAGTGGGCTGGAATCGAACCGCTGGTTGTCGGCCGAGCGAGCCCTGACTGCCCCGCCTCGAGCGCCCCCGAGAGATTCGTGACGCTTGCCGACGGTGGTCGCCTCGTCCTGAGAGTGGACGTCTACAAGGGCGGCCCGCAGTGCTGCGCATTCGAGGATGCGATCCTCTGGCGGGGCAACCTGATCATCGGCTTCGGATCGTGGGTGCACGCGATTCCCCTCGCCACGCGCAAGGCGATCCCCTTCGACGTCGATCCCTACTTCGGGCACCTCTACCCCACGGCCGACTATCTCCTCATCGCTTCCGGGGTAAGCCTGTACCGAATGGAGCCAGACTGCTCGCTGCTCTGGGAAAGCCCGCGCCTCGGCATCGATGGCGTGGTCGTCCACGAAGCAGGGCCGCAGTCGGTTCGCGGCGATGGCGAATGGGATCCGCCAGGAGGTTGGCGGCCGTTCCTCCTGTCGGCGAACGACGGCAAGCCCCGCATCGACACATAGCTCCTGGCATGACTGTCGCACTCAGCAGCAGAACGGAGGAACGGCTCGCCGCAGTGTTTCCAGCGGCAGCCGATCGAGACCAGGCACGCAGCCTGCTCGAGAAGGAATGTGCCGAGGACCTACCTCAGTGGTCCGACGCTTCGGGGAAAGGACTCGAGAGAATTCGGTTCGCGGTCCTGAAACTCAGCGGCGGCTCCTTGGAGTCCCTGGTGGAAGCACTTCGCCTGGCGCGGGCCGACTGGCGAGACGCACTCGTTGCAGCCGGCTTCGCGGACGATCCCGATGCGCACCTCGCATGGCGACCAGGTCAGACTGCAAGCCAACTCGCCGCGGCGGCCGGCGCGCCAGGTGGTGCTGGCGCCGAAGCACGCGCCGTCGACGTGCGGTGGACGTTTCGGAAGTTCCTGATCCATGCGGCGATCGGCCTGGCGACTCTGGCGGCCGTTTTCGTCCTGGCGATCCTCAGCGGACCCGGCTCGCACCCTTGCTGCCTGGTCGTTCTCATTCCGCTGTCCGCGTGGTTCGCCAGTTGGCGGTTCCCAGGCGGCGCCCCAGGCGCGAGCCTTGCGGTGGCGGCCTTCTTCTTCGTCTGCTTCCCGCGCGAGGCCGGACCGACGGCCAGGACGTTGAACACAGCGCTCAGCGTGGTGATCACGGGCAGCATGCTCGTTTGCGAGCTGATGGCAGCTGTCATTCGTACGGCTCAGTTGCGCAAGCAAGCAGGCGAGACGACGAGCGGCGCTTGATGCGGCGTTGCAACCGGCGAGCGGTCGAGCCGCGCTCGCGGGCCCACCATCCCGATGGTCGCGAACACCGCCACACCACGCCTGAACCGTCGAAGGAACGCCCGCACACAGCCTCGACGCCACGCAGCGCCGCTTGCACGATGCGCCCATGCGCGCAATCGCCCTCCCGCTCGCGGGCCTCGCACTCGTCGCCTGCCTCGGCTCCGAACCGCAGCGCCCACCCGCCCCGCGCGAACGCGTCGGCCGCGGCAGTGACGGGCGCCAGACCACGCCGGTCAACCAGACGCTGACGCCGCGCGGGCAGCAGCTCGACCTTCCTGGCCTGCGCCCGCAGGTGCTCGCCGCGTCGCCGGACGGCCGCTTCCTCTACACCTCGGGCAAGACCAGCGAACTGCTCGTCGTCGACGCCGAGAACGGCACCGTGGCGCAGCGCGTAACGCTGCCGAGCGACGCGCAGCAGGCGCCGCTGCCGCCGAACGCCAAGGAGCAGAAGCCCGACAAGGACGGCCAGGCCAGCTACACCGGCCTGTGCGTCGCGAAGGACGGCCGCACCCTGTGGCTCGCCAACGTGCGCGGCTCGATCAAGGTGTTCACCGTCGACGAACAAGGCGTCGTCAAACCGTCGCACAGCCTGCCGCTGCCGAAGGCGAACGCGCCGCGACGCGACGAGGAGATCCCGAGTGGCCTCGCGCTGTCGGCCGACGGCACGAGCCTGTTCGTCTGCGGCAACCTGTCGAACCAGCTGCTCGAACTCGATGCAAAGACCGGAAGGCTGCGCCGCCGCTTCGAGGTCGGTGTGGCGCCGTACGACGTCGTGTTGCTCGGCGACCGCGCGTTCGTCAGCAACCAGGGCGGCCGGCGGCCTGGCGAAGGCGACCTCACCGGCCCGGCCGGCCGCGGCACCGTCGTGCGCGTCGATCCCGTGCGCCACATCGCCAGCGAAGGCAGCGTCACCGTCGTCGACCTCGCGAACGGTCGTGTGCTGCGCGAGACCCGCACCGGCCTGCACGCCAGCGACCTCGCCGTGGCGCCGGATGGCGACTTCGTCGTCTGCGCCAACGCCGGCAGCGACACCGTGTCCGTGCTCGACCGCGACGGCAACCTCGTCGAGACCCTGTGGACGCGGCAGAAGCCGAGCGACCTGCTGCAGGCGTCGCCGAACGCGCTGTGCTTCGACGCGAGCGGCGAACGCCTCTACGTCGCCAACGGCACGATGAACGCGATCGCCGTGCTGCACTTCGAACCCGAGGACCGCGGCGACAGCCACCTGCTCGGCTTCGTTCCCGTCGGCTGGTATCCCGGTGCGCTGCTGTTCGACCAGGCGCGCGGTCGCCTCGCCGTCGCCAACGTGAAGGGCCTCGGGCCGGGCCGCCCGCGCAAGGGCAACGGCATCGCCGAGTGGAACAGCCACCAGCACCACGGCTCGTTGTCGCTGGTGCCGCTGCCGGCGGACGACGACGAACTGCAGCAGCTGTCGCTGCAGGTCGACGCCAACCTGCGCCGCGAAGCGATCGAACTGTCGCTGCTGCCGCCGCGCGCCGGTCAACCGCCGCGCGCGATCCCCGAGCGCATCGGCGAGCCGAGCCGCATCCGCCACGTCGTCTACGTCATCAAGGAGAACCGGACCTACGACCAGGTGCTCGGCGACATGGCGAACGGCGACGGCGACCCGCAGCTCTGTGTGTTCGGTGAGCACTTCACGCCGAACCAGCACGCGCTGGCGAAGCAGTTCGTGCTGCTCGACAACACCTACTGCAGCGGCATCTTGTCGGCCGACGGCCACCAATGGAGCACGGCCGCGTTCGCCAGCGACTACCTGGAGAAGAGCTTCGCCGGCTGGCCACGCAGCTATCCCGACGGCATGGGTGAAGACGAGAAGGACGCACTGTCGTATTCGCCGGCCGGCTTCTTGTGGGACCACGCGCTGGCGCGCGGCATCACGCTGCGCAACTACGGCGAGTTCTGTGGACCCAAGGTGCGCTGGCGCGATCCGCAGAAGGACGGCGAGCCGCAGTTCCTCGACTGCTTCCGCGCGTGGCGCGACAAGACCGGCGACGTCGTGTTCGCCAGCGAACCGAGCGTGCCGTCGCTGCTGCCGCACAGTCCGCCGCACTATGTCGGCTGGAGCATGGAGACGCCGGACCAGTACCGCGCCGACGTCGTTCTCCAGGAGCTCGCAGAGTTCGAGGCGAAGGGCGAGTTCCCGCAGCTGGTGTTCCTCTGCCTGCCGAACGACCACACCAGCGGCACCAAGGCCGGCTGCCCGACGCCCGGTGCGTGCATGGCCGACAACGACCTGGCCTTCGGCCGCATCGTCGAGGCGCTGTCGAAGTCGCGCTTCTGGCCGCAGATGGCGATCTTCGGCATCGAGGACGATCCGCAGGCCGGCTGGGACCATCGCAGCGGCTACCGCACCACGTGCTACGTCGCGAGCCCGTTCGCGCGCCGCGGAGTCACCGTGTCGACGCAATACAACACCACCAGTGTCCTGCGCACGATGGAGCAGATCCTCGGCATCCCGCCGATGAACGTGTTCGACGCCAGCGCCGAGCCGATGTTCGACTGCTTCACCGAGACGCCGGACCTGACGCCGTTCACGGCCCTGCCGGCGAATCTGCCGCTCGACACGATGAACCCGCAGCCGACGTCGCTGATCGACCGCCAGCTGCGCGACGACGCCGCGGTGTCGGCGACGCTGAACTTCGCCGAGATCGACCGCGCGCCCGAGGACGTGCTGAACCGCATCCTGTGGCGCGCGATGCGCGGTTCGGTGACGCCCTATCCGGAGTGGGCGATCACCAGCGGCGACGACGACGAGGAAGAAGAAGAGGAGCGGCGGCGCGCGGCTGCCGCGAAGTGATCGATCAACGCCCGCCGGCCTTGTCGTCGGCCTGTCGCTTCACCTCGACGTCCGGACCGTTGTCCCGTTCGTCGGTGCCCTCGCGCACCAGCAGCAGCTTGCTGTTGGCGACGCGGTTCGTGCGGTTGCCGCGGATCGCGCCGCGCACGAACTGCACCGCTTCGTCCATCGTGATCTGGAACAGCAGCTGCCCTTCCTTGCCGCCGTCGACCAGCGCATCGAGGCGACGCACCGCGCAATCGGCGAAGTGCACGCCCTCGCAGCGGTCGAAGACGAAGCCTGGCTGCCACAACGAACAGTCGCGGAACACCGTGCCGTGGAACGCGACCCGCTTCGCGTCGCGGAACGTCATCACGCCGTTGCGGCACGTGTGGATCTCGCCGCGCTCCATGCGGAACCCGTCGACCTGCTCGGCGACGACGCCCTCGGTGCCGCAGCCGAAGAGCTCGCAATCGCGCACGACGACGTTCTTGCAGTCCTTCAGCGTCAGCACCGGCGCCGTGCAGTAGCTCTCGACGCCGGTGTCGTGGCCGAGCACGAGCCCCTCGAAGGTGACGTCGCTGCAGCCTTCGCAGCGCACGACGTCGACCGGCGACTTGCCGAGCACGCGCACCGGCCCGCCGATCGTGCACAGCCGCAGGTTGCGCACGCCCTTGATCACCAGGAACGGCACCGGCTGCGGATCGCGGAACTCGACCGCCGGATTGGCCGGCAGTTCGCCGTCGTCGTCGCTGCCGGTCAGCACGAACGGACCGCCGACGAGCTCGATCGTGCGGTCGCTGCCGATCGCTGCGATCAACTGGCGCTGCGTGTGCACCTGCATGCGCTGGCGCACCGGCGGCTGCTGCTTGGCGACCGTCTGCCAACCGGCGATCATCCTGGTCGCCAGCTCGGCCGGCAGCGCCGCGGCGAACGCGAACTTCGCCGTACCGAAGCGCACCTCCTCGCCGGTGATCGAGACGCGCAAGCGCACGAAGCCGTCTTCGCCGGCGAGGCGCAGTTCGGCCTGCGTCTCGCGCACGGCGAACGGTTCCTTCGTCGCAGCGTCGGCGGCGAGCGCTGCGCGCAGATCGGGCAGCAGCGTCACGTCGTTGACGATGGCGGAGTACTCCGGCTCGTTCGGCAGCCGCGCCCCATCGATCCCCTGCAGCGCCGTCAGCGCCACCGTCGTCGCGCGCGCGAGATGCGCCGCCAGCTGCTTGGCATCGGCGACGTCGAGTTCGCGCGACGGCTCCTGCGCGACCGCGACCGGCGTGTCGACCGCACCGCCGAAGCGCTGCAGCGCGAACACGCCGCCGACGACCAACGCACCGAACAGCACCGCCGCCGCCGCCCACCACGGCCGGCTCGGCGAAGCAGCACGCGCCGCGTCGACGTGCGCCGCCGCAGCAGCAGCCTGTTCGGGCGACGCCCGCAGGATGCGCAGCCGCAGGTCCGGTGGCGCTTCGCCGGTCAGCGCTTCGTGCAGCGCCGCATCGAGCCAGACTTCGTCGGCTGCGCCGAGACCCGCCACACCCTCTCGTCGATCGTTCATCGCTGTTCCTCGCGCTGCCGCCGCTGCACGCAGGCGAACAGCGCCTCGCGCGTGCGCCGCAGCAGCGTCTTGATGCCGTCTTCGCCCATCGCCAGTTCGATCGCCATCGCCGCCCGCGACGACTGCTCGGCGTAGCGCAGCTCGAGCGCACGCTTCGCCCGCCCGTCGAGCGTCTCGAGGCATTGCCGCAAGGCCGCGACGAACGCATCGCCGCTGCCGTCGTCGCCGCCGTGCCGCGCCAGCGCCGCTTCGGCGAGCTCCGGCGTCGTGTCGAGCGCCTGGTGCACCGGCCGTC
>VYME01000328.1_pt1 | contig 18130 bp, 12 predicted proteins | sample 5115281 | NCBI WGS metagenome assembly VYME01 (sample SAMN12291780, study PRJNA351875) | freshwater metagenome | isolation source: freshwater lake | place: USA: Michigan, Wintergreen Lake | collected 2013-08-08
CCCAACCCCGACGCGACCCCGACCCCGACATTTGGGCCCCGACCTCGACGCGACCCGACCAGGTCCCCGACTTGTCGTACCCTCCGGACCGTCGTGGCTGCCAAGGTCAGGGTCTGGGCCGACATCGTTAATCTCGGGGGCGAGGAGTTCGTCTGGCTGCGTCGTCGGGACAGGAGCTTACACCCTAGCTCTCCGCCGGAGTCGGACAAAGCTCGGCCAGAAAGTGGGGGAGATCAGCGGGTTGATACACCAGGCGGTAGTGCCACTCACCCCAACGTCCATCGGCATTGACGGCTCGAACCCAGCGTTCGGCCGCGGCCCGCTTGACGTCGGCGAGCGGGTCGTAGCCCTTGGTTTCGACGATCACGTGGCGCACTTGCTCCCCAACCAGTCGCACGATGAAATCGGGGAGATACTCGTGCCGCATGCTGTCATGCTCGTACGGAATGCCAAAGCCGAGCCCGGCGTTCTTCACCCAGCTTGTCACGTAATGGCTGCCGTCGAGATACTGCGCCGCCTGCTGCTCCCATCGCTTGGTGTCGGCAACGAGGTAGTTGACGTGGCTCTTTACCGTGTCCCGGACGTCCTTGCCTGTCCAGAAATCGACCTTTGCCGAGGTGCCGGGTTCGTCTCTGGCGAAGCGCGGCACCTCCGGCGTTTCTCCGGCGCGGTCGTCTGGTTGCAGGCTCTGCAGAATGCGCTCGACCAGCTGCGAATAGTACGGCGCGATGAAAGCGGCACGCACGTCCTTGGGATCGCCAATCACCCGTACCTTGGTGTCGGCGTAGTGCTGCACGATGCGGGCGATCTGCGGAAAGAGGACATGCGCTGGCACTGTCGACTTCCACTCCTCGATGTAGCGCCGCGTGAGCGATCCGGCGGCGATGAACACCCGCTGCTGCAGTGACTGCGTGGCGAGATACGGCGCGAGTGCAAGCTCCTTTGTCGCCGCCGGCGCGAGTGGCTTGACCTTGCCGGCGGTATCCGCAAGCACGCCCGCCATGAACACCTCGGGCGGGATATTCGCGGGGTCGATGACTAGATCCGGCACCACATCCCAGTCCACGGCGACTCGGTTCCGCACCGCCTGTGTGTAGCCGTCGACCTTGGGGAAGCGAATTTCGAGCGCAGAGCGCTCCGGCAAAGCGCGCACATGTCGCCGGTTGCTGGGAGGCGGCGGGGCACTGCCCGAGGCTTTGAACGGAATGATTTCGAATGGCACCCCGAGTACCTGCGCCACCTCATCCCGAAAACGCGGCCCGGCGTCCGTCTCCTCCACGTCATAGCTCGCGCGTCGTAGTGCGCGGCCGACCACCTGTTCACAAAGCAACTGACTCTGAAAGGGACGAAGTCCTACCACGTGGGTCACCGTATTGGCATCCCACCCTTCCGTGAGCATGCCGACGCTGACGATGCAGCGCACGTCTCGCCCGGGCGGGTGGAGCGGACGTTCGAGCTTCTGCGCCAACGCTTCGAAATCCGGTGGAGAGACCGGCCGTCCCTGTGAATCGGTGGGCCACTCACGACGACCAACGGTGTCGAGGGTGAACCGCATCCAGCGCGCGAGATCTCCCTGCGCGCCCGATGTCATCGCACCGCTGTCCGTTTCGCTCACCACCTTGGAGTCCACGCGAATGGTGTTCACGACGCCGTCCACATTGCGGAGCGACGGCATCCCGAAGGGCGGGACGTCCACACTCGACCATTCTTCCGCGATCCACTCGTAGGTGGCCTTGGCCAGCTTCGTATCGCGGCATACGATGATCAGCACGGGCGGACGTGACTCTTCGGTCGCTGCCCATTCGGTACGTACGCGCTCCCAGTCCTGCGCCACGAGCACCAGCGGGGTGTGGGCCCACTTCAGGACGGCCTCCACTTTGGGGCTGCCTCGACGCCCGCCACGCTCGGCCGGCGTGAGACACGACATGATCCAGCGCCACAGGTTGTGATACTTCGGACGTTCGGCACCCGTGTTGTCACGCACCGCGAGTTGCGGCACCTTCACCAAGCCCGACTCGATGGCGTCGGTCAAGCCGAAATCGCTCACCAGCCAGGGAAACGGGCGACCGGAATCTCGTCCCATGCGGCCGAGGTAGTAGGGTGTCGCGGACAGGTCGACACAGAGATTGATCCCCCGCAGCGCGTTCACCCGGTCGAGTCCTTCGATCCAGACGGTCGCCTCGCGTACGTACTCCTGCTCCTGCTCCTCGTCGCCGAACAGATCGATCGCTTCGTCCTCGTCGTCATCGCGCCGAATGCGATAGGCATGATGGGCCTCGTCGTTCAGCACGAGGATATTCTGCTTGCCTTTCGCGCGCCCCAGCACGCGCGCGACGATGCTGGCATCACTCTCCACATAGCGTGTCCAGCGTACCAACGCGCTGACGCGCTCACCGGCCCCACTGGTGGTCGGAGGCTCGACCTCCTCGATCTCACCGCTCGCGGCGAGGCGCGTGTAATCGGCCAACGTGAGATAGCGCTCTCCTCGGGCCACCGTGCTCTTGTCACCGATGTACACGCGCTCAGTCCGGGTGACGGCCTTGCCGATCTTCGATACGCGGCTCGTGTCCCCCCCAACGCCCTGCGTACGCGGCTCGAAGACATGCCAGTTGGTGACCACGACGCGCCCCTGTGCCAACCGCGGCATGAGGTGCGCCGGCACGAGATCGCGCGTGCGATACAGACTCGCGTCGCCACCATCCACATCGAGCTCACGGAGCCGGTCGCGAATGGTCACGTTGGGGCACACGATGAGCACCAAGTCGGAAAAGCGCGCATCGGCACGATTCACCACCTTGTTGAGGATGGACCACGCCGCCAGCATCCCCATGACCGTCGTCTTGCCACTCCCCGTTGCCATTTTGCACGCGTAGCGCAGAAAGGCCCGTGCGCCGGCCGCCGCGTGTTCGGCGGTGGGCTCGTCGAGCGGTACCGCGAGGCCTTGGCGAAGATCCGGACGCCCCTCCACCAGAAAGAGCACCGTCTCGACGGCTTCGATCTGCGCGAAAAAGAGTGGCTGCTGTCGCCCGTCACGACGCCAGTGGGCCAGCAGGTCGATCGTGGTGCCGGTCGCATTGGGATATCCGGCCGCCCGCCACTCCGCGACGCGCGCGCGAATACGATTGACCAGTGTGAGCTCCCACGCGCGGTCATACTCGGGAAGCTTCGCCAACGTCCCGTCCGCCAGATCCCACGTCAGTTCCCCATCGCGCGGCTGAAAGACAAAAGCCGGACGACGCCCATCGCGCTCTACCGGTGTGGCCCCTTCGGGGATGAACCAGTGGCGGTCGGGCTCGGCGTAGGGCGAGCAGAGTATCGGGGAGGGGACTTCGAAGGACATGGTTCAGTGCAAGATTGCGCGCGTCGCAACAGCGACGTACTTTATGGTCTGGGTCCGGCCCCGAGCTCGTCTCGGCATTAGGACCTACCGGGGCCCCGCAAGGGGCCCCTTTTCTTTGCCCTACCCCTCCACAACCGCTCGCTGATTCTTCGTGGTAACCGGCTTGTAGCGAACCAAGTCGATGCGATCGATCCAGTTCCTAGCCCCCTTCTTCCGTACATATTGCATGGGCGCGTACGATTGCTTGAGGAAATAGCCAGCGACGTCTGCAAGCTGAATGAACTGAGAATGCACCGAGGCGCGGTGCACCGGATCTTCGATCAACAGCTTCAGTGGCTCATCCATGTAGCCGCCGAAGCGCGACGGAATTGTGTTGTACCGGCGCAGCTTTCGTTGGAGTGCCTTCAGCTTCGGTTCGTCGGTGTGGTCGGGAATCACGATTCCGAATTCGCTGGCGTTGTGAGGCCCCGCGAAAGTCTGCTTCGCAACTCCGTTGTGGAACCGCTGCAGCAGGTACTTCCAGCCAGTTTCGAAGACATCGAAGTCAGCAGGCTTTCCTGCTTTCGAGATACTGACGTGAAAGATGCTGATGTCTTCGAGCGAGCCAACAAAGCGAAGGGTTTCGCCAAGGATATGCAGGCGGACCGATTTGGGTATCCGCACCAGCTTCCCTGGCTTGTTCAGGAACTCGTAGGAGTGCAGCTCTTCTCGCAGCTTCAACCCGTACTTTTCCTTGAGAAATTTTCTGAATACCGCGATTTGGTCAAGCGTCGAAAGCCACCGGAGTTCGTGCACCACGACGGCTGTCAGGATGTAGCGATCGACCGGCGATCCTGACATGCCCGGGTCGCCGCTTTCGTCGACGTAGCAGAGGTACATGTCGTATTCGTTATTGGAGAGACTTCACGACGATGAGTTCATTGCCACGATCATCGATCACCTTTACGGCAATCTGATTGTGCTCCCCGGCGAAGAACGGCGCGCTGGTATCGCCGGAAAGGTGATCGAACACCCCGGGTTCGAACTGCGCCTTGAGCGCCTTCTGCATCGCTTCCCATGCGCCCGTCCGCGGAAAGAACACCTGCGTCGCCCGAAACACGCGGCCGTTGTAGTCGCTGTCGAGCAGCCACGCCGGCACATCGGTGCCGGTGGTGTGTGACGTCATCATGGTTGCAGGGTCGAACACGTCGAGCCCTACGAGCTGTACCCGCCAGCGATGCGGGTCTCCGGCGGTCGCGGGCGGCACCTTGGTAATCTTGATGTCGGGGAGCCCCGCCACACTGAACACCTGACTGGCGCGCGTGGTCTTGAGCAGGCTGCCCATTACCAGATCTGGAGTCGCCTGCACGTACGTGGCGGGCACACCCATCTCGGCGCTCTGCTCCACCAGCAGACGCGCGTTGCCTTCGATGGCGAAGCCCACCACGAACAAACGTGCGTAGTTCTTGCGATCGGCTTCCTTGAGCGCCTGATACACGAGCTGCTCGCTGATCGCGCCATGCTCCGGGCCGAAGACGAACGCCACGGGTTCCGTGCTGCCCGTGAGCACCGCCTCGGCGTTGAGCACCAGCGCCTTGGCGGGAGGACGCACCTGCTCGAAGGCGACCCGGTCGTTGTTCGACGTTGCGATGCTGGGGCTGCGACGCAGCACCTCCAGCATGCGGTCGACGAAGTTGCCGTGCGCCTCCATGGGCGCCGGACCGCTATCGCTTTCGCCGTCGCCTTCCCAATCCACCGGTGTGGGAATGGTCGCTTCCACCACGAAGGGGCCGGCCACCCGCGTGACCTTCTTCTCCTCCTCGGGGCGATCGACCAGTACCTCCATCGTGGGTGGCTCGTCGTTGGCGATGCTCTTGAGCGTGATGTGCGGCACGAGCCCGCCCACTTCTTCCCCGCGCTTGTTCTGCCTGCGCACGTAGGTGAAGCCACCGGCGGGGCCGCGCGACGCATCCTTGAGCGTGTACCACGGAAAGGTGGCCGTGAGCAAACGCTGACGCGCGAGCGCAAGCGGCACCCGCGACGTGTCCATGGTGATCCAGCGACGGCCCCACTGCTCGGCCACGTATGCGGTGGTGCCGGAGCCGCACGTGGGATCGAGGACGAGATCGCCGGGGTCGGTGGTCATCAGCAAACAGCGTTGGATGACTTTTGGCGAAGTCTGAACTACATAGAGCTTCTTATCGGCAAAGCCGGCGATGACGGTGTCGTCCCACTTGGCGTCTAGCGGAGATACGCAGAAATCATCGAAGAAGCGCACGTACTTTAGTGTATCGCCGGTCAGAGCGACTCGGCTCGCTGCAAGCAAGCGAGTCATTCCCTCGCGACCAGTCTTCCATACGCCTTTGGGCGGACGAAACTCACGACCTTCAAACTGAACAGGATATCGCGTGGTATCCACACCCGATTGAGCAGTCAGGTTGTCCAGCCGAAATACACGAGCGGCATTCGGGAGAGCACCTAAATCCTTTCTCTCCTCCGTGATCATCGGGCGCCGCGTGCCATCCTCCAGCTCGAGCCACGTGTATGCACCGAGGTCGCCCGCCTCTAGTCCCTTGTCTAGATACAACTGTCGATACTTCACCTGTTCTCTGTCGCGAGCAAACCACAGCAGATAATCGGCAACTTGTGCCAAAACCTCTGTTCCGCCACTGGGACTTCCGGCACCAGATGTTTTGCGAAAGCAGACAACCCCTACCGCGTTCTCCGCCCCAAACACCTCATCCATCACCTCGCGCACGTGATGGAGATTCTCATCGGAGATCTGCACGAACACACTACCACTCGGCGTCAGCAGATCCTTCGCCAGCAACAACCGATCGCGAAGGTAGGTGAGATACGAGTGCAGCCCCAACTCCCACGTGTCGCGATACGCCTGCACCATCTCCGGTTCGCGCGTGAGGTCGGCGTCGTCGTTGTGCTTCACATCGCGCTTGCGCACGAACGGCTGAAAGTTGCTCCCGAACTTCACGCCGTACGGCGGGTCGATGTAGATCATCTGCACCTGCCCGCCCATCCCCTCGTACTGCAGCAGGCTGTTCATGCACACCAGCGAATCGCCGAGCATCATGCGATTCACCCAGCGGTCGCGGTGCTCGTACGCCTTGAGCACCTGATCCACCACCGGGCGGCGCGGGTCGGCAAACAGGTCGAACAGGTCGTGCTGCTGGTCCTTGCGGTGCGCGCCAAGCGTTTCGAGAATGGCTTGGGTGCTGAGGCGCTCGTGCACGAACAGCGGCAGCGTCGGCACGTCGAAGCTCAGCCGTTCCGCCTTGCCGGTCCAATTGAGAAACGGCTGCTGCAGCGCCGCCAACGCGGCCGCCGCCTCGCGCGCCGCCGCGCGCGCGGTCACGGCCTCGGCGGCATCACCGTCGGCCGCCAATCCCGCCTGCACGGCAGCCAGCAACTCGCTCACCCGATCGCGCAGCGCTGCGTTGCCCGCGTCCCACGTGAGTTCCGGCGCCACCGACGAGTCGTAGCGATACGTGGCCGGTGCCTTCTTCTTGCGGAACTACGCCTGCGTCCCCGCCTCGGGGCGCATCGCGGCATCCGCCGCCGGATGCTCGTAGGCGCGCGCCGGTGTTGGCGCCGCACCGCTTGCATTCGCGGTGACCCGACCTGCGGAATCGTTGGAATGAGACGCTAAATCCGCCGCAGGCTTTGCAGCCCGGCGGACAGGCGCAGACTTCTTCGCCGGCATTGTGACAAGGGATTGGAGGGCCGCGTACGCTCGACTCCGTACGGTGGAGCAACGCCCATCAATTCACAAGGCGTGGTCGAGGAAGGGCTCCAGTCAGCCCCGACGTTTCATCCCCGACCCCAACGCGCCAGCGAAGCGCCGCGCATGACCCGGCCGAGACCCCGACCGCTGGTAGACCCCGACTGTCGTGGCAGTGCCCCGACCGTAGTAGCTGTGCCCCGACTGTTGTAGCTGTGCCCCGACCCCGACCAAGACCCCAGAGCCCAGAGCCCAGAGCCCAGAGCCCCGACCAACCGGAACCCGCGCCACCCCACCGTCAGCGCTGGATCAGCTTGACCCGCTGCCCGCTCCGAAAAATCTCAACTCTGTCCGCCCGCCCGTCGCGGTTCACGTCGGTCCACACCTGCAGCAGCTCACTGTTCGTGTCGAGAAAAATCGCCCGCCACGGAATCCCGCCGCGCCCCTGATCGGGGATGCGCACGATGAACTCGTTCGTCCCCAGCCACTGCATGATCTCGGCGCTCGGCCGCCCCTGCGTCACGTCGAGCGCGCCGCGCATCGCCGGCAGGACCTGCGGATACGCCCGCGAGGCGAACTCCGGGAGATCGTCGCAGCGGCCGTCCGTGTCACGATCGAGGCACACCGGCGGCCCGAACCGCTGATCGTCGCACCAGCCGTCGCCGTCACGATCGAGACAGCTGCTGCTGCCAAAGCCCGGTGGCGGCGCGTTCGGCGAGAAATAGCGCGGGTCGTTCACGCCGCCCGGTACCACCACACCCCCGGGGGTGACGTACCCGCCGTATGACCCTGCTGGCCCCGGCGGTAACGGCGCCGATCCCGGATACGACGAAGCCGGCGAACTCGTCGCCGGCCGGTCGCCGTGCAGCTGCTCATCGGTGATCTTCTTGGCCTCCCACGCCTCGCGTGCACGCGGGTCGGCCTGCGACAGATCGGGCGGTATCAGCGGCGGCCCCTTCTTGTCGACTCCGCGCAAACTCTTGATGGGCAGGTCATCGATCTTCTTGCCCTTCGCCTTGTCCTCGCCGTAAATGACGCGACCGTTCGACGGCTTGTTGCGCACCGCCGACGCACAATCGGTCGGCGCCGGCTGCTGCTGCGCCGGTACCCCGTCCACCCACACCCGGCACATCCCGGCGGGCGGGAGATACTCGCGCGGCAAGCCAGTGACGGACTCTTTATCCCGCTCCTTCGACTGGGCCGACGCGCTCGCCGACGTGACTGAAAGGCTCAGCACGACCGTCCCGACCATCAGACGCCAGGGTAATCTCGTTCGGTGCAGCATTGCGCACGTCCTCCAGCAGACACCACGCGTCCGCTCACGATGAGCGGACGTCGGGGATCCTGCCGGCTACAGGGGCAGGGTATGTGCCATCCTCAGCCGAAAGTGGCCAAGTCCACCTAAGTATCGGTAGGTCGGTACCCTACGGACAGGGGGAGGGTCCCCCGCGTCACTTCCGTGTCCTGAGAAAGGGACGGAGGGTGTCCGTGAACGGAGAGCGAAGTGCCGTGTGCCGGCATCTCCTGCCCGCTTTGCCGACGCCGTGTGCCGTCAGTCGCCGAAGCTGATCCCCAGCATCCGGGCGCTCTGCACGATGTCGTGCTTCGGGTCCACCCGCTTGGTTTCCCGCAGCACTTCCTCGATCGGCAGCGTCACCAGGTGCGGCGACTGAAGCGCCACCATGTGCCCCCACTTCTTGTCGGCCACGGCCTGAACTGCGGCGGCGCCGAAGCGGGTCGCGAGCAGGCGGTCGTAGCCCGTCGGCGGTCCACCGCGCTGCAGGTGCCCCAGCACCATCGAGCGCGTTTCCTTGCCCGTGACGCGCTGAATGTCGTACCCCAGCCGCTCCGCGATTCCACCCAGACGGCGGTCCTGCCCCGGCAGCGACGCGCCGATGATCGATTCGTTGCCCCCCTTCGGCTTCGACCCTTCGGCCACCACCACGATGCTGAACCGCTTTCCGGACGCGTCCCGCTGCATGATTTTCTCGCACACCTTGTCGAGTTCCCACTCGATTTCGGGAATGAGAATCACGTCGGCGGTACCGGCCACCCCCGCGTGCAGGGCAATGAAACCGGCTTCGCGCCCCATGACCTCCAGCACCATCACCCGATCGTGCGACTCGGCCGTGGTATGGAGCTTGTCGATCGCCTCCATCGCCGTGTTGACGGCGGTGTCGAAGCCGAAGGTCGTGATCGTCCCCGCCACATCGTTGTCGATGGTCTTGGGCACACTCACCACCCGCACCCCCTTCGACTGCAGCTGCTGCGCGATCTTGAGCGAGCCGTCACCCCCAATGGAGATGATCGCCTCGATCCCCAGATTGCGGGCGTTTTCCACCAGCTCGTCCGAGCGGTCGATGCTCGTGTAGCTGCCGTCCGGCTGCAAAATGGGATACGCGAACGGGCTGCCCCGGTTCGTCGTCTTGATGATCGTCCCACCCTGCCCCGCGATGCCGCGCACGCTGTCGGCGGTCAGGGGAACGATTTCGTCTTCGCCCAGCAGTCCGGCAAAGCCACGTTTGATGCCGAGGACGTCCCAGCCGCGGGTACGCGCCGAAAGAACCGCGGCCCGGATGACCGCATTGAGGCCTGGGGCGTCACCGCCGCCGGTGGAAATGGCAATCCGCATGTTTCTGTAAATGACGGGGGTGTAGGGAGTGAGCCGTAATGTACCCTCGGGACCCGATGGGGGAGGAAGGGGGGACGCGTGGGAATGCACCAATCGTCGTGATCTTGGTACCGGGGTTTCACCGAACGAGCCCCATGTTGTGGATCACGAACCCGAGCCACCTCCAGTCGCACCGCCATGCCCGCTTCTTGCTCCCCGCCCACTCACTCCATGGCCCGCCGTCGCCGGCCCGGCACCAGCACCCTCGAGCAGCTCATCGTGCTCACCTTGCTCGGCCTCCTGGCCACGCTGGCAATCACCAGCGGCGCCCCCCTACTCCAAGCGGCGGCGGTGGAGAGCGCGTCCCGTGAAACCGCCTCCCTCATGGCGCTGGCCCGCGACCATGCCTTCGCGGCGCACACGCGGACCGCCGTGCATTTTCAGGCGGCGGCGCAGCGGGTCGTCGTGCACAGCGGCCTCGACACCTTCGCCGTGGCCGACTTCCAAGGGCGCGGCGTCACGATAGACGCGTCCCGCGACTCCATGGCCTACGCGCCCACCGGACTCGGCGTCGGCGCCGCCAATCTCCGCCTCATCCTGCGCCGCGGCGCACACGCCGACACCCTCACCGTCTCCCGCCTGGGACGCGTCGCGCGATAGCCGCGCGGCCGACCACCGACGTCGCCGGCCACCAGGCGGTAACCTCAGGTTCCGAAATCGAACCCCGGCACGCTCACGCGCGGAATTTCCTGCCCAATGGTGCGTTCAATCGTGCGCACCATCCCGATTTCTTCGGCGCTCATGAACGTGTACGCGTCGCCGGTGCTCGCCGCCCGACCGGTCCGGCCGATCCGGTGCACGTAGTCCTCCGGCTGCTGCGGCACGTCGAAGTTGATGACGTGCGTGATGCCGCTGATGTCGAGCCCACGCTGCGCGATGTCCGTGGCGACGAGCACCCGCAACACCCCGTTCTTGAAGTCCTCCAGCGCCGCCATGCGCTCACGCTGGGACTTGTCGGCGTGCATCGCGCCGGCCTTTATGCCCGCCTTCTCGAGGTCGCGCACCACACGGTCCGCGCCACTCTTGGTGCGCGTGAAGACGAGCACCGAATCGTGCGCGTCCTTGGTCAGCAGATGCACCAGCAGGTCGTTCTTGCGATGACGCGGCACCGGATACACCGCGTGCGTCACCGTCGTGGCCGCACTCGACCGCCGTCCCACCTGCACCACCACTGGCTTGCGCAAGTACTTGCGCGCCAACGCTTCGACTTCGGGAGGCATCGTCGCCGAAAAGAGCAGCGTCTGCCGGTAGCGCGGAATCTGCTCCACAATGCGATTGAGCTGCGGCGCAAAGCCCATGTCGAGCATGCGGTCTGCTTCGTCGAGCACCAGCGTCTCGAGATAGGAGAAGTCGACGTTACGCCTCTCGAGGTGATCGAGCAGCCGGCCCGGCGTGGCCACCACGACATCGACCCCCTGCCGGAGCGCCTTTTCCTGCGGCTCGTACCCCACGCCGCCAAAAACCGGGATAACGTTCACCGGTGCGTGCGCCGAGTACTTCCGGACGCTCTCTTCCACCTGCAGGCAAAGCTCGCGGGTGGGCGTCAGCACCAGTACGCGGGTGCGGCGCGGGCCACCAATGAGGCGGTGCACCATGGGAAGCGTGAAACTGGCCGTCTTGCCGGTACCGGTCTGGGCCAAACCGATGAGGTCGCGACCGGTCAGGGCGAGCGGAATGGCCTCTCGTTGAATGGGGGTCGGACGGTCGTAACCGGCGTCGTGCAGCGCGTTGAGCAGGGGCTGAGCCAGCCCCAAGTCGGCGAAGGTCACATCGCCGACGAGCGTATCAGGATCGATGACTGTCATGTGTGTACCGGAAAGGTAATGCCTTTTTCCCTGTCCGGGGGGCTGGCGGACACGCTGGCGACTCGGCGCACCCCTGGGGGCGTCCGGAGGGGGGCCGAGCAGCGACCAGTGTCAGAGCAGTTCGAGCGTCCGACCGGCCAGCTTGGCAATGAGACAGAGCCGGAACGTGACGTCGGCGGAGAGCGACGTCTCGAGGTTTCCTCCCCATTGGGTATCGCCCAACGGCAACAGGGGCCATGACCACGCCGGCACGTTGGTGGGCATGACCACCGACCGGGGCGGCGTCCACACCCCTTTCCGGCTCCGGTCGTCGAGCGTCCGCTCCAGCAGCTTCACCCACCCCTCGTGTCGCCCAAGGATGCCCATGCGTGCCATCGTTTCGAGCCAGGCCAAGGCACTTGGCATGTCCCCATCGAGGGCACTGCGCGTGGTCAGGAAATCGCCCAGCACATAGTGCGGCTGCTCGATGAGCCGCTCCCCCATCTGCTGCATGGGCACCTGACGCGGCCACGGCTGTGTGAGCCAGCCGTAGAGCTGATCCATGAACTGGTAGTGCTCGCTCCGGAACTGCGGCATGTAGCTGAGCATCACCAGCAAATGGAACGACGGCGGCGACACCTCGGGGGGCAGTACATGCTGGTTCCCCACTCGGATCCACGGCTTCGGCGCCAAAGGCGACTTGAGGAACGTATGTACTCGGTCGATCAGCCGATGGGCGGCGCCCCGTAACCGAGGGTCGTCCTCGAAACCGGCCTGCGCCAAGGCGGCGGCGGCCGCCTCACGCTGCTGAAGCCGCCCCCGCAGTACCAACTCCTCGTCATCCCCCTCGGGACGGAGCTCGGCGAGCAGCGTCGGGTCGGTGTCCTCAGCCAACAATCGGAAGAGCAACCGTTTGGTCGCCACCATCCCCGGGGTTTCGGCGTCCCACCCCAGCTCGAGCAACCGGCGATAGGCCGGAATCGTCCCGACCCCTTGGAGCTGCCCCCCGCTTGGTACCGCCAGCATGCCGCCCGGCCACGAGCCATCGTGATCCTGCATGGCCAGGAGATGCCAGCCGGCGCGACTGCCACACGGAACGCGCGCCCACCCCGGACTGGCCGACGTCTGCCCGGCCACGTCCCGCAGCAGACGGAACTGCACGGCGGGGCTTCCCTGCGCGAGCAGCCACGTGGCCGGCACCGGGACGACCGGCGGCGGCGGCGGTGGTGGTACGTATACAGGGCGCGGCACCGTCAGTTCGCCCGGACCGTAGACACTGTCGATGCCCATTGGCGGCAGAGAAGACGAAGGAGAGGTCACACTTCCGCTATTGTACCCCCAAAACGCGGGACCGCCAGAGGCAGCCCCCACCCGACGTTCCCAATCGTTACCCGTTTTCCAGATTGACCCATGCCGATCACCGCGCCGACTGGGCGGCAGGTGTGACCGACCACTCCGCCGCCTTAACGCCATGGTTGCCCCTTGCGTCTATGTTACCGAGGCCCATGGTCACCGAGGCACACGACCTGGCGCACGGGCGCCACGGCCAGTGCTCACACCACCATCGAATCCGACCCCATGACGAACACACTTCGTGTCATCGCCGCCGTTGCGGCCTTCGCCATTGCTACGCCCGCGTTCGCCCAGGGCGGCGGTGGCGGTGGCATGCGAATGTCCCCCGCCGAGCGCGCGGCGCGCCAAAAGGAACAGTTGTTTGCCGGCATCACGCTCACGGCCGATCAGGCGACCAAGGTCGACACCATCATGGCGCAGGCGGGCCGCAAGCAGATGGAAGCCATGCGGGCGTCCCGTGGCGACCGCGCCGCCATGATGGAAACCATGCAAAAGATGAACGCCGAGCGGAACGACGCGCTCAAAGCCGTGCTGACCGACGAACAGAAGAAGAAGTTCGACGAGAACGTGGCCGCCATGCCGCAGCGCCGCGGTGGCCGCTAAGCACCAACCCGCATGACGCCCGGGGGCATCGGCACACCAGCCGGTGCCCCCGGGTGCGTTGTGGCATTACCGTTCTGAGGCATGGCAGTCCGGACCACTCTCTCTTTCCGCCGCCGCTGAATGCGCGGCGAGTTCGTGGACCTCAACGGGGTCCGGTTGTACTGCTATGCCTTCGGACAGCGCGGCGCCGGCAACCCCATTGTGCTCGTGCATGGCTCCTTCCTGTCGTCGCATCTGTGGCAGGATGTCCTGCCCAGACTCCCCAAGGGGCATCGCGTCCTGGTGCTCGACTTGCTCGGACACGGTCGGAGCGATCCGCCTGACATCGCCGACATGACCGTCGCGGGCCACGCCCACCGTCTCGCGCAGCTGCTCGATGTCATGGGTGTGCCGTCGGCACTGCTCGTGGGCCATGGCCTGGGCGCCGCGATTGCCGCCCGCGTGGCGCATCAGCAACCGTCGCGCATTGCCCACCTCATGCTCATCAATCCGACATTGCTGTCCGCCACACACCACGAAGCCGTGCTCAACGCCCGCGTGCGGCGTCTCGCGGCGCTGGTGCCCCTCTGGAAGTATCTCCCGCCGTCGTGGTTGGCTTCGGCACTGCACGCGGCGCTCCTCCCCTGCTTCGCCCACCGCGACGTCGGCGCGCGCGCGCTCGACGTGTACCTCAAGCCATTCCGCGTGCGAGACGGTCGTGATGCGGCGTGCGCGCAGTTGGCCGCCCTCCATGCGTCACGCGGCGATACCATCGCGGCGCTCGCTCCCGGCGCCCTCGCCTGTCCCACCGCCCTCGTGCTCGGCGATGCCGATCCGTTTCTCAATCCGGTGCGCCGTGCCCGCGTGATGGAATGGATTGGACACGCCACGAACCACCGCGCGACCATTCACCAGCTTCCCGGCGTCGCCCACATGGCCCCCGAAGAAGCGCCCGACCGACTCGGCAGGCTCGTCGGCGAACTGCTCGCCCGCTGACGCCCTCACAAGGACATCCCTCCCAATGGACCGTCTCGATACCATGCGCGCCATGGCTGCCAGGCAGCCGCAGAATGCCCTCGTACGTTTTGGCTTGGCGAACGAACTGCTCAAGGCCAACCTGCTCGACGAGGCCGCCACCGAACTGGCCGCGTATCTCGCCATGTACGACGACGAAGGGAACGGGTGGCTGCGCTACGCCGACACGCTCACTGCCCTGGGCCGACACGACGAGGTTGCCGCCGCGGTCGCCAAGGGCATCGACGCGGCCACGCGCTTCGGGCACGGGACGCTCGTCATGGAGTTCGAAGAGCGTTACGGCTGACGGTCAGAGCCGCCGGCTTTCTTCGGCGGCGTCGAGCACGTAGCCCAATTCGCGCGACACCGCGCGCGCTTCCTGCGTCGCGTTGGTGAAGTCGTCGGCGCTGGCACTCACGCCCATAGTGCGCAGCTTCACGATATCGAAACGCAGCGACCGCAGCGCCATGGCCGCGCTGTCGAGCTGACGCGCCATGGTGTCTCGGCGCGACTGCAAGTCGTCGAGGCTCGCGCGCTGACGCGCGAGCAGCTGCAGGCGGCGCGCTTTATCCGGCGCGTGGTCGGGCTCCGCTGCCACGGCGGTCATGCGCGCCTGCAATTCGGCGAGCGCGTAGTCCGGCAAATCGCGATCGAGTCGCTCCAACCCCGTGGCCAGTGAACCAATGCGTTCCATGAGCGCGTCGGCGGTGGGCGCCACGTCGGGCACGAGCTGGCGTTCGTCGGCCGTGAGCTGGCAGACCACGTCGTGAATCACCACCCGGTCATCGGCGGCGTTACGCACCACCGCGCCGTACTTCGACTGCAACACCACTGGACCGGCATGGCGGTCGGTGAGTTCACGCGTCAGCTCCGCGTGTGATCGCATGTCGAGACGGCCGGCCGCGCGCTGCCATTCCTCTCCCCACGCGGCCATGGGCGATACGCCGTACTTGCGCAGCTTGAAGAAGTCGATCATGAGGAGCTGCAGACTCACCATTGACGCCAGTAATCCGCCAACCGCCGGAACGATGAGCGGCTCCGCGTTGAGCGATGCCCCAATGACGAGACTCACGGTGCCGATACCCGCGGACGCACCGAGCCACTTGACATGTTTGCGGAACGTGCGCACGCGTTCGGCCAACTTGCCGGGGCTGCCGGCCGGCATATTCGCGAGCTGCTGCGCGCGCAGTTGGTCGACATAGGCCGCCGAGCTCGCGGTCCGATGTTCCTTGACCGACTGGCGCCAGCTCTTCACGGCGTCCTTCTGCGCCTGCTTCCAGGCGCGGCGTGCCGAGCGGTCCGCCCCGAGGGGGAGCGGCGGCAACTGCGGCACTGGTGGCAGGGCCCCGATGGCCGGCAGCTGACGCGGCGCCGGCTCGGGCTCGGCCACGCGACGCGGCGCCCAGTCTTCGGCGCGGTGGCCGAAGCGGTCGTCGACGGCCTCACGCGAGAGCGTTGGTGGCAACGGCGCCGTCGCCACCGCCGGGAGATGCGACGCCTGCGCTCCGTGCGCATGATGCGCCGGATGCGGGTGGTGTCCTCCGCGCTCGAGCGACCCATCGCGCTGCACGCGGCGCAACGTATCGCGCAGCTGCATCGCGCTCTCCCACCGGTCACTCGGTCGCTTGGCGAGGCAGCGGTCGAGAATCTCGACGAGGACGCGCGGGGCATCGGGGCGCAGCGACCGCAACGGTGGCGGCGTTTCGCTCACATGCTTGAGCAGCATGGACGGCGTGGTCGACGCCTCGAAGGGCAGCTTGCCGGCGAGCATGAGATAGCCGATGACGCCCACCGAGTACACATCGCTGCGCCCATCGACCTCCTTGTCGCCCATGGCCTGCTCGGGGCTCATGAACGCGGGCGTGCCCACCGCGATGCCCGTCTGCGTGAGTCGCGTGCCACTCTCGGCCGCGCGGGCGATGCCGAAGTCGGTCACCATGGCGCGTCCCGTTTCGCGATCGAGCAGTACGTTGTCCGGCTTGATATCGCGGTGCACCACGCCACTGGCGTGCGCATAGGCGAGCGCATCCGCCATCTGTTCGAGCATGTTCGCGATGAACGCAAACGGCGGCCGCGGCTCGCGCAGGATGCGCGCCGCGAGGCTTTCGCCGCGCACGAGTGCCATGGCGAAGCAAACCACGCCCTGCTCGTCGTGCACCGCGTAAATGGGCACGATGTGCGGATGATTGAGGCGCGCCGCCGTCTGCGCCTCGCGCACGAAGCGCTCCCGTACGTCGGGGCGGAAGGCCAGATCGGGAGGGAGCACCTTGAGGGCGACATGCCGCTGCAGCCGGATGTCTTCGGCGGCGTACACCACCGCCATGCCGCCGCGTCCCACCTCGTCGCCAATGAGATACGTGTCGCCGACGGCGGCGGTCACGCGATCGCGCAACAGCGCGGCGTCGGCGCTGTGGCCATCGTGACGCCCGAGGTTGCCGTGCACGTTCGGGGGCCGGTGCCCCGGCAGCTGCTCAGGCGCGACGTCGGGGGTATCGAACATGGCGGTCCGCCGCTCAGCTGCGGCCCGACGCCGTGCCGGAGCGCCGTGGCGACGTGAGATCGCGCACTTCGTTGGCCGCCTGCACGGCAATGTCGACCTCGCGCGCCATCTGCATGGCCTGCTCGGCCACCAGCGTCACGCTCTGCACCGAGCTGTTGCCGGTGCGCAGCCGCACGAGATCGAGACGCACGTTTTCGAGGGCGAGTCGGCAGCTTTCCATTTGCGCGCGACGTGATTGCAGCTTGGCCTGTCCGTCGAGCATGGCGCGACGCTCGCGGCGCAACTGCGCCAGCCGACGCACGCGGGCTTCACTGCGGGTGGTGTCGAGCGGGTTGGCTTCTGCTTCGAGCGTCGCGATTTCCTGATCGGCGCGCGCCAGCAGCTCCGGCGACAGCGTGAGCTCGAGTCGCACGAGGTCTTTCGCAACCGACTCGAGCTTGTTCACGAGTTCGACCGTCGTGGAGGCGACATCGGGGATGCGCGAGCGTTCGTCGGCAGGCAGTGTGGACAGCAGCCGGCCGATTTCTTCGCGATCGCCGCGCGCACCACGCACCAAGGGGAGGTACGCACCGAGTTCGTCGTCACGGGCCGGTGCCATGGGCGCGACGGCCACGCCCTTGCTGTTGCGCGCCGCGCCGGATGCCGCCGGGCCACTCGGCGTGAGCGCCCCCTTGAGGCGCCCGGTCAGCTTGCCTTGCGCACGCAACTCTTCGCGCTTCTTGCTGCTGAAGGTGGCCACCACACTGTTGGTCAGATCTTCGATGACTTCACCGAACATCCGGTGCCGCGGCTGCCGCAGCACATCGCGCCAGTCGTAGCCGTTGGTCCAGAGCTTGGCGTACTTCCACGCCAAGAACACGGACCAGATCGTGGTGACGCCGCCAAAACTGGAATCGCCAAAAATGGTGAAGACGAAGAACACACTGTTGACGAACAGATACGGCACCAGCATGCGCCGGAACTTCTGCACCTCGGGCGCTTCCCACCGCACGTTGTCTTCGACGGTGGCCACATAGCTGTCGTCGGACGGCACGCGCATAGCGGTCGCGCCATACGTCGACAACGGAGGTTCGGTGGGACGCGTGGGGTTGGCACGGCCGAAATCGGCGGGGGCCGTGGTGAGCGTGCGCGGCGAGTACGACGGCGGCTGATACGGTGCCGGCGCGTACGG
>VYME01000557.1_pt1 | contig 18121 bp, 15 predicted proteins | sample 5115281 | NCBI WGS metagenome assembly VYME01 (sample SAMN12291780, study PRJNA351875) | freshwater metagenome | isolation source: freshwater lake | place: USA: Michigan, Wintergreen Lake | collected 2013-08-08
AATCCGTCGTAACGCACCACCAATCATCGACTGTGGTTGGAATGATTGGAATGATGAACTGTGATTAGGAACCTAGTTAAGAGTGGATTAGAGATGAAGATTGATTGAATGAACGAATCATAGTCAATCACATAATCACATCAATCATAGTTAAGACCATGGCAAAATAGCGTCTGCATACGCACGGATTTTCCATTATGAATATAATGTCATGTCAAGAGGCTTTTGTCAAGAGAAAATTTTCTCAAATCAGGATTTAGTAAAACGTAGTAACCCACCACCTATCATCGACTGTGATTGGAATGATGAACTGTGATTAGGGACCTAGTTAAGAGTGGATTAGAGATGAAGATTGATTGAATGAACCAATCATAGTCAATCACATAATCACATCAATCATAGTTAAGACCATGGGAAAAGAGGGTCTGCATACGCACGGATTTTCCATTATGAATATAATGTCATGTCAAGAGGCTTTTGTCAAGTAGGTTTCTAGTCAAAAGGGACTAAGATTTTTTGTATTATATTTAGCCAGGGGAAATTAAGCTTAAATCAAGCGCAGATGACTTCCTTTTTGTCGGATAGATTGAAACCCTATTTTAGTTAAAGCTTTGATAACTTCATCACCGGTTAATATCGGTAATTTTGGCATCAGATAGACACCTTTTGAATTCCAACAAACTCCCATACATCTTCAGGATTGTCATCTTCCAAGCAAAGTTCAATCACTTCCCTGATATTCTTCATCAATTCATCAATCGTTTCCCCTTGACTGTAACAACCCCGAAGTTGAGGAACTTCCCCAACATAATATCCATCCTCATCTCGTTCAATGACAACATAAAACTCTCTTTGATGGTTCATGGTTCTCAATCCTTAAAACAATTATCGTTATCTAAGCTTTTATTGGCGATTATTGAGACTTGAAGAAAGAGGTCGCATACGCAGGGATTTTCCACTATGAATACAATATCATGTCAAGTAGCCTTTGTCAAGAGAAAATTTTTTCAAATCAGGATTTAGTAAAACGTCCTAACCCACCACCTATCATCGACTGTGGTTGGTGTGATGGACTATGGTTAGGGACTTAGTTAAGAGTGGATTAGAGATGAAGATTGATTGAATGAACCAATCATAGTCAATCAAATAATCACATCAATCATAGTTAAGACCATGGCAAAATAGCGTCTGCATACGCACGGATTTTCCATTATGAATATAATATCATGTCAAGTAGCCTTTGTCAAGAGAAAATTTGACAAAATCCAGATTTAGTAAAACCTAGTAACGCAGCACCATCGACTGTGGTTGATGTAATCATCTGATGGACTATGATTGAATTAATCACTGATGACTATAATGATGGATAATTATAGGAGGATGCTGTCTGGACTGTGATTAGGAGAGATTGTTAAATCCCTACAATAATTTTTATTATTTCATCATCAAAAAAAGGATTAATTATGATCAAAAAACTGAAAATCGCCGATGCTCAAACCGATTTACCAAGTCTCATTAAATCGGTTACGGAAGATAACAAAATTTATGCCATTGAGAATCAGGAAGATTCTGTAATTTTGATTTCCCAAAAAAAATATGAAAGTTTACAAGAAACCATCGAATTACTATCTATTCCCGATTTAAGAGAAAGCTTACAACTATCTCTACAGCAAATTAATGAAAATGAAACCTATTCTTTTGAGGAAGTTTTGGGAGACATTGATTAATGGTTTATGAAGTCAGATTTACCAAAGAAGCCAAAAAAGATGTTGATAAGCTAACCCCTAAACTTAAGAAAAAACTGAAATCAATTATCCAAGATACCCTGAGTATTTCTCCTTATAGGGGCAAAAAATTAGTAGGAGATTTAACGGGTTTCTATTCAATTCGCTTAAGTTATCAAGACAGAATACTTTACACCATTAATGATGAACAGAAGTTAATCTATATTCATCGGACTAAAACCCATTATGGCGAATAAGCTAGACCTTGAAAATTCGTGAAAAGAGGGTCTGTAGGCGCACGGCTTTTCCATTATGAATATAATATCATGTCAAGAGGCTTTTGTCAAGAGAAAATTTGACAACATCCAATCTATAAAAACAAAACATCCAGACGTTGACTTTATGGAATTTGCTGGTATGGCGGCAGATATAGAAAATACTATGCAAAAGATTGTCGAAGTAAGGGCGAAGCATTCGGACGATAACCTATCGCTGAAACCGTAGATTTCCTATCTGAATGCTGCGCCCCTACTTTTTCCGCATACCCTAATTAATCGGGCAATTTATACTGTTCCACAATCTTTTTAGCATATTCAGGAACATGGGCTGCTAATTTTTCAGGATAATTACGTTTAACATAAAGGTAATTACGGGTAAAGTGAGAATCGATGGAAAAGCGAGCGTATTCTAAACCTTTAGGTCCGATTTTTTCAATTACTACTCCCATCATTTTTGCCGCCCACATCGGCAATGTTACACCTTTGTCGTAGGCAGGAATGCTATTTTGTACCGCCTGTTTTCTATCACCACTAGACATAACATCTTGGGTATCTAATTGGTCTTTAACTAACTCTAACATTTCCTTGCCCGTATCATTACGAACGACAATCCATTGCCAGCCAAAAGGCGCGCCCATATAGCCCACAACTAAATCTGCAAGGGAGTTAACATAATCAAAACAAGTCATACAGGAAGGGGCAAAAACATCCTTTAATTTATTAGTCTTTAAGCCAAAAAAGGGAACCATTTCGATCGAGCCGTCTTCGTGTTTAAAGTGTACCCGAAAATCCTGCATAAATTCGTAATGAACCACGGTTTCTGGGGAACGACTGGTAGTTTCTAGAAACTTTTGCAGTCCTGAGCGGGTGACATTATCGACGCAGGGAGTTCCTAAGACATATAATTTTTCTAAGCCTAATTTTTTTTCTACTGCTCTTAGGGCTTGAATTTGACAACCAACTCCGATAACTAATAACCGTTTCATGCCCGATTTTTCAATTTCTTCTAGGACTGATAAATTGGGAGAAAGAGTCGGTTTATTAACTTTAGCGGCAAGGATTTCTTCAGTGGTACGGGCGAGAATCGGTTGCGGTTGAAAGCGATCCTCGGCGGTATTCTGCACACAAACCACCCCTTCTACCAAACCACGAGCGAGCATTTCACAGGCAATTGTACTGACAATTCCTGTCCATTGCGCCCCGGGGATGGCTTGTTTTTTCTTGGCAGCCATCATCTCTTGATGAACACCAAAATAGAGATCATTTTCCTGATTTAAGTCGCGACTTTTGCCGTGTGCTTCTGCTTCTAAATCGGCGATTTGTTGATTGAGAAAAGCACAAGCTTCTTTAACATAGTGAATATAATAAGTGTCACAAAGTCCGCACTCGCTACACAATTCTTTGGCAGGACGACGACTATTGGGTTTGAGGGCTTTGGCTTTTAGGTGTGGCGCAAGGGAGGTCATAATCTTAAAAGGCAACTAGGTCAAGAGTTTTTTTCTATCGATCGTTTACCTTACCGCATTCGATCGCTTTGTTACCAATCTTTTTAAAGAAATGTAACGATTACCTGGAATAGGATCAGAGCAAAGCTTCTAAGGTGGCGACGACGGAAGCCGCTAAAGCTTCTAAATCATAACCGCCTTCTAAGCCAAAAAGCAGCGGTTTATTGAGAGTTAAGAGGTATTTCGTTAAAATTCCATAATCTTGTGGTTGTAAACAAATGCCCGCCAGAGGATCCGCTTGATTGGCATCATATCCAGCACTAACAATCACTAAATCTGGTTGAAAATTTTTCAGAAAAGGTATGACTTGCCCCTCAAAATGTTCTTGATAATCTTTAATGGTACTTCCCGCCGGTAAGGGAATATTCAAAACATTATCAAACTCCCCTTTTTCTCTCGCTTCTCCCGTGCCGGGATAAAAGGGGAATTGATGGAGGGAACAATAGGCAATCTGGGGATGATTTTCGACTATATCCTGGGTGCCATTGCCGTGATGCACGTCCCAATCAAGAATCGCTACTTTTTGCACTCTTTTGTTTTCTAAAGCATAATAAGCGGCAATAGCAGCATTAGAAAACAGACAGAAACCCATGCCATAATTAGAAGTGGCATGATGACCGGGAGGACGGGCTAAAATAAAGGCAGGATCGCCGGTGGATAAGACTCGATCGACTCCATCTAACCAGCCACTAACCGCTAGTAACGCCACATCGTAACTACGGGCAGAAACGGGAGTATCTGCATCCAATCTTCCACCGCCCCGTTGACAAATTCGCCGCAATCTATCAACATAATCTTGATTATGAACTTGTTTAATCAAAGGGATTACTTCGTCACGAATTTCGATCGGTGTGGGTAAATGCCATGTTAATTTTGACTGCCATTCTGTTTGTTTTAAAGCGGCGACAATTGCCGTTAAACGCGCCGCTTTTTCGGGATGGTAAATACCTGTATCGTGATCGAGAAATTCATCGGAATAGATAATCGAGATCATAATCAAATTACTGCTTAACTCGTTGATTTTTGAGCAACCCAATGGTTTTAATCTACCAGAAAAGCAGCGGCTTGAGGGGCTATAGTGAAAAAACTTTACTGATTGGGTCACTTTGGCCGGATGATGCAATTATCTTTCCCTAAGGTGACAGGAAAAAAATGCTGACAAATTTTCGGAAATTTCAACTAGAAGTTAATGGCATTACTATCAATGGTATCAAAGGTGGGCGCGGTTTTCCGCTGCTTTTGCTCCATGGTTATCCCCAAACCCATCAAATGTGGCATAAAATTGCCCCCCGATTAGGGGCCAATTTTACGGTTATCGCCACGGATCTGCGCGGCTACGGGGATAGCGATAAACCCTTACCCCTAGAGGATTCTAGCAATTATTGCAAGCGAGTCATGGCCCTCGATCAGGTGTTGCTGATGGAAAAATTGGGTTATCAGGAGTTTTATCTGATCGGCCACGATCGAGGGGCGCGAGTTTCCCACCGTCTCGCCCTTGATTTTCCCGAAAAGGTCAAAAAACTCGTTTTACTCGATATAGCCCCAACGCTGGCGATGTACGAGGCTACCAATCAAACTTTTGCTACTGCCTACTATCATTGGTTTTTCTTGATTCAGCCTTCCCCTTTTCCTGAAACCCTGATCGCCGCTAATCCCGATTATTATCTGCAACATTGCTTGCAAAGTTGGGGGCGAGATTTTAGCGCTTTTACAGAGGAAGCTTTGGGGGAATATCAGCGTTGTTTTCGAGATTTGAGGACAATAACCGCCACCTGTGCCGATTATCGGGCTGCCGCTACCATCGATTTAGAGCATGATCGTCAGGATTTAGACCGGAAAATTTCCTCCCCCCTCTTGGTTCTTTGGGGAGAAAAAGGTTTCATTGCGCGTCAATACGATGTGATCGCTCTTTGGCAGCAGCGAGCTAATCAAGTCACTGGACAGGCGATCGCCAGTGGTCATTTTTTACCGGAAGAAGCACCGGAAGAGACGGGACAGGCGATCGAGGATTTTCTTCAATAAGTAAAGATATTGACAGCATAATTCTCCCAGTTAGGAGTGAGATTTTTCAATCAATTACCGATCAAATATTATTATGCAAATGCTAAAATATTCCCTGATTGTCCCCATCTATAACGAGGAAGAAACTATTGCCGAACTATATCGCCGGGTGAGTGCCATCATGAATAATTTAGATGGGGAGGTAGAATTAATCCTAGTAAATGATGGTAGTAAAGATAGTTCCTTAAAACTGCTGCGAGAACTGCACAAAGCTGATTTTCGAGTGTGTTATATCAGTTTCGCCCGCAATTTTGGTCATCAAGCGGCGGTGACAGCTGGACTTAATTTTTGCCGAGGACAAGTAATTATTGTTTTGGATGCCGACCTGCAAGATCCGCCCGAATTAATTCCCCAAATGATTGAAAAATGGCAAGAGGGGTATCAAGTAGTTTATGCCCAAAGAACCAAAAGAAAACAAGAAAGTTGGTTTAAAAAACTGACGGCCTATCTCTTTTATCGTTTGCTTAAAAGACTAGCCGATGTGGATATTCCCGCCGATACAGGAGACTTTTGTTTAATGGATCGTCAGGTAGTAGATCTATTAAATTCTCTCCCAGAAAGAAATCGTTATATTCGTGGGTTGCGCGCTTGGATTGGCTTTCCACAAACTGCGGTTAAATTTGAGCGGGATGCGCGCTTTGCCGGGGAAGTAAAATATACCTTTAGCAAATCATTATCTTTAGCTATTAATAGCCTAGTATCTTTTTCTCGTGTCCCCTTACGTTTTGCTACCTATCTAGGATTATTTTCTGCCCTGATATCTTTGATTATGGCTCTGTTAGTATTATATTGGCGTTTACAGCAGCCCAACTCACCGATCACTGGTTTTGCCACGATTATGATCGCTATATTTTTTCTGGGTTCTGTACAGCTAATTAGCATCGGAATACTAGGAGAATATATCGGCAGAATTTACGAGGAAGTTAAAGGCAGACCCACCTACACAATTGCTGAGTTAGCTGGCTTACAAATTTCTTGATTCTTCTCAGTAAGAATCGCTAAAATTGATGGTTTATGGAGAGAAGAAAAAGCTTTCTTGAGCAGGGTAAGCTCATCTAATTTGGTATAAATTGTACTTGACAAAGATTTCTGAATAGGGCTCTTCTGGTTTCTGTGTGGAAACGAGGTCTATACTGATAGAATATCCGCAAAATAGTCCTAAAAGTCTTGTCCAATAAGCACTTCAGGATTCCATAAGCAAAAATTATCACTTAAGAATTTTCTCACTTGGGTAGGACTTCGTTTTATTCCCGTCAATTCTTCTATCCTATATACAGCTTCATTTATTGTGGCTGGTGGATTTTTCTCGAAGTATTTTTTGAGCGTTTCTCTTTGAGATTCTAATTCACTTTTAGGGCGATAGAAGTTGATTTCTTTTAATTTTTCTATTCCGCCTTCTTGATAATCTCGAAGATAAGTTAATAAGGTATTTGGCGAGATTCCTGCTAACTGACAAATTTTTTGGTGCGGTATCTTTTGGCTCTTTAACCAGAGAACTTCCATCTTCAGTTGAACCCGGGGATGGGGATGATGAAATCTTTCATAATACAGTGAGTTCTTTTCTTCTTCCGTGAATTCTAGGTTAATCATGTTTTTAATGAGTGCTTTGCTTCTAATTATGACCCTTAAACTATATTATTGTCTTTGAGTAAAAAATGCAAGTTATAGCCGTGCAAAGTATAACTATATGATGGCTGTGCTGAAAGCCTTTTGTCAAGCCTAATTGAGATGCTCTTACCCTGCTTTATTGAGTGATGCTCTCTGTTTTTTCAAGGCTAAGGCTCCAAAAGTCTTGACAAATGGACAGCTTTGCTGTAAATTGGCTGGTGATAATCCTATAATTAGCGGCTCTGTAAGGATAGCAGCCAAAACTAAAAAAACTATTCAGGACAAAAAATCATTTATGAAAGCGATCGTTTTAACCTGCGATAAGTACATTAAATTTGCCGATCACATGATTTATACTTATCAAAAATTGTGGCCAAGTAATCCTTTTACTTTTCGGGTTCCCTACGGCGATTATCCTGAGAACTTGGCAAAATATGGCGATAAAGTGGAGTTAATTCCGATGGATTGTTCCAAGATTAAGGACACGGTTTTAAATCTCTTAAAAGACTTGCCTGACGAAGAATGGATTTATTGGTGCATGGATGATAATTATCTGATACGAATTCAAGAAGAAGCAGTTAATGATATCTACAATTTTGTGATCAATAACGCCGATTCCGCTCTAATAGCAGTTTTATTCGTGCGCAACCGTAAAGGTGGTTACTTTAAAAGCGACAAATTTATCCAAGAAGGAGTCAAGATTCTCACGCCTAAAAAGCAAGTAGTTTTACGAGAAACAGTATTTTCTCAAGCAGATATTCTCCAGAGTGTCTGGTCTCATCAATTCATGAGAGTAAAAGCTTTGAGAAGAATTTTTGAAAGTTTTCCTGATCGACCATTTGTCGCTAAGGAAATGGATAGTTTTAAACACACAAAATTAGTGGGAGAAAGACAATTAATTGTGGAGAATAATATAGCTGTGTATGGGGAAAGCACCAGTCGCGGTGAAATCACAGAAAATTGCGCCGCTAGTTTTAAACGCTGGGGAATGGAGTTACCGACGAATATGAACATCTCTAAGAAATATCATGTATATGGAGAACTTCCCTATCAATGGCTAGGATTAAAAATAACCCCTCCTGCCAGAGTCAAACAGTTTTTAACCGATGTTACTCGCTGGTATTGGCGTAATGTGTGAGGGGTTGAAATTTAAACTCACCTAGAAACAGACCCGTTCCTTTTCTTGATTGTTCAGGCCAGTTTCACAGAGACGAAATTTCGCCTCTGTTAGCTGGACTGATAGCTGATTGGAATCGCTAATAATTTTCTTGCGGATTTGTGGCACCAGGATTTTCTTGGTAGGAAAGGCTGTTACCAAACTCGAATTCCTGTCCGTAGGCTTCCTCTCCGTGTTGAGGCACATCTAACCCTTCTGCTTCCGTATTCGGTTTAACCCGCAGATCCATGAATAAACTGAGAACTTTCAGGATGACAAAAGTACCCACGGCAGCAAAGATATAAGTAGCAGCAACGCCAACAAATTGCGTCCAGACTAAGCCTGGGTTGCCAAATAGTAAACCGTCATTACCCAAGGAATTAACCGATTTAGTCGCAAAAACCCCCGTAAGGATTGCCCCTACCGTTCCACCCACACCATGGACGGGATAGGTATCCAAAGAATCATCAAAGCGCAATTTTGCCCGCAGACTAACCGCAAAAAAACAGCTAAGGGCAGTGATCGAACCCATGAGAATCGCCCCGATCGGCAGCACATAGCCGGCAGCGGGAGTAATACCCACTAATCCCCCTAAAAATCCACTAGCAATACCGATCGCCGTCGGTTTACCCCGTAAAATCCATTCTATAAGCATCCATGTCAAACCACCGGCCGAAGCGGCGATCGTGGTATTAACAAAAGCTGTCGTGGCTAGGGAACTAGAGGAAAGCGCGCTACCACCATTAAAACCAAACCAACCGAACCAGAGTAAACCGATACCCAGGAGAACAAAAGGCACATTATGGGGTGCATAGGCTTGGACACCAAAACTACGCCGCGGACCGATCATCCAGGCGGCCACCAGTGCAGAAATCCCGGAACTAATGTGAACAACGGTTCCACCGGCGAAATCCAGCGCCCCAGTGGCCGCCAACCAACCCTTACCCCAAACCCAGTGAGCTAGGGGAGAATAGATAAAGGTGGACCAAAGCAGTAAAAACCAAAAATAGGCTTTAAAGTTAACCCTTTCCACGATCGCACCCGAAATTAAAGCCGGGGTGATGATCGCAAACATCATCTGATAGACCATAAACACTTGATGGGGAACGGTGGGTGCATAACCGATATTGTCAGGTGTGGCCGCAGTGACACCGTTAAGAAAAATCCAATCTAGTCCCCCGATAAAAGCTTCAATTCCCTCGCCAAAACCACTTTTACCCGGGGTGACATCGAAAGCGAGACTATAACCCCAAAGCACCCAAGTTACCCCGATGACGCCCATGGCCACCAAACTCATCATCATGGTGTTGAGGACGTTACGGGAACGTACTAAACCCCCATAAAAAAAGGCCAGTCCGGGGGTCATTAATAAAACTAAAGCTGAGGAGATCAGCATCCAAGCTGTATCCCCAGCACTAATCGGATTGGGGGGAGCGGCGGTGATGGTTTCCGCAAAAACCGGGGCAACTCCAAAATTGAATCCCAGTCCCAGCAAAAGTACGGTTATTCCTACGATCTTTTTCATTGTCGGTTGGTGGTTAGTAGCAAGATTAATTTTTTCTGTCCGTAAAGAGACAAAAACCGAAAGAGAAAAGGTTTAGAAGGCAATTATAGCCATTGATCGCATCGGGGCGAGGCCTTCTTCTTTTTCTCTTTAACTTTGTCGGGTATCAATTAATCTATCTTTACAAGGTTTAACCTAACGAGTGCTAGGCGTTTCCATGTCAGCACTGGAAGCATAATAGCTACCAGCGACGATATCGGACTCCTTGACGAAACCGCTATAGGCTTCCATGCCGTGTTCGCCTATATCCAGACCTTCCAATTCTTCTTCGGGAGTAACACGAATACCGAGGGTAGCCTTGAGGATTGTCCAAACAATACCACTAACAATCACGGTAAATGCCCCTACTGCCACAATCCCGATAATTTGGTTAATAAACAGTTGGAATTGACCGGTGATTAAACCCGCATCTTTGTTGAAGATACCGACGGCTAAAGTTCCCAACACACCACAGACGAGGTGAACGGAAGTCGCACCCACCGGGTCATCAATTTTCAGGTTATCGAAGAAAGACACCGAGTAAACCACGACTACGCCGGCGATTAAACCGATGATTGCCGCCGACCAATAGGATACACCATCACAACCGGCAGTAACGGCTACTAAACCGGCGAGAATACCGTTAATAATCATCGAAAGGTCGGGTTTACCATCTTTGAACCAAGCGGTAAGGGTAGCGGCAATGCCACCCGCGGCCCCGGCGAGGTTAGTTGTGACAGCGATATAGGGTACAGTTTCATTAACCGCTAAAGTAGAACCGGGGTTAAAACCAAACCAGCCAATCCAGAGAATTAAACAACCTAGGGTCGCAATACTCATGTTATGGCCGGGTAAGGCACTGGTGCGACCGTTGATGTATTTACCCATTCTCGGGCCGAGAATTGCAGCCCCGGTTAAAGCAGACCAACCACCCACCGAGTGAACCACCGTCGAACCGGCGAAGTCTTTAAAACCAAGGTCGGCTAACCAACCGCCACCCCAAACCCAGTGACCAGTGATCGGGTACATGATACCGACAATAATTAAGCTAAAAACTAGGAAATCGACGAATTTAATCCGTTCTGCCACTGCCCCAGATACAATGGTGGCTGCCGTTCCCGCGAAAGCGACTTGGAACAGGAAGAACACCGAGGTGGGCAAAGAGGCAGGCATGACGTAGGTGGCAGGATCGCTACTGCTGAGGAACCAACCTCCTGCACCGAAAAATTCGTTACTGACAGACCCAAACATCAGCGAGAAACCGATCGCCCAAAATGATATGGTGGAGAGGGCGAAAACGATCAGGTTTTTGGCGAGAACGTTAACGGCGTTTTTCTGGCGACAGAATCCCGTTTCTAGCATCGCAAAACCTGCGTTCATAAAGATCACGAGGATGGAGGCAATTAAAACCCAGATTGTATTGAGGGCGTTTTGGACATCTTCGGGGGTTAAGGGTTTCGCCTCTTGGGCTTGTACGGCTGTGTTCCAAACCACAAAAATAATCGCGGACAAAGGAACACAGGCTAACCAGACAGGGTTAATTTTCGGTAATAAACCGACAAGTTCCCCAGATTTTCGAGCAATTCGTTTCATCGTTAATTCGTTGACTTTGTTGAGTTAGTAGGTCGATTCATTACTTTTGAGAATAATTACCGAGCAATTATGTCCTTTCCACCGCTAAATCCTAGGAACAGGGGTCAATCATTTCAGAAGACCAAACACCTAGGGATTTATCTTGAGGTGTGAGTAGTCAATGTTTTTCGATCTTTGTTTTTTTGATCTGAGATTTCTGTATTCGTTGATACATTTCATTTTAAAATAATAGTGGTGGAGAAGTGATCAAGAATTTAGTTATCAGATGCGAGTTATCAGTTCACTGATTACTTTTTACTGTTTACTGATCACTGAAAAAAGCTCCCCACTGATCAGTTTTTACTGTTTACTGATCACTGATAAAGTCTCCCCTCCTTTGGAGAAATCAACCATGGCCCAGGCAACGGAATTCGATCGCACAATGATGCAAAGATGTCTAACCCTTGCTAGACAAGGCTTGGGACGGACTTCTCCTAATCCCTTGGTGGGTTCTGTGATCGTTCAAGAGGGGACAATTATCGGCGAAGGTTTTCACCCGGAGGCCGGACAACCCCATGCAGAAGTTTTCGCCCTGAGACAGGCAGCAGAAAAAGCTCGTGGTGCCACTTTATACGTCAATCTTGAACCCTGTAACCACCATGGACGTACTCCCCCCTGTAGCGAGGCAATTATGCGAGCGGGCATTAAAAAAGTGGTGGTGGGGATGATCGATCCTAATCCCCTGGTGGCGGGGAAAGGTATTCAAAGATTAGAATCGGCAGGCATCGAGACGCTGGTGGGAGTGGAGGAGTCCGAATGTCTTCAACTCAATCAGGGTTTTATCCATCGCATTACCGCTAAAAAACCCTTCGGTATCCTCAAATATGCCATGACTCTCGATGGCAAAATTGCCGCTACTACTGGTCATAGCACTTGGATTACTAGCCCTGCTTCTCGCCAAATAGTCCATCAATTGCGATCAGCCTGTGATGCGATTATCGTCGGCGGTAGCACTGTCCGTCAAGATAATCCTCACCTAACCACTCACGGCCTCTCCGATCATAATCCCCTGCGCGTGGTCATGACTCGATCGCTCGATTTACCCTCCTCCGCCCATCTTTGGGATACCAGTCAATTTCCCACGCTTGTCTATACACAAATTGATTCTAATGTCAAGCTTAAGCAACAATTATTAACAAAAGGCGTGGAAGTGATCGAACTAACCGAGGTGACACCCACTTTAGTGATGGAAAATCTTTATCAGAGGGGATTTTGTCAGGTTTTGTGGGAGTGCGGCGGCGGTTTAAGCGCGGCTGCCATCGCTGAGGGCATGGTACAAAAAATTATCGCTTTTATTGCGCCCAAAATCATCGGGGGAATCAAGGCACCTACTGCCGTGGGTGATTTAGGTTTCCAGTTAATGAGCCAAGCTTTACAGTTAGAAAATGTCACGGTTAATTATCTCAATCCCGATATTGTGATTGAGGGATATCTGCAAATTGAACAGTAGAGCTACTGCAATTCCGCTTCAATCGGATTGCTAAAGTCAAAAAGTGCTAAATAACCCCGATAATCCGGCAATTATCCCTGATTTTTGCGATCGAGTTCTCGAATCCGTTTATCGGTACGGTTATCCCCCTAGAAGAAGTTGGGCAATCGCTCTGTGATCAATAGTGCCATCATCGAGCAAAATAAAAAAGTTAGAATAGTCAAGCCCTTAGTGATTGAACGTATGACGGTACTAGAAAAAGGTAATATCACGATTCATACCGAGAATATCTTCCCTATTATCAAAAAATCTCTCTACACTGACCATGAAATTTTTCTGCGGGAATTGATATCTAATAGTGTGGATGCTATCTCGAAATTAAAAATGGCTTCTTTAGCAGGAGAAGCAAGAGGAGAAGTCCCCGAACCAGAAATTAATATCGCCATCGATAAAGAAAATCGTACTCTATCAATTACCGATAATGGTATCGGGATGACGGGGGAAGAAATCAAGAAATATATTAACCAGGTTGCCTTTTCCAGTGCGGAAGAATTTATCACTAAATACCAAAAATCAGCCAAGGATTTAATCGGTCATTTTGGACTAGGTTTTTATTCGGCTTTTATGGTGGCTAAAAAGGTAGAAATTGATACTCTTTCCTATCAAGAAGGTGCTACCCCTGTCCATTGGTCTTGTGATGGTTCTCCAGAGTTTGAACTAACCGATTCTTCCCGCAGCCAAATCGGCACGACTATCACCCTAACTTTAATGGATGAGGAAGGGGAATATTTAGAACCTGCCCGCATTCGCCAGTTAGTCAAAACCTACTCAGATTTTATGCCCGTTCCCATTAAAATTGATGGGGAAGTGATTAATCAACAACGGGCTTTATGGAAAGAATCTTCTCAAAATCTGACTAAAGAAGACTACCTAGAATTCTATCGTTATCTCTATCCTTTCCAAGAAGAACCTTTACTCTGGGTACATCTGAATACCGATTATCCTTTCTTGCTCAATGGCATTCTTTATTTTCCCAAACTCAGACCGGATGTGGATGTCTCAAAAGGACAATTAAAGTTATTCTGTAATCAGGTTTTTGTCAGCGACCATTGCGAAGAAATTATTCCCGATTTCCTGATGCCCTTGCGAGGAGTTATCGATAGTCCAGATATTCCTTTAAATGTGTCTCGAAGTGCTTTAACCAAAGATCGCACCGTTCGCCGTATTGCCGATTTTATTGCCAAAAAAATTGCTGATCGCCTCAAATCGCTCTATAACGAAGACGCAAAAGAATATATTCGTTGTTGGGTAGATGTGGGAACTTTTATTAAATTTGGTTCCTTGAAAGAGGATAAATTTAAACAGCAGGTAGAAGATATTTTAATCTATCACACTACCTACAAACCCCCAGAAACTGCGGTACAAGTGGCAGTGCAAACCGCTGAAGGTGACGCCTGGCAAGAAGCAACGGCGAAAACTCCCCTAGAAGCGATCGAACAGGAAGGTTATACTACTCTCAAAGCCTACCTAGAACGCCATAAAGAACGCCACGAAAATCGAGTTTTTTACTGTACCGATCCTCGTAGCCAATCCACCTACGTTGAACTCTACAAAAATCAAGGTTTAGAAATCCTTTTCTTTGATTCTTTCATCGATACTAATTACTTTATTCCTTTCCTAGAAAGAGAATACTCTGATGTGAAATTCACCCGGGTTGATTCTGAATTAGACTCGACGCTGCTCGAACAGGATCAAGCTAGTGAAATTATCGATCCCGCTAGTAATAAAACCCGGGCTGAATTGATCAAAGAAATCTTCGCCAAAGCCCTCGATAATTCTCGCATCAATATCAAAACTGAAGCCTTGAAATCCGATGATCCCCAAGGTACTCCCCCGGCAATTGTCTTACTTCCAGAAGCGATGCGACGCTTACAGGAAATGACGGCAATGATGCAACAAAAAGCCATGGCTTTCCCCGAAGAACATATTCTGATGATTAATACTAATCATCCCCTAATTCAACAAATTGTCCAGATTAGTCAGGGAAGTATTGTTACCGGTAGCGGCGAATCTCCATCGGCGCAATTAGCGAAAATGCTCTGTCAGCACGTTTATGATTTAGCTTTAATCGCTCAAAAAGGATTTGATGCCGAGGGAATGCAAGCTTTTGTGGAACGTTCCAATCGCGTTCTGACTAAGCTAACCGAAAAGATTTAATCTATTGCCAAACTTTAGCTGTTTCGATATGCTGAGAGTGTGTTAATTCACACTCTTTTTTTTTAGCCCGATAAATATGATCTAGCGATAAGCTATCTTGCAGCCGTCAGCCTTGAATCAGTTATCAGTTATCAGATGTAAGTTTTCAGTTCACTTATACTGTTTACTGTTTACTGTTTACTGTTTACTGTTTACTGATAACTGAAAAATGCGCTTACCCACCCTCAAATATGAGCGAGGAACCTTAATTCTCCATCCACCACCAAAAGGGAAAAAATGGCTAGATTTTGCCACTTGGGATGATCGTATTGAAAGATTTCGCATTTTGGCACTTCATTATCGTCCTCTGGTGGAAACTCTACAGGAGGAGGGCATTAACTTCCAAGATGAAGCAAAAGCTTTCAACAATTTAGAATTAATTGCCAGTTTTGAACGGGAACCCTACCCCCACCAAACGGAAGCGTTAATCGCTTGGAAAAAATCCCAGAGAAGGGGTGTCATTGTCCTTCCCACCGCTGCCGGCAAAACCTATCTTGCCCAATTAGCTCTACAATCGACTCCCCGGAGTACCTTAATTATCGTGCCGACTATTGATTTAATGCACCAGTGGTATGCCCAGATGTTGGCGGCTTTTCCCGATGCCGAGGTGGGATTATTAGGGGGAGGTTCTAAGGATAATAGTGCTATTTTAATCGCCACCTATCAAAGTGCGGCAATTTATTCAGAAACTCTTGGCAATCGTTACGCTTTTTTGATTTTTGATGAATGTCATCATTTACCATCGGATTTCTTTCGGAAAATAGCGGAAGATTCGATCGCACCCTATCGTTTAGGCTTAACAGCAACACCGGATCGCGGTGATGGTAGTCATCAAGATTTAGATTATCTTATTGGTGCAATTGTTTATCAAAAAAGTCCCCAAGACTTGTCAGGAAAAGCCCTAGCCGATCATGAAATAATTCAAATTAAAGTGAAACTATCTGCCAAAGAACAGGAAAAATATCAAGAAGCAATTAAAATTCGCAATGATTTTTTAAGAAAAAATAATCTCAGTTTGTCTGGTTTAGATGGTTGGCAAAATTTTGTCATGATTAGTGCCAGAAGTAGCGAAGGGCGCCGGGCCATGTTGGCCCACCGGGAGTCGAAGGAAATATCCTCCGGAACCCAGGGAAAATTGCGGGTTTTAGCCGAGTTAATCTGTGAACACCATCCGGAACGAATTTTAATTTTTACCAACGATAATGCCACAGTTTACCGCATTTCCGAGAGCTTTTTAATACCTGCCATAACCCATCAAACTCCTGTGAAAGAACGCCATGAAATCCTGACCCGTTTTCGTCAGGGAGAATACAAAATTCTGGTGACTTCCCATGTTCTCAATGAAGGGGTTGATGTGCCGGAAGCGGGCATCGCGATTATTTTATCGGGAACCGGTTCCACCCGGGAATATATTCAGCGTTTAGGACGGGTTTTAAGAAAAGGTCAACAAGAGGATAAACGGGCGATTTTGTATGAAGTGATAGCCGAAAATACCACGGAGGAAAAAACCTCCCAACGACGACGGGGAGAGCATAAAAATCAAACTAGCTATAAAACCGGTAATCGACAATTGGAATTATTGCCTTCTCCTCCAAAAAAATCTTTTTCTTTCCCGAAAGCTGCCGAATCTTCTACTCCTTGGGTAAGTTCTCCAGAGTCAGAGGAAGAATAGAAAATTTCTCTGGGGGATTTTCCTCTATAATAAAGGTAAAAAATCTGGATTGATACCCCTATGACCGAACTTGCTCAACAAAAATGTCAACCTTATCAATCGGGTTCTTCTCCTATCACTGCCGAGGAAATTACCGCTTTAAAGGCTAAAATTCCCGATTGGAATCTCTTAGAATACGAGGGTATTCCCCGTCTGCAAAAACTCTATAAATTTGCCAATTTTCAAGGGGCAATCGCCTTTACTAATGCCGTGGGAGAAGCAGCGGAAAAAGAAGGCCATCACCCCGCTTTATTGACAGAATGGGGTAAAGTTACCGTTTCTTGGTGGACCCATGACGTGGGCGGATTACATCAAAATGACTTTATCATGGCTGCCCGTACCGATGATATTTATCGAAAATTTGGGTCTAAAACCCCGTCCTTTAGCGTAGCGGAGGACGGCTTGACATTTCTAGCTAAATAGTTTACCACAGTAAATGTAGTTTGGTAAGCAAAATGCTAAAAGCATTCAAGTACAGAATCTATCCGACCAGTGAGCAATCAGTTTTGCTTGCCAAGTCGTTTGGCTGTGCTAGATGGTTTTACAATTACGCTCTAAACTTGACATCTGAAACTTACAAGCAAACTGGAAAAGGATTAAGCAGAAACGAAATAATTAAGCTGCTGCCTTCTCTAAAAAAAGAGTATGAGTGGTTAAGCGAAGTACCATCGCAGGTATTACAACAAGCCTCTTTAAATCTTTCTAGTGCTTTCCTTAACTTTTTTGAAGGTCGAGCTAAATATCCTAACTTCAAGAAAAAGCAAAATAGGCAGTCGATTAGATTTCCTCAGCACTGTAAGTTAAAAAATGATGTTCTGGTATTACCTAAAATTGGTGCAGTCTATTGCCAAGTTTCACGGCAACCAGAGGGAGACTTAAAGTCTGTTACGGTTTCAGTTAATCCATCAGGAGAATATTTCGCATCTTGTCTCTATGATGATGGCAAGGATTTACCCCAAAAATCATCAGAAGGAAAAGCTATCGGGATAGATGTTGGACTAACCCATTTTGCTATTACATCAGATGGGAATAAACACGGGAATCCTAAATACTATCGTAACTCCGAACAAAGATTAGCGAGGAGACAAAAGAAACTTAGTCGCAAGCAAAAAGGGTCTAACAACCGAAATAAAGCTAGAGTTAAAGTGGCTAAAGTTCACTCTAAAATCGTTCGTTGTCGTGAAGATTTTCTGCACAAACTAAGTCGTAAATTAGTTG
>VYME01000329.1_pt1 | contig 18091 bp, 15 predicted proteins | sample 5115281 | NCBI WGS metagenome assembly VYME01 (sample SAMN12291780, study PRJNA351875) | freshwater metagenome | isolation source: freshwater lake | place: USA: Michigan, Wintergreen Lake | collected 2013-08-08
CGGTCCGGGCAGGTACCGTGACGTTCACCGAAACGGCGCGGGGCCGGCGTGGCGTCGCGTCGATCGGCGGGCGCGACGTGCTCGACGTCGAGCTCAATCTCAGCGCGCTGCCGTGCAGCCCCGTCGGCGGGATCAACCACTACGTGGCCGGGACGGCCGCGAAGCCGGTGGTGAACCAGATCCCGTTCACCGGCCAATGGTGCGGCGGAGAACCGGTGAAGGCGAACGTCGTGGCCCCCGCCGACGATCCCTTCGCGGCGCTCGTCCCGGCCAAGATCATCTGGGCCGGCGAGTTCCGCGATGGCGCCATCGCGTTCACGAGGCCGGTCGCGAAGCCGTAGCGAGCATCTGCGGCGTCATGCCTGACCACCGTCGGTGTCCGTGACCGACGGTGGTCGGTCTCCCGCCCCGCGTGATAACTTCGATGCTTCGACCGCGGTCGTCGCGGCAGTCCGAAGTGCACGGGGGGAAGTCATGGATGTGAAGTCGCTGTTCGATCTGAAGGGCAAGGTGGCGCTGGTGACCGGAGGGTCGCGCGGGCTGGGGCTGCAGATGGCCGAGGCGCTCGGCGAGCTGGGCGCGAAGGTCGCCATCACGGCCCGCAAGGCCGGCGAGCTGGCCGAGGCGCAGGCGCATCTCGCGGGGATGGGCATCGAGGTGCTGACCCACGTGTCTGACCTCTCCGACGCGGCTGCCGCGCAGCCGCTGGTGGATGCGGTGCTCGCGAAGTGGGGCCAGATCGACATCCTGGTGAACAACGCCGGCGCGAGCTGGGGGGCGCCCGCCGAGCAGCATCCGCTCGATGCGTGGCACAAGGTGATGAACCTCAACGTCACCGCCCTCTTCGTGCTGTCGCAGGCCGTGGCCAACGCCACGATGATCCCGCGCCGCCAGGGCAAGATCATCAACATCGCGTCCATCGCCGGCCTGAAGGGCACCGATCCCCACTTCATGCCGACCATCGCGTACAACACCAGCAAAGGTGGCGTCGTGAACTTCACGCGTTCGCTCGCGGCCGAGTGGGCGCAGTACGGCATCCACGTGAACGCGATCGCACCGGGCGTGTTCCCGAGCAAGATGTCGAAGGGGATGATCGACCGGTCCGAGGCCTACATCGTCGATCACACGCCGATGAAGCGGCTCGGCGCCGATCACGACCTCAAGGGCACGATCGCGCTGCTCGCGTCGCCGGCGTCCGACTACATCACGGGCGTGACCATTCCCGTGGACGGTGGCTTCTCGGCGATATGAGCTTCGCGGGCGGGTTCGACATCGAGATCCCCTTCGCGGCGTTGCTGGGCCTCAGGAAACTCTCGGAGACCCCGGGGTCCGTGACGGTCGGGCTCACGGTCCGGCCCGACCTCATGAACAGCTGGCACGTGGCCCATGGCGGTGCCGTGATGTCGCTGCTCGACGCGACGATGGGGATGAGCGCGAAGTCGCTCGACCCGCAGTCGAATGGCGCGACGACGGTCGAGCTGAAGGTGAACTTCCTCGCGACGGCCACTGGCGATCTCGTCGCGCAGGGTCACGCGCAGCGGGCAGGGCGATCGCTGGTGTTCGTGGAGGGTGAGGTGCGCAATGCCGCGGGCGATGTGCTCGCCAAGGCGACGGGCACGTTCAAGCTGCGCCATCCGGTCGGCTGAGGGGTCAGGCCGTCGGCGAGCGCCGCGAGGCGTCGTCGGCGGTGGTCATCCCCGCGATCTCGTCGGAGAGGCTCTGCGGGTGCAGCCAGCGGGCAAGCTTCCCGGCGAGGCCCTGCGCGGTGTACGGCTTGCTGAGGTAGTCGTCCATGCCGACGGCGAGGCAGGCTTCCCGATCCCCCACGATGGCGTTCGCCGTGAGCGCGATGATCGGAATCCGCGTACCGGTGCCGAGTTCCTCCTCCCGGATGGCACGCGTGGCTTCGAACCCGTCGAGCACCGGCATGTGGCAGTCCATGAGGATCGCGTCGTACCGACCCGTCCGCCATGCGTCGAGCGCGGCCTGGCCGTGGGGCACGATCTCGCAGGCGAGGCCCAGCGTCTTCAGCATCGCGCGGGCCACCAGCTGGTTCACCGAGTTGTCTTCCGCGACGAGCACGCAGGCGTCCTCGGCGGCGCGCAGCACCGTCTCGGGCGTCGGCTTGCGTGCCGGCCGTTCGGCGTCGGCGAGAACATCGCACACGCATGCCTGCAGCTCGGCCTGGCGCACGGGCTTGGTGACGGCGCGGGCGATGCCTGCCGCGCGCAATGTCTCCGGGGCCTCGATGTCGCCGATCGAGCTGAGCAGGATGCGCCGTGTGGCACGCAGCGCCGGGTCGGACTCGATGGCACGCGCGACCTCGATCCCGCTCATCCCCGGCATGTCCATGTCGAGGATCGCCAGATCGAAGGGATCCCCCGCGGCCACCGCCTGACGGAGCAGCGCGAGGCCGTCGGCACCCGCTGTCGCGATGCGCGACCGGACGGCGAGGCTCTTCAGCTGCTCCTCGCAGATCTCGAGATTGGTGGCGTTGTCGTCGACGATGAGCACACGGCTGCCGCCGACGGAAGTCCTGCAGGGTTTCGGATCGCTGTCCGCCGGGGCCGAGGTGTCGGGCTCCAGGCGCACCGTGAACCAGAAGCGTGTGCCGCCCCCGGGGGCGCTCTCCACCCGGATCTCACCCTGCATCATCCCGACGAGCTTCGCGCAGATGGCGAGCCCCAGGCCCGTGCCGCCGTACTGGAGTTCGGTGGACGCCTCGGCCTGCATGAACGGTTCGAAGATCCGCGCCCGCGCGGCTTCCGGGATCCCGAGCCCGGTGTCCGTCACGTCGAAGCGGAGAAGCGTGCCGTGGTCCGGGCCCGGTGACGGACGCGACACGGCGATCGACACCTGACCCTTGTCGGTGAACTTCACGGCGTTGCCGACCAGATTGGTCAGCACCTGGCGAAGCCGGCCGCCGTCGCCGATCCAGTGACGCGGAACGTCGTGCGGAAGATGGCAGAGCAGTTCCACGCCCTTCGCCTGCACCTTGTGCGCGAACAGTCCGCCGATCGCTTCGACGAGATCCCGCAGATCGAACGGGTACGCCTGCAGCGACAGCCTCCCGGCCTCGATCTTCGAGAAGTCGAGGATGTCGTTGATGATGGTGAGCAGCGATTCCGCGGACTGATGGATGGTGAGCGCGCAGTGCCGCTGATGCTCGTCGAGATCGGTCTTCAGGAGGATCTCGTTCATCCCGAGGACGCCGTTGAAGGGTGTCCGGATCTCGTGGCTCATGTGCGCGAGGAACTCGGATTTCGCGCGGTCGGATTTCTCGGCCGCGTGGCGCGCGCGATCCAGTGCCTCGTGGGTCTCCTGCAGCTCCGACATCATCATGCCGGCATTGACGATGGCCTCGGCCTGGGCCGCGGCGACGGCGTCGCCGCGCGCCTCGATCTCCTCGGCGCGTGCGCGAAGCTCGATCACCGTGGCGGCGATCTCGCGGCCGTGTTCGCCCCCCACTTCACCGGCGATGCGGGTCAGCTTTCCCAGCAGGTCTTCGCAGGGATTCATCGGGCGGGTCGGCACATCCTCGGCATCACGCCGGACAGCGGATCACGGCGCGGGTCTCCTGGGCCGATGCCTCGAGGGTCAGGAGTTCGAACCCCTTTCTCCGGCACCATGCCTTCACGTCCAGCTCGAACGCCGGGTCGTCGGCGACCGCCTCGAACAGTTCCCCCGGGGCCAGCTCCCGCGACTCGTTGTTGAGGGCGACGATGGGGGCCGGACACTTCATCCCGCGCAGGTCGATCAGGCGTCTCGTCGATTGTGTTGTCTGCACCAATTGCTTCTCCATGGTCCGAGCGTCAAACGAACAGGGTCACATTGCCGTCCGCGGCCATGTCCACGAATTGCGTGGCGCCGCAGACGCGCAGGTTCGGGTAGTCCAGCAGTTCTTCGCGGCGGATGCCCATGAGGTCCATGGACATGCTGCAGGCGAGGATCTCGACGCCGGACACCTTCGCCATCTCGATCATTTCCGTCAGCGGAGGGATGCCCTTCCGCTTCATCTCCCGGCCGATCAGAAGGCGGCCGATGCCGCCCATGTGCAGTCGCGACAGCGACTGTTGTCGCGGTCCGGCCGGGAGCATCCAGCCGAACATCCGTTCCACCAGCCGCTTGCCGGGCGACTGCGGCGCGTCGCGGCGCAGCACCGTCGTCCCCCAGAACGTGAAGAACATCGACACCCTCAGCCCGCAGGCGGCGGCACCCGTCGCGATCGAGAAGGCCGCGAGCAGCCGGTCGAGGTCGTTGCTGAACACGCAGAGCGTCACGCCGTCGCGCGACGAGAGGGATCGGACACGCTTCTCCAGTTCGGCGACACGGCTCTGCAGGTCCGCGGCGGTCGATGCCTTGGTGGCAGAGGGGGATGCGAGCGTTTCCAGAGCGTGTTCCTGAACTCGGCCGGTGGTTGTCGCGAGGGCAGGAGTGCCCGCGTCGCGGTCGGGGGGAAATCCGCCGACAGGTTCCTAACGGGTGCACCGGACGCGACTTGAGACCGGACGGTATCGCGCCGGTCGGGCAGTGGTTCCCGGCGCGCGGCGCGTGCTATGGTCCCCGGCCTGTTTCCCCAGCCCATCGCAGAGATCGCCCATGCCCCTCGACCCCCAGATCCAGACCGTGCTCCAGGCCGTGAAGGCTGCCGGCCTGCCGGAGTTCTGGCAGATCACCCCCGACCAGGCCCGCGAGCAGTACAAGATCCGCGTGAAGCGCGCCGATCCGGTGGAGGTGCCGCTGCACCGGGTGGAGGACAAGCCGATCGAAGGGCCGGACGGTGGCGCGCTGATGCTCCGCATCTACCGCCCGAGGGAGACCGCCGGCGGCGAGCTCATGCCGGTGCTCGTGTGGTTCCACGGCGGCGGCTTCGTGATCGGGGATCTCGACACCCACGACAACGCGTGCCGCCGGCTATCCGCGGAATCGGACTGTGTCGTGGTGGCCGTGCACTACCGGCTGGCGCCCGAGTCGCGCTTCCCCGCGGCGGTGGACGACTGCATGGCGGCCGTGCGCTGGATCGCGACGAAGGGGCACACCATCGGCGTCGACCCCGACCGCATCGCGGTGGGCGGCGACAGCGCCGGCGGCAACCTCGCGACGGTGTGCGCGCTGATCGCACGCGGCGAGGGCTATCCGCGGATCGCGTTCCAGCTCCTCATCTATCCGTGCGTCGCGCCGGAACCCGAGACGCCCTCGCACCACCAGTTCGCCGAGGGCTACCTGCTCTCGCGGAACAACCTCACGTGGTTCTACCGCCAGTACCTGCGGAACGCCCGCGACACGCAGGATTTCCGCTTCGGACCGCTGGAGGCCGACGACTTCTCGAATCTGCCGCCGGCGCTCATCCTCGTCGCGGGGTACGACCCGCTGCGGGACGAGGGCGTGCAGTACGCGACGAAGCTCATCAATGCGGGGAACCGCGTCACTCTCGTGAACTACGAGGGCATGGTCCACGGCTTCCTGCTGATGGCCGGCGTCGTGGACGCTGCGAAGCGCGCGACGACGGAATGCGCGATGGCACTCCGCGCCGCGCTCCAGCGTCGCTGAAGGGACGATCAGGCGACCGGTGGCGGGAGGCCGTTCGCCTGGCAGCGGGCCTCGATGAGGCCGGTCATGAAGCGGTCGCCGAAGCCCCGCGCCACGGCATCGTCGATGCTCGCGAGGACGGCTTCGGCCACGGGTGTGGACAGGCCCTCGCCGGCCACCAGGCGCCGGAAGTACGTCATGTCCTTCCGCGCGTTCGACACGAAGAACTTCATGCGGTCCATCTCGCCGGCCGCGGCGCCGGCCACCACCATCTGGAAGAGGCCGGAGTTCATCACGCCGGGTGTGACGAGCTCGATCCACTTCTGCACGTCGATGCCCGTCTTCACGCAGGCCGTCCACGCTTCGGCCATCACCGACAGCATGCCCATCGTCACGTAGTTGTTGATGAGCTTCAGCGTGTGCGCCTCGCCGACGCCGCCCACGTGGAAGAGGTTCTCGGAGAACGCCTCGATCACCGGCCGGATGCGCGCGAGCGTGGCGGGCGCTGCGCCGACCAGCACGTTGAGCCGGCCCGCTTCGGCCTCGGGCGGCGTGCGCGACAGCGGCGCATCGGCGAAATCGATGCCGCGCTCGGCAAGGTCCGCGGCGATGCGGCGCGTGAGATCGGGTTCGCTGGTCGAGCAGTCGACGATGACGCTGCCCGGGACCATCGTCGCGAGCAGTCCGCGCTCGCCCAGCACGATGCTCTCGACCTGCGGCGCGCCGGTCACGCAGAGGATCACGACATCCGCCGCTGCCGCCACACCCGCTGGCGAATCCGCCGCCGTGGCGCCGCGGGTGACGAGGTCCGCCAGGCTGTCCACCTTGGAGGGCTCGTGCACGACGAGCGGCCAGCCCTTCTCGACGATGTTCTTCCCGATGCCGTGGCCCATGAGCCCGGCACCGATCAATCCGATGCGTTCCTTCACCGCGTCTCCTCCCTTGTGATGCGTCGACGATCTACTTGCGGGCTGCCGCGAGCTTTGCCTGCAGCGCGTCGATGCGCGCGTGGTTGTCTTCCGAGCCGATGTACGTGCGGAACAGCCACTCCTGCGTGCGCATCGCGCTGTCGAGGTCCTGCCCCAGCACCTGGTTGGAAAGCCGCTTCGTCTCGGCGAGGCATTGCCGGTCGAACGCCGCCATGTCGCGGGCGACGGTGCGCACGGCAGGCAGGAGTTCGCCCTTCGGGTACACGCGACTCACGAAGCCCATCCGTTCGGCCTCGTGGGCATCGTAGATGCGGCCCGTCAGCGCGACTTCCTTCGCGCGGCCGAGGCCGATGATGCGCCACAGGGGATCCATGATCGGTGTGAGCGACAGCACGATCTCGCGCTGGCCGAACTTCGCGCCCTCGGACGCGTAGCGGATGTCGCACATCATCGCGATGTCGAAGCCGCCGGCGATCGCGGGGCCGCCCACCGCGCCGATGACCGGCTGCTCGCAGAAGAGGATCGCCCGGTAGGTGCGATGGAAGAGCGCGATGTAGGCCTCGTTCGTCGCCTTCTCCAGGCGGCGGATCTCGTCGAGATCGAACCCTGCGCAGAAGAACTTCTCGCCGCCGGTCAGCAGCACGACGCGCACGTCGTCGCGGCGGGCGATCGCCTCGAACGTCTCGGCGAGCAGGAGCAGCACGCGCGGGGACATGGCGTTGCCCTTCTCCGGGCGGTTCAGCGTGACGGTGGCGACGCCGTCCGCGACGTCGATCAACAGGAGTTCCTCGGACATTCGAAGCCTCGCGGGTCGGGTTGGGGGCACTGGCCGGACGGTGCGGCGCGTATGCTTGGCGAGCACGCGCCGGGGCACCTCCGGCGCATCGAGTATCCCTCCGCCGCGCCGCGGGCGACAACGGCGGTCCGGCATCCGCGCATGAGTTTTCCGCATGATCTCGAAACGACGCTCCATCCCATCGCTCGCCTCGCTGCAGGCCTTCGACAGCGCGGCACGCCTCCTCAGCTTCACGCGGGCGGCCGACGAACTGGCGCTCACGCAGAGCGCGGTGAGCCGCCAGATCCAGACGCTCGAGGACGGCGTCGGCCTGCCGCTCTTCCGGCGCACGGGCAACCGGCTCGTGCTGACCGAGGCGGGCGAGAACTATCACCGCGAGATCGCACCGCTGCTCGAGTCGCTGCGCAGCGCGACGCTGCGTCTCATGGCGTTCAAGGGTGCCGGCGGCACGCTGCGGCTCGTGGTCCTGCCGACGCTGGGGATGAAGTGGCTGGTGCCGCGTCTGCCGCGCTTCATCGCTGCGCATCCCGAGGTGCAGGTGAGCCTGAACACGCGCACCACGCCGCTCGACCTGCGCGACACCGAGTTCGACGCGGCCATCCAGCACGGTGAGCCCACGTGGCCGGGCGCCGTCGCGGTGCGGCTCATGGGTGAGGAACTGGCTGTGGTGGCGAGTCCGTCGCTGCTGCCGCGCACGAAGGCCGCACGGCGCGCGGCGCTCCTCACGTTGCCGCTGCTGCAGCAGGGCACGCGCCCGGATGCATGGTCCGAATGGTTCCGCGCCGCGGAGGTGCCGCGCGACGATGCCTACGGCGGGCTGCGCTTCGAGCAGTTCTCGCACGTGATCCAGGCAGCGACGGCCGGGCTCGGTCTGGCCCTCGTGCCGCGCTTTCTCGTGATCGACGAGATCCGCGCGGGCCAGCTGGCGGAAGCCTCGACGCACGTGCTGGCAGGCCCGCGTCCCTACTGCCTCGTCTACCCGGAGCGGAAGGCGCATGACCCCGCCGTCACGGCCTTCCGGACGTGGCTGCAGGCCGAGGCCGCGGCGTTCGAGGCGGGGCTTCTTGACTGACGGTCGCGGCGATCCGTGCGGTACTCTTCCGGCTCTTCGCCGACGTGACATCCGTGACTCGTGGATGCACGCGGCACACAACCAGGAGACGACATGGGCAGTCTGGACGGGAAGGTGGCGTGGATCACGGGCGCGGGTTCGGGGATCGGTCTCGCCGGCGCGCAGGCGCTGGCGGCGGCCGGTGCGCTGGTGGTGATGTCCGGGCGTCGTGCGGAGGTCCTCGAGGCCGAAGCGGCCGCCATCCGCGCGAAGGGGCAACGGGCAGAGATCGCGCCGCTCGACGTGAGCGATGCCGACGACGTCGCGAAGGTCTCCGCCGCGATCCTCGCGCGCCACGGCTGTGTCGACATCCTCGTGAACAGCGCCGGCCTCAACGTGCCGCAGCGGTTCTGGAAGAACCAGACGGTGCAGGGGTGGAACGAGGTCATGCGCATCAATCTCGACGGGAGCTACTACTGCTGCTCCGCCGTGCTCCCGGCGATGCGCGCGAAGAAGGACGGCATCATCATCAACGTGTCGTCGTGGTCCGGGCGCTTCGACAGCTACATGACCGGGCCGGCGTACAACGCCGCGAAGCACGGCGTCGTCGCGATGACGGCGCACCTCAATCAGGAGGAGTGCGTGAACGGCATCCGGGCGTGCGCGCTGTGCCCGGCGGAAGTCGCGACGCCGATCATGGAGAAGCGCCCGGTGAAGCCGTCCGACGAGGACATCGCGCGAATGCTTCAGCCGGACGATCTCGGCCGCACGATCCTGTGGATCGCCGAGCAGCCGCCGCACGTGTGCGTGAACGAGATCCTGATCAGCCCGACGTGGAACCGTATCTTCATCGGGGCGCCGGACCTCGTCCGGAAGTGAAGTACCCGGTGGCCCGCTGTCAGGCCGCGATGTCCGGGTAGTGGGTCGCCAGCGAATCGATGAGATCGGGCAGGCGCTGCGACACCATGAAGTACGAGCCCTGCAGCCGGTCGCAACCGTGCGCGGTGAGGAAGGCGGCCTGCGCTGCGTTGTTCACGCCTTCCGCGCTCGTCTTCAGCCCGAGCTTGTTCGCGAGCGCGATGATCCCGTCCGCCAGCGAGCAGGCTTCCTCGTCGTCCGGCAGCCCCGCCACGAAAGTCGCGTCGAGCTTCACCGCGTTGAGCGGCAACCGGTTTAGGTGGGTGAGCGACGAGTGACCGGTGGCGAAGGCGTCGAGGGTCAGTCGGACGCCCAGCGCGGCGAGTTCCGTGAGTGTCCCGGTGATCACGGTGGCGCTGCGCGACAGCACGGCGGCCTCGCGCAGTTCCAGTTCCAGCCGATCCGGCGGAAGACCGCTTGCCTGCAGCGCTTCTGCCACGATGGCCGGGAAGTCGCCGCTGGCAAGCTGCCGCGCCGTCACGCTGACCAGCACGCCGACGCCGTTCAGATCCGCGGCCTGCCAGAGGGCGCAGTCCGCGCAGGCCGAGCGCAGCAGCCAGGCGCCCAGGGCGGCGATCTGCCCGGATTCTTCCGCCACCATCAGCAGTTCGTCGTGCGTGAGCGCGCCGAGGCGCGGATGCGGCCAGTGGACTGTCGCATCGAAGGCCACGGCACGGCCGCGGAAGGCATCGATCTGCGGCTGGTAGTGCACCTCTAGGACGGCCTGTTCCAGCGCAGCCCGGAGATCGTGCGCGAGCGCCGTGCGTCGCGCCGTGCCGGCGTCCAGCGCCGCGTGATACAGCGCGACCTGCCCGCGGCCGTGGGACTTGGCCTGGTACATCGCGACGTCGGCGTTCTTGAGGAGTTGTTCGGGCGTCATGGCGTCGGGCCCCGTGAGGGCGACGCCGATGCTGGTCCCCGTGTGGATCACCCGTCCGCGCACCTTGAACGGCTGGAACAGGGCCTCCAGGAGCTTGGCCGCCGCGGAGAGTGCGCCGTCCTCGTCCGTGATGCGATCCAGGATCACGGCGAACTCATCCCCGCCCAGCCGGTAGACGACGTCGCCCTCCCGGAGCTGGCCGGAGAGACGGGCCGCCACCTGCCCCAGCAGGGCGTCGCCCACGTCGTGGCCGAGGGTGTCGTTCACCATCTTGAAGTTGTCGAGGTCGAGGAACATCAGGGCGGTCGGTCGGATGCCATCCGGACCCGCCGCGAGTCGTACGCCCAGCGCCTCGTTGAACTGGCGCCGGTTCGGGAGACCCGTCACCGCATCGTGGTGCGCCGAGTGCGCGAGTTCCTCCTCTGCGCGGCGGCGCACGGCCAGTTCCCGCTCGAGCGCCGCGTCGCGCTTCTGGATCTGGTCGAGCATCCCGTTGAACACCCGGCCGAGCTTCGCGATGTCGTCGGGAACGTCATCGTGCGTGCCGTCGGGCGCACGCATCGCGTAGTTGCCGTGCGTTGCGATGTCGTCCATGACGGCCTCCAGCCTCGCGAGCGGCTGCAGCAGTAGCAGCAGACGCCAGGCGAGCAGCGCCAGGACGACCACGAGTCCGAGGATCAGCATGCCGCCCGTCACCGAGACGCTCAGACGGAGACGCTCATGCACCGGGGCGAGGACGAGACGCGTGACGACTGTCCCCACCCGGGCGCCGTGATCGAGCACCGGCTCGCGGGTCTCTAGGGTGCCGGGAGTCGCGCGGTCCCCCCGGCCCGGATCGGGGACGGAGCCGTGGGCCGATGTCGCGTCCCCACCGGCCGAGGCGAACAGGCGGTTCTCCTCATCGAAGATCCAGATACCGGCCGTGCCGGAGCGCCGATGCAGGGTGGTCAGCAGGTCGTTGGCGGCGATTCCGTCACGGAAGACCAGTGCCGGCGCCACCGTGTCCCCGATGAGCCGGGCCTCGACGGCGGCTGTCTCCACGTACTCGTCCATCGCCGCCCGGTACTCGAAGTAGGCGAGGATGCACAGGGTGATCGTGATGCCGACGAGGCTCGCCACCGCGTTCGCCCGCAGGATCCGCGAACGCAGCGAGCGCCGTCGCGGGCCGCGCGGCGCGGTGTCGTCAGGGCTGCCGTTCATCGAACCGGTCATTCGCGATGGACGCCCACGGACGTGCCGGTGCACCGGGATGCCGGGCGGAGCACGGGCCATGCGCAGGTGGAGGGATCGGGCATCGGGGAACGGGAGATCGGTCGTGGCGTGACGGGAGCAACGGCGGTCGGCCGTCCGACTTGAGACGCGCGGGGCGGCACCATGAAAAACACCCGCCGGAGCGGGTGTCGATGGGGTCGGGACCACGGAACGACCACGGGCCGTTCCGCGGACACGGCGCCGCGGGACTACTTGATCGCGATCGGGTTGATGATCGCCTGGACCGCCCCCGTCAGACGGGAGGCCCCCAGCGTGAACAGCACCTCGTAGGCGCCGTCCTTCACGAGCGGCTCGACGTTCATGGTCTCGAGGATGTAGATCCCGTTCTGCTGGAGCAGGATCTGGTGCACCTCGAAGACGCCGACGCCCTTCTCGAACGGTACGGCCTCGAGGCCCCACGTGTCGGCACCCACGGCAACGACGCCCTTGTCGACCAGGTACAGCGCGCCTTCCTTGCTGAGGCCCGGCTCGAGGCTGCCGTAGAGCTTGTCGTCCTTGCCGAGGAGCTTCAGCCAGCCCGTGTGCAGGATGACGATGTCGCCCTTCTCGATGGACTTGATGCCCTGGCGCTTCATGGCGCCCTCGCTCTCCTTCACGTTGATCGGGGTGCCTTCCTTCAGATACTCGACGCCCATCAGGCCGGCGATGTCGAGGATGATTGCCTTCGTCACGAAGGCGGGCATCGTCTCCACGCCGAACTTCGTGAGGCCGGTGATCTTCGCGAAGTCCTCGCCGTGCGTGCAGTTGTAGTAGACGCCTTCGGTGCCGATGTGGCCGAACCCGTCGATCTGCGAGCCGACCCCGTTCCAGCCCATCACGATGTCGTCGTTGTACGTGAGCTTGTTGTCGCCGATCACCGTGCCGTTCACCTGACCCGGCTGCACGACCATCACGGAAAAGTTGCGCGGCGGGTAGGCCGGGGTCGCACGGTTGGTCTCGATGCCGAGGCGGTACGTCTTGCCCGTGGTGACGAGCTTCATCGCCGACAGCACCTTCGCCGGCGTGATGTAGTTGGCGTTGCCGATCTGGTCGTCCTTGCCGAACTTGGACGGCCGGCACTCCTTGGTGTCGTGGGCGACGGCGCCGGTGGCGAACATCGCGGCGGCGCAGAACGCGGTGAGACCCAAGACCGACTTCACTACGGATTTCTTCGACATGAATGCTCTCTCCTGACTCGCTCCCAGGAGGGCGCCGTCTCCGTGCATCCACCCCCAGGCCGCGGTCATCGGGATGGCGCGGCCCCTGTGGCCGGTGGACGCTTCCTCACTCCTCCTGATAGTTGTTCGGCGTCTCTGAGGAGACCCGATCCTAGCAAAGCGTTCGTCCGCCGGGCGGGCTTTCGCGACCTCTTTCCCGGGCACCCGGAATCGGGGCGGCGGCGCGCAGACAGCGGGCACGAAGCCCGCTACACTGCCCGGTTGCGTCTCCAGACAGGGCCTGCAGTCCTCCATGAAGTCTGTTCGAATCACCCGCCGCGATCTCGATCGAAACCTGCCGCCGGAATTCGTGAAGCGCGGCCTGGCGTATGCCCGCGAAGGGCGCGTCTCGGGCGTCCGTGCCACGCCGGAGCAAGGTCGTTTCGAAGCCCACGTGATGGGCTCCGAGTCGCGGCCGTATCGCGTCGAGGTGCAGGTGATGCCTGGCAGCGGCGGCTCGCGGATCTACGGGCGCTGCACCTGCCCGGTGGGCGTCAACTGCAAGCATGTGGCGGCACTGCTCGCCTCCGTGTCGGAGGACGACGACCTGGGGGATGAGGATTCCGGAGCGCCCTCCTGGGGGCTCGCCACCGCGCTCGTCCGCCCCGAAACGAAGCGCCCGGCACCGGCACCGCTCCCCAATGAATGGGTGTTGTGGCTCGAGGAGGCCGCGGAGGCGCTGACGCCCGTGGCGCCGCCCGACGACGCGGCCCAGGGTCAGCGGATCCTCTACGTGCTGGATCTGACGTCCTCGTATCAGCGCCCCGGTCTTCGCGTGCGCCTCGTCACCGTGCGGCAGCGCAAGACCGGCGGCTATGGAAGCCCGCAGCCGTGGCGGAATGTCCGCAACGCCGTGAACGACCCGCCGCGCTTCGTCCGCCCGGACGACGTCCGGATCGTGCGCCGCATGCTGGTGGACGCGAACATGCCCTTCGAGTCGGAGTTCGTCCTCCGCGGCGAGGCCGGGGCGGAGATCCTCCCGGCGCTGCTCGCCACCGGCCGCTGCCATTTCGGCGACACCGATGCGCCGCCGCTCGCGTCGGGCGGATCCCGTCGCGGACGGGTGCTCTGGACCCACGCGCCCAACGGTGACCAGCAGGTCTCGTGGGAGACGGACATCCCCTTCACCCATCTGCTGCCGCTGTCGCCGCCGTGGTACGTCGATCTCGGGCGCCATGAATGCGGCCCGCTCGATACGGGTCTGCCGGCGCCGCTTGCCGGCCTGCTCGGCACGATGCCCGGCGTGTCGGCGGATCAGGTCGGGGCCGTCCGCAGCGCCATCGAGAACCGGCTGCCGGAGACGCCGCTGCCGATGCCGGCCGTCGCGCGTGAACAGGACGTCCGCGACGCCAAGCCGATCCCCTGCCTGCGGCTCGTCACGCTGGATGCTTCCCGGCGCGGCTACCGCCCAGTGTCGGAACCGCTCAGCGTGGCGTCGCTGCGCTTCGACTACAAGGGCACGCGCGTGGGGCCCGGGGACCCCGGCATCGTCCGCCAGTTCCGAGACGGCGTGCTGCGCCGGATCCGCCGCGACGGCGATGCCGAGATGCGTCTGCGATCGCTTCTGGAGGAAGAGGGTTTCGTCGGCGTTGCCGACGGCAGCCACGTGGTGCCCACCGAGTACGAGCACGACTACGTCCTCGGTCGGCCCGACGACTGGATCCGTTTCGTGTGCGACCGCGTGGCCGGCCTTCGTGCCGAGGGCTGGGTCATCGAGTACGACGACAGTTTCGACTACCGGCCGGTGGAGGCCGGCGGCTGGTTCGCGGACGTTACCGAATCCGGCCGCGACTGGTTCGACGTGAGTCTCGGCGTCGAGGTGGAAGGGCGCCGCATCGATCTGCTGCCGGTCGTGATGTCGGTGCTGCAGAGCCGGCCCGGCATCGCCGCCGAAGGCAACGTCGATGGCGCGGTGGCGGTGCGGCTGCAGGACGGCCGGATCCTGCCGGTCCCGCTGGAGCGCGTCCGGCCCATCGTCGCGATCCTCGACGAACTCCTGGATGGCGCCCCCGATGGTCGCGTCCGCGTGCAGAAGCTCGACGCCGCGCGGCTCGGCGAACTGGAGCGCAGCGGCGCACTGACGTGGAGCGGCGGCGAGGCGCTGCGCACGTTCGCGGATCGCCTGCTCGGCTTCGACGGGATCGCCCCGGTGCCCGCGCCGGATGGTTTTCAGGCGGTGCTGCGTCCGTACCAGGAGGCGGGCCTCGCGTGGCTTCAGTTCCTGCGCGAGTACGAGGTGGGCGGGATCCTCGCGGACGACATGGGCCTCGGCAAGACCATCCAGGCGCTCGCGCACATCCTCACCGAGAAGCAGGCCGGCCGTCTCGACAAGCCCGCGTTGATCATCGCCCCGACGAGCCTCGTGCCGAACTGGCGCGCCGAGGCGGCCAAGTTCGCGCCCGACCTCAAGGTCCACGTGTCGCACGGGCTGAAGCGCAAGGAGACGCTGGACCGCATCGACGAGGCCGACCTCGTCATCACGACGTATCCGCTGCTCTCGCGCGATCGTGCCGAACTGGCGGAGCACGAGTTCCATCTGCTCATCCTCGACGAGGCGCAGCAGATCAAGAATGCGCAGACGCAGGCTGCCAACGTCGTCCGCACGCTGAAGGCGCGCCATCGCCTGTGTCTCACCGGCACGCCGCTCGAGAATCATCTCGGCGAACTCTGGTCGCTTTTCCACTTCCTGATGCCAGGCTTCCTCGGCGACTCCGCCGGGTTCCGCCGCAGCTACCGCGTGCCGATCGAGAAGCACGGCGACGAGGCGAGGCGCGCGGGGCTCGAACGCCGCGTCCGGCCCTTCCTGCTGCGTCGGACCAAGGAGCAGGTCGCCGCCGATCTCCCGCCCAAGACGGAGATCATCCGGCAGGTCGAACTGCACGGCGCCCAGCGGGAACTGTACGAGGCCGTACGGTCGACCGTCGACGACCGGGTGCGCCGCGAGATCGCGAGCCGCGGCCTCGCGCAGAGCCAGATCGTCGTTCTCGATGCGCTGCTGAAGCTGCGTCAGGTGTGCTGCGATCCGCGACTCGTGAAGCTGGAGGCGGCGCGCAAGATCGAGGGGTCCGCGAAGCTCGAACTGCTGTTCGAGATGCTGGACGACCTGATCGCCGAAGGGCGTCGCGTCCTGCTCTTCTCGCAATTCACCGAGATGCTGGGCCTCATCGAGAAGGAGCTCGAGGTGCGCGGCATCCGCTACGTGAAGTTGACGGGCGACACGCAGGATCGCGAGCGGCCCGTGCGGGAGTTCCAGGAAGGCAACGTGCCGCTCTTCCTCATCAGCCTGCGCGCGGGCGGCACGGGGTTGAACCTCACCGCGGCCGACACGGTGATCCACTACGACCCGTGGTGGAACCCGGCGGTGGAGCGGCAGGCGACCGATCGCGCCCATCGCATCGGGCAGGACCGGCCGGTGTTCGTCTACAAGCTGATCGTGACGGGGAGCGTCGAGGAGAAGATCGCGGCGCTGCAGGCGCAGAAGGCCGCGCTGGCCGAGGCGATCCTGGGGGACCCGGGGAAGGTCGTGGCGCCGCTGTCCGCCGAGGACATCGCCGCGCTCTTCGAACCGCTCGGTTGATCCGTACGCGGGTGGCGGGCGACGCCAGCCACCCGCGCACGGAGTGTTACTTCGCCGGCGCGGGGGCCGGTGCCGGGGCCGGAGCCGGCTGGCCGGCGGCCGGGTTGTCGAGCTTGATCCCCTTCTGCTCGAAGCGCGCCTTCAGGCGGGCATCCAGCTTCGGTCCGAGCGACTGTGCCCACTTCTGACCCGTCATCATGGATTCGCGTGTGAGCGGCGGCAGCACCGTCACGAGCTTCTTGCCGAGCGGCGTGCCGTAGAACTGCAGCAGGCCCTTGATCTCGTCATGCGTGAGGTACTTGCCGTAGAGCGGGATCACCTGATCGACGTAGCCGCCCTTGCGCGCCATCTCCTCCGACACGACCTTGCCGACTTCCTCGGACAGGATCGTGTACGCCTCGGGGGGCAGATCCGGCCGCTGCGCCTTCAGGGCCTTCGAGAACTGCATCACGATGGTCTGCGAGAGCATCTGACCGAACTGGAGTGCACCGGTCACTTCCATCAGCTTCCGGGTGTCCGCCATCTTCTCGGGGGAAGCGGCTTCCTCGGCGGACGCGCTGCTGAAGGCGCCGACGGACAATGCCAGGGCGAGGAGGGCGGCTGCGGTTTTCTTCATTGAGGATCCTGTGGTTGCGTAAGGCGTGGGTGGGCCGGGGATCGGCCGGTCAGACCAGCTTCACGAGCTGCTTGCCGAAGTTGCGGCCGGCGAGGAGGCCGATGAAGGCCGTGGGCGCGTTCTGCAGACCTTCGGCCACGGACTCGCGATACTTGAGGCGGCCCGAGGCGACGAGCTTCGCGAGCTTCGGGATCGCCTGCTGATAGAGATCCTGCCGGTCGAACACGATGAACCCCTGGAGCTTGACCCGGTTGACCAGCAGCGAGCGGATCATCTTCACGCCGTACGGATCGGTGAGGTTGTAGTCTGAGATGAGGCCGCAGAGCGCGACGCGGGAGAACGGGTTCAGCAGCCGGAACACGGTGTCCATCGTGGCGCCGCCGACGTTCTCGAAGTAGCAGTCGATGCCATCGGGGCAGGCCGCCTTCAGGTCCTCGTACATGTGCCCGGCCTTGTAGTCGATGCAGGCGTCGAACCCGAGTTCCTTCACGACGTACTCCGACTTCGCCTTGCCGCCGGCAATACCCACGGCTCGGCACCCCTGCATCTTCGCGAGCTGACCCACCACCGAGCCCACCGCGCCCGAGGCTGCGGACACCACCACCGTCTCGCCCGCCTTGGGTTCGCAGTGATGCAGCAGGCCGATCCAGGCGGTGCCGCCGGGCATGCCGACGACGCCTAGGTAGGTCGACAGGGGCACGAGGTTCGGGTCCACCTTCGCCAGGCCCTCGCCGGTCGAGACGCCGTACAGCTGCCAGCCGAGGGAGCCCACCACGAAATCGCCTACCTGGAATCGCGGGTTCTGCGACTCGACCACCTCGCCGACCGTGCCGCCGGTCATGACCTCCCCGATGTCGACTGAGGCTGCGTAGGACTTCGACGCACTCATCCGACCGCGCATGTACGGGTCGAGCGACAACCAGTGGTTGCGCACCAGCACCTGGCCAGGCCCGGCTTCGGGGATGTCGCGCTCCACGAGCTGGAAGTTCGCTTCGGTGACGGGGCCGGTGGGGCGGCTGGCGAGGAGGATCTGCTGGTTCTTGCTCATGGAGTTGTCGCGAGGGAGAAGGACCCGCATTCTATCCCGCGGGGCGGCAGGCTCGGCGGCATTCGGTGGGCGCGAGGCGCCGGGGCGCCAGCGCGCCAGGGGCTTGGGACTAGGGGCTAGGGGAAAACCGCTGGTTCGCCTATCGTGCCGTCGCAGATCGGCGCAGCACCCGCGCGCATTGCGGTGAAGAGACCAGTGATGTCGATTTTTCCTAGCCCCTAGCCCCTAGCCCCTAGCCCCTAGCCCCTAGCCCCTAGCCCCTAGCCCCTAGCCCCCAGC